>Ga0183100_1000537_pt1 | contig 28411 bp, 31 predicted proteins | sample Biomet2_FD_127789 | JGI IMG/M metagenome (GOLD analysis project Ga0183100, IMG submission 127789) | Microbial communities from bioreactor (seeded with anoxic lake sediment) at LBNL, California, USA - Biofuel metagenome 2 | ecosystem: Engineered > Bioreactor > Anaerobic > Unclassified ...
AAATGGTTTATTTTCGGCGTAAGACGAAATGCTTTATTTTCGACGTAAGAGGAAGTAGCTAGATTTTTTTAATGCTACTATAAGCAAATAGCACTAATATAAATTTTAAAAGGGAGTTCATTTGAACTCCCTTTTTTGTTATATAAAGAAAAATCCCAATAAGGAAGCTTTCTATGAATTATGAGATCGTACATAAAAAAGCTCCTCATCAATTGATGAGGAGCTTTTTTTGAAATTGATTAATACATCGGTAAATTACGTGGAATATAATTTCCAATACCGTTCTTAACTGCTATAATATTCCCATTTCCATCAGAACCTGCTAAAGGTGCCTGCATAGAACTAAGCAGTTGATATGTATGCTTTTCTTTCATGATGGGATCATAGCGTACAATGTTTTTAGCAGTAGTTCCAGAAGTTAGTCCACCTATTTTATATATATAGACGGAACCATCAGAAGTCACCGTATATGCTCCTGTATCACTAAAGTCATCGCTACTAATTAAATCCCATTTGCCTGTCATATTAGGATTATATGCGTATAAGCCTCCCATACCTGCTACATAAAAACCATTGTTAGTAGCCATGATTGTAGCTCTTTCAGGAAGTGTAACTGGAAGACTGGTTAGGTTTTGGAAAGTACTATTTTTATAGATATAAAGAGTACCACGATACTGAATCATTAATCCACTATAATATGATGAATATTGCATTCTGTATATAAAATCTGTACTCCAATTGCTAGGTATTGCAGCTACCGTGCTATTTGTCCAGGTACTGGTAGTCGAATCATATACAGAATATTGAATATTTCTGTTTTTAACATAATAAAATCCTGAAGTGTTTCCTCCATATACAGCAACGCCGCTAAAATCACTATTATAAGGGATAGTATCCCAGCAAAACGGACCCGATTGACTCAAAGCATAAGCGCTGTTGAATTTTAAAATAGTATTACTATTCATTAAATAAGCACCTGTATTATTTGAAATCTCGTAGAAACCGCCAGCTTGAATTTGACTAATACTAAGCCCACCAGTAGTAATTATAGAATTGAAATCAGTTGCATTTGCACAAAGCGGCACCGTTAAAACCATCATCACCGTAAGAATAATTGACAACATCTTTTTTTTCATAAGTAGTACCTCTCTTTCTCTGCATACGTGGATATTCTTCTTATAGTTTAATAAAGTACCCTCATAAAATTCCTCCTTATAAATGCTATAATTTCAAAATTTGTAATTCGAAGTAAATTTTGGTAACATTTACATATTCATTATAAATCGGTTTCTAATATTTGTCAATAATTATCCTGAAAAATTGTTAAATATTATCATATTAGCATTCATTTTAAAAAAAAATCAGTTAACAAATAAATTACTACAAAAAACGAAAGCAGAGAACAAATTTGTTCTCTGCTTTCGTTTTATTTAATGATACCCTGCTATTCGTATTTAGCTAACCATTTACCGAATATATCCATACCTTTATGGACCAATATTAAATTCACCACCATCATAATAAAGCCTAATATTGAATACAAAATGACTGTACCCAGTGGGAACAATCCAGCGGCTTGCTTCATGATATACGCGCAAAATGGCAAACAAATAAGACTTGTCAAAATGGCAGGAACATATTTTCGTAATAGTAATGCTTGAAAGCAATGGATGACTAAGTGAAAAACAAAGGCAATAAACAGCCCTATCCATAGATTGTACCAATTTGTCATGTAGGAAATGATGGTAATAATACTGACCAAAATAAATTCTTCTGCTACACCAAGGGCAAAAGATGATGTTGTGATACGATCAAAATGAGGGAGAAACCTTTTTGATAATTTAGGGAATCGTAGAGGTAAATAGCGCCCATTTTTACTCATCCACGGTTTCATGAAAATGATTTCTTCAAAATCGTGAAACATAAACAGCATAGGAAAAAACCATACCAATACTTTTATATCATTCATGTCTATCTCCCCTGGTATCATACATATATTTTTGGTTCTCGATGAACCTTGCCCTTTGCTTTTAAAAATTTTGATACAACAAATTTTTTATGATAAACAATCTTTCTGGCTTTTTTGGGGCATTTTTTCACACAGGCAAAGCAACGAAGACAGCTCATATCATTTATCTCCAACGTTTCCTTATTAATCGCGCCCATCGGGCATAACTTGGCACATGCCCCGCACCCATTACAAAGATTCCTATCAACATTCGGTGTTTTCGTAAATATTTTAGCACTATTTTTTGGCAATACATTCGCTATGAACAACATTTTCCCTTGTGGGATTACAACATCTGCATGATCATCATTTTGCAATTTCTTTAAAATATGACGTCCAAATTCCTCTGCAATTGCTAAATCCTCACGATTTGGACGATTTTCTGCGATCGGAACCTCACTCGTTGAAAAAGAGTGTTCCCCAATGAAAGTCCCTGCCCCCACCACATGAAACCCCGCCTTTTTCGCTATCGAATAAAGTTCATCAAGTGCCATACCGTCCCCAATATTACCGTAAACCGTAACAAGGATAACAGGTTTGCCATTTCCCGTTAAGTTTGATAAAAATGGAAGTACCATTTCGGGAACTCGTTCTGCATAAACAGGTATGGCAATCAGAAGGATATCTTCATCAATAGAATTCATCCTCGTGTTTCGCACATCAGGAGATGTTAAGTTGATTGTTTTCGTGGCTTCGATGTTCATTGCCTGTATGATGGCATGGCTTATCTTTTTTGTTGTGCCAGTGGGTGAAAAATATAGAATGGCGGCTGAATTGATTGTCATAACAATTATCCTTTTCATATAAATATTGTCTATCTATGTACCCTAAAAATTCTACAAAAAAAGTGCATGCAGAATGGGTTAATTCAGCATACACTTCAATATTTGTTTTAAAACTAAGCGGTTAAGCTGTTTAACTTTTTAGCCATTTGAGATTTCTTTCTGGAAACCATGTTAAGCTTCAAAGTATTTTTAGCAACAGCCTGATCCAATTTCTTGTTCACAATGTTTAAAGCAGATTTTGCAGATTCAACGTCGCCTGCTTCTACAAATGCTTCAAAATTCTTTATATAAGTTTTAATAGCAGATTTGCACATTTGATTTTGACGAGCTTTTGCTCCATTAACTAATACTCTTTTTTTAGCAGATTTAATGTTTGGCAATCTATTTCACCTCCGAATATTTTAAAAGCGTTTTTTGTGGTCACGAGTTGTCCTTTGATACGGCAAAGTTTTTACGCAGACCAAAACTACTGTATAGTTTATCACATTCTCTTCCAAAAATCAATATAAAAATTAAAATTTATCCTTTTTTAATCAAGTGGCAAGTCAGAAAGCACACGTCTTACCAAATCACAAGCGTTTAACATCGCCGTATAGCGCACATTCTCCCTGGTTCCAAACAAGTGAAGCTCCTTCACATAAGTTTTTTCCCCCGCCGAAATGCCTACATAAACAAGTCCCAGAGGTTTTTCAGAAGTCGCTCCGTCAGGACCCGCAATTCCAGTAATTGACACAGCAATGTCAGCACCGCTTCGCACTTTTAGTCCTTTTGCCATTTCACCTGCGGTCTGCTCGCTCACTGCGCCGTGCGCTTTTAACGTATCCTCTGCCACGCCTAAATTTTTCATCTTCGCTTCATTTGAATACGTAACATACCCTTCCGCAAATACAGCAGACGCGCCGGGAACATCGGTAATTGATGTAGCAACGAGCCCACCAGTACAGCTCTCTGCCAACGCGATGGCTTTTTTCTTCTCGGTGAGCAGTTTTACCACCGTCTGCGGCAAGGTTTCGTCGTTTGTACTGTAAACAACATCGCCCAATCTCTCCACAATTTGAGCCATTTTTGCTTCTACTAATTGTTTACCCTCGTTCTCTTCGTGACATTTTGCCGTTACGCGAAGAGTGGTTTCTCCTTGTTTAGCATAAGGGGCCATGGTCGGATTCTGCGCTGTTTTCATCTCTTCGCCAAAAATCTCTTCAACAGCGGCCTCTCCCATTCCAAAAATCTTGATGACGCGTGAATAGAGCATATCCTTACTGAATCCGGCTAGATAAGGTCTAACCGATTCTAAATACATGGGTTTTAATTCCTTAGGCGGTCCCGGCAAAACGACAATGACTTTCCCATCCTTTTCGATGATACAACCAGGCGCGGTGCCATTATTGTTAGGCAGTATGCAGCAACCTTTCGGCATATATGCCTGCTTTTTTTGAATATCATAATTAAAATCGCGATGCATCACTTTAAAACGCTCTTCAATGCGACGCATGCTCTCATCGTCAAGTTCAAGTGGAATATCCATTGCTTTTGCCACCACTTCTTTCGTGATGTCATCATTCGTTGGTCCAAGTCCAGCTGATGTAATAATCATATCAGCGCGAGACAGAGCAGCGTGAACGGCATTTGTGAGACGTTCCTCGTTATCTCCAACGACGGTTTGATAATACATATTAATCCCAAGGTTCGCAAGTTCCTCAGATATGAATTTCGCGTTCGTGTTTAAAATTTGACCCAATAAAATTTCAGTTCCTACGGCAATAAATTCGCAATTCATTTATATCTTACCTTCTTCCTAATATATCGTGCAGACTCACTACACGGATGTAATTCGATTTATTTAATGCATAACTTTAATACATAACTTGCTTTTATGTTATATGCCTAATCCCTACCACAATACCCTCCAATGATAGTGGAGATGCACATATACTTTAAATCAATTTTTCAAATCCCACATAATTATCAATGAATGCTGACACACAAGGCATCGATTTTGTAGCATCAGTGTCCTTACCACGAATAGCGATAATTTTCCCAATACCTGCCCTTTCAGCAGCTTTTATTCCAGAAGGCGAATCCTCTACCACGATACAGTCTTGGGGGTTAACACCTAATCTACTAGCAGCTTTTAAATAGATATCTGGCTCAGGTTTTCCACGAATTGTTCCATCATCGTAAACGATTTGTTCCATAGTAAACCATCGTCCTAAACCAAATTGCTCGAAATAAAAATCTAAGTTGTTTTTAGTAGCCGCCGTGGCAATTGAAAACGGTATCTTTTGAGCCTTTAGGAAATCTAACAAATCGGGAAGTCCATCTACCAATTTTAGATTCGCAGTATCCAAACTACAAAGATCTCGATAAATCTTTTCTTTTCCCTCTGCCAATTGGTCGCATTCCGATATTTCAAGCGTTCGATTCATATAATAGGTCAAAATGTCCGCATTGATTTTTCCATGAACATGTTTATGATATTCCTCATTTGAAATATCTTTCCCACACAACTCACGAAGATATATTTTCCACGCTTCTACATGTTTATCCGTATCAAAAAACATCGTTCCGTTAAAATCAAAAATAACCGCTTGCATAAATTCTCCTTATCTTCATTTGTCTCTTCTATAGTTATTATAACATACGTGTGCCAATTCTTACCCACGAAATAATACTATAATTCATGCACCAAACCATTCTATTTTTGTGGCAAATATCTATCTCCAAACTCTTCTCTTGCTAACTTTGTATGTTTTCTTACAAATTCCGTTTTAGCCTCCGTATACCCATCACGATTATGCCTGTATTTTTCCAATAAACTCAATTTTAATTGTCCATATTCATGGGAAACATGACCATGTTCTAAAAGATAATCTCTAAAATATAGCTCATCATGGTCTCCAAAATACCTCACATGCAGATGATATACTTTCTCTGCAAAACCATTCGGTGTATATCCTTTATTAAATACCATCTTCATTGGTTCGTCATTAGATGACATCAAGCACCAACCAGCATTTTTCAAGATGTTTTTTAACCTATGAACATCACATTCTTCATCAATTTCCAGCAGTATGTCTACCGTTGGTTTTGAGATAAGGCCCCAAACGGCACTGCTTCCAATATGACTTAAACGTTTAATGTTTTGTTTTCCGATACAGTTTATAAGGTTATCTTTCTCGATCTGATACCACTCTTTATACTCTTTATTATGCTCTTTTAAAATTATGGGAAACAGTTCCCATAACTCTTCTAAAGACATTTCTGATAATTCTTTTCCCATATTTTCCTCCGCAATTTCCTAACGGAAATAAATTACCTCATACATATTTTATATTAAATGCGCCAAAGTGCTTTTTTAACTCCTCAAGTAGTGAGGCGCGTGGCGTAATCCACAAGTTTTTCTCTGCCAGCACCTTTTCTTTGGTCTCCTCGAAATACAGGCATACCGGCACAACGCCGCTATTGCCTCTAAGTTTCTGGGTAATAAAATCAAGTTCTTTTTTTTCTTTTTTCATCTTGATGTATAGTTTCTTGCCACGCTCTGATTCATCAATTAAAGGCGACATATCGACTGCGATGAGCTTGACAGCTTCGTCCTCGCGGATAGACAGCCGTGCTTTCAAGATAACGGCATCGTCTACCTTAAACCGCGACACAACAGCATACATAGCAGGAAATGCAATCACTTCGATTTCACCGGACACATCCTCCATTGTAAAAAACGCCATCTGCTTTCCCGCCTTGGTGACTTTGTCGGTTTTTTTGGTGATAATACCGCAAACGTTTACTTCATCGTTATCATCTAACCGCTCGTCGACCTGTTCAAAAAGTCCGTCCTCATTCATCTGTGTCACGTGACAGATAGTGGTAAGAGGCGTAAACCCCGTCCCGTCTAATAAATCCTTGTATTCATCCATGGGATGCCCCGAAATATAAATGCCGGCGACTTCCTTTTCCATGAGCAATCTATCGCGGAGCGAAAACTCGGGTACGTCTGGAAAGTGGAAATCCTCGTCCCTCTGCTCCATAGAGCCTCCGAACAGGGTAATCTGTCCTGCTACGTTGTTTCGTCTCACTTCACTTGCGGAATCCAAAATGCTTTCATACATCACAATGAGCGCTGCACGTCTTATTCCAAACGAATCGAAAGCGCCGCATTTGATGAGACTCTCAAGCGCCCTTTTATTGAGATCCGCACCCGCCATGCGCGTGCAAAAATCCGAAAAGCTCTGGAATGGACCATTCAATTCACGCTGAGCAGTCATGCGGTCAATCAATCCTTCACCGACATTTTTGACGGCGACGAGTGAAAACCGAATCGCGCCGTTTTCCACACCAAACACCTTCGTGCTTTTGTTGACGTCGGGCGGCAAAATCCTAATCTCGAGTTTTTTGCACTCTTCGATATAATACGTCACCGTGTCCTTGCTTTCGATAAACACGGTCAGCATAGCGGCCATGTACTCGGTCGGATAGACAGTTTTAAAATACGCTGTCTGATACGCAACTACAGCATATGCCGCCGCATGAGATTTGTTGAATGCGTAGCCAGCAAAATCCATCATCTCATCAAATAGATGCCCTGCTTCCACCTCGGTCATACCGCGGCGTAAAGCCCCGTCCACCACAATTTTGCCGTCCTCTTCGATACCATATATAAAGTGCTGACGCTCTTTTTCCATCACGTCTTTTTTCTTTTTAGACATCGCGCGGCGCACCAAATCCGCCCGCCCGATGGAGTATCCCGCAACATCACAGCACACGCGCATAACCTGCTCCTGATAAATCAAACAGCCGTATGTTACATCCAGAATTGGTTTAAGCGCTGGGTGCGCATAGACAATATTTTCAGGATGTTCACGATTCTTGATATAATCGGGTATTTTTTTCATGGGTCCTGGGCGATAGAGCGAAATGGCGGCAATAATATCCTCCAAATTGCGCGGCTTAATGTCCCTAAGAAATTGCTTTTTTGCGCCTGTGCCTTCAAGCTGAAAAATACATTCGTTGTCACCTCGACAAATCGCGTCATACACGCGTTTCTCGTTAAAATCTATCGCGTCTAAATCGACATCAATGTGCTGTGAAACCTTAATATTATCGATCGTATTTTGCAAAACTGTTAAATTTCGAAGCCCTAAAAAGTCCATTTTGAGTAGCCCAAGCTCTTCGAGCGTGTCCTTTGTATACTGCGTGGTGACCGCACCATCGTTCGTCTGAAGCGGCACGTAGTGCCAAACGGGCTCTTTGGTAATGACTACACCGGCTGCATGGGTCGATGCGTGGCGCGGAAGTCCCTCTAGCGCCATCGATGTATCAAGTAGCTTTCTTGTCTTATCTTCATGGTCATATAACGTCTTTAACTCGGGCGATAGGTTAAGCGCCATTTTAATGGTCATTTTCGGGGCAAACGGAATGAGTTTTGCCACCTTATCCACATCGGCATAAGGCATCTCCAGCGCACGTCCCACGTCGCGTACCGCGGCTTTCGCTTTCATCGTGCCAAACGTGATAATCTGCGATACATTCTCCTGCCCGTATTTTTTGATTACATAGTCGATGACCTCGCCGCGTCTAGCATAGCAAAAATCCACGTCTATATCAGGCATGGTGACGCGTTCGGGGTTTAAAAATCGCTCAAATATTAAACCGTAAGCGCTAGGATCAACCGTGGTAATGTTAAGGCAGTAAGCCACCATGCTACCCGCGGCGGAACCTCTCCCCGGTCCAACGGCAATGCCATTCTTCTTCGCGTACTCGATAAAGTCCCACACGATTAGAAAATAATCGACAAATCCCATCTGATTGATGACAGACAACTCGTAAGAAAGCCTTTTAAAAAGCTCCGAATCTCTTCCATAGCATTTTAAAAAGCCTTCTTTGCATTGTTTTTTTAGATACTCAAAATGGTCCTCGCCACTTGGAACCTGAAATTCCGGCAAATGCAATTTGCCAAACTCGAATTCTACCTGGCAGCGTTCTGCAATTTTTCCTGTATTCGAAATTGCCTCTGGTACATCAGCAAAAAGCGTACTCATTTCGTCCTCGCTTTTTAAGTAAAACTGCTCCGTAGCCATCTTCATGCGATTGTCGTCGTAGACACTCTTAGCCGTTTGGATGCACAATAAAACATCCTGCAAATCGGCATCCTCACGGTTTACATAATGCACGTCGTTGGTCGCAACGAGACCGAGCCCATACTCTTTCGCGAGTTCAATAAGTTTTGGGCGCACCAAATCCTCTTCACGGATACCATGATTCTGAATTTCGATAAAAAAGTTGTTTTCACCGAAAATATCCACATATTGTGCAATTTCGCGACGAGCGCCTTCCATATTATCCTGCAATATGAGTCTAGGAATAGCGCCATTGAGGCACGCTGATAGCGCAATGAGACCCTCACTGTTTTCTTTTAAGAGTGTCATGTCCACACGCGGTTTATAGTAAAATCCCTCGGTAAATCCCTTGGAAACGATTTTAATTAAGTTTTGATAACCAATTTGATTTTCGCATAGTAGCACCAAATGATGCATGTGTGCGTCCTCTCCAAAATCCTTGGAAAAACGGCTGCGGCTCGCCACATACACCTCACACCCGATGATGGGGTGAATCCCTATTAAAAGAGCGCGCTTATAAAACTCTACCACCCCATACATGTTGCCATGATCGGTGATGGCGAGTGATGTCTGCCCTAGCTCCTTGGCACGGTGCAAAACCTTGTCGATTGTTGCCATGCCGTCTAATAGGCTATATTCACTATGCAAATGTAGGTGGGTAAATGAACTCATTTTTTATCTTTAGGAGAGGGTCAAACTCCCACTAAAGCTCACCTCTTTTCTTTTTATACCAGTTTCTCGCACAACATACTGATAACTCTGTAGATAATTCGTAATACAAGAAAGATACGACATAACTGAATCTAAATTTATATTACTTAAGGTCTACAAATTGGAATTTGTCTGCTTCATATAATGCTCATACTATGGTGCCCTTTAGATGTTTCCTCATTACAAATTTTTGCTTTGTTTCTGCATGAATAGCAAAGCCCAAGTTTTTATACATATCAACAAACCCCATAAAATGTTTAAGTTCATCTGTAGTTTCTTTTTCGGGATATACTTCAACATAATCATAACCATCATTTGCCGCGTCTTGACAAGCATATTGCAATAATTGTTTTGCTATTCCTTTTCTTTTCATATCAGGTGCAACGGTAAAACAATATATGGATTTTACTTTATCATTTGGGTCAAACTCCATTTCATTTATTTGTGGCATAAAGTGAAACCAACCGATACAGTTCAAACATTCTGTCTTCGTATTTGCGTTACACCAACCAACGATACAACCGTCAAAATATGCTAAATATCCTTGTATTTTTCCGCTCTTAACATATTCAATAGCCATTGCTTTTCTTTCTTCACGCGATGGAATACCTGTTCCGAAACGGTGGTCGGCACTACACCAACAATCACAATAACAGGTATGCTCAGGGATATTGTCATCATGTGGCGTTGTATCGAAAAAGTGTACATATTCTTCTGCGAGATTGGGTGTCAATTTTTTAATTTCAACATTCATTCCATTACCTCCACTAATATAAATAATCTGCCAAATTACTATTTATTGAGTTGTCTTGCATCTTTCATATGTGGCACTGTTTTACCATTGTGTCTTTACTCATTTTTCTAAGTTTATCTAACTGTTCTCTTAATATTCTATTTTAATCTTTTAGTTTGGCTACTCTATCGCAGCTTTGTACGCTCTTGCCGTTTCCACATCCGAGGTAATTTGTGCCTTTAACGCATCATAGGACGCAAATTTTTTCTCGGCACGAAGAAAATCCAAAAAATCGACCCGAATGTTTTTGCCGTACAAATCGCCATCAAAATCGATAATATATGTCTCAATCGTCAGCTCATTTGTGCCAATTGTGGGTTTAATGCCGATATTGGTGATACTTTTATGGAGCACTTCATCAATAAAAGTATGCGTCACATAGACCCCGAACTTCGGCAGAACCGAGCATTCACTTACGTGGGTATTGATGGTGGGAAACCCTAGCGTTGATCCCAATTTTTTTCCATGTTCCACGCGTCCAGACACGAAATAAGGGCGCCCCAACATGCGAGCGGCAAGCCCCACGTGACCCGTGGCAATCGCTTTTCTAATGCGGCTGGACGACACCAGTTTCCCCTCTAAATAGACGGGTTTTGCCACAAAAAGTTCGATGCCATTGTCTGCGCACCATTCTTTTAAAAAAGCTACATCGCCGCCCGCCATGTAGCCGAATGTATAGTTATAGCCGACACTTAAAAATTTCGCCCCAAACGTTTCTTTTAAATACGTCAAAAACGCCTCTGGTGACATTTTCATAAGCTCCTGCGTAAATGAATCTAAATATAAGACATCAAGACCTGTTTTCTCTAAAATAGCCTCTTTTTGCCGGATGGGCGTAATATAGCGCACTTGCCCCGCTTTATCGGTCACGTTTTTCGGATGTTCCAAAAACGTATAAACCATCGAAGTAAGCTCGTGCGCTTTCGCAAATTCTATTGCCGCATTAATGACTTCCATATGCGCGATATGTAACCCGTCAAAATTGCCTAAAGCAATGGCAGTCGCCGTCTTTATCAAATCGTTCTCGATCCTAATTGTTCGCATGTTTAATCCTCGCACCAAAAACTTGTGTCCATGACAAGCTTGTTATTTTTCACCGTTGATATACACAAAAATCTCCCCGCTGTATCATATAGGCGAAACTTTGTGCCATCCTCTTCGCCGTCTGCCAAAATCGGTATGCCGTTTCCGACTTTCCAGGACTGTTGCTCGTCCAATATCTTCTGCACAAAGCTGTCGAAAATCCGGTCAGTTGGCAAAATAACGTCTTCTAGTTCGCCTTTTTCTTTTAAGCTTAGGAGCTGTTCCAAAGTGTAGGCATCCTTTAAGGTAAATCCGCCGCTTTTGGTACGACGAAGGCTATTCATATGTGCGCCACAGCCCAAAAGCTCGCCAATGTCATGACTAAGCGTTCTAATATACGTCCCCTTGCCACACGCCACTTTCATGGTAAAAACATTCTGCTCTAAATCGATGTCTAAAAGTTCAATGTTCTCGATAAAAACATGGCGCGTCGGGCGTTCTACTTCAATACCACGTCTGGCCAATTGATAAAGCTTTTGCCCATCTTTTTTGAGAGCTGAATACATAGGAGGCATCTGTTCAATATGCCCGACAAACGAGCAAAAAGCTGTAATAATATCCTCTTTTGTAACGCTAACGTCACGTCTATCTAATACCTCACCCGTCGCGTCCTGGGTATCGGTGGTAATGCCTAATTTCACGCCAGCGATATATTCCTTGCCAGAGTTCATCATAAAATCCGAAGCTTTCGTTGCCATACCGACGCAAATCGGCAAGACACCGGATGCCTCAGGGTCTAATGTACCAGTGTGACCGACACGCTTTTGCCCGATTAAACGGCGCACGAAAGACACACAATCATGCGAAGTTTTGCCGAGCGGCTTATCAATCGCGATTACTCCATGGATCATTCAGCTTTTACCCCACATTCCACAGCCTTGATACACGCCGATAAGACCATTTTTTGAGTGTCTTCAAGAGTAGAGGGAAGCCCGATTCCAGCGGCTCTGATGTGTCCCCCGCCGCCAAACTGACCGGCAATCTTACTAACATCCACTTGCCCTTCTGAACGCAGGCTAATTTTGATTTTATCTTTCGCCTCTTTAAATGAAATACCAAGCCAAACACCTTTGATGTTACGAGCAATATTAACCATACCATTAATTTCTTCATCATCTAAATGAAATTCATCCTGCATCTGTTTACTTACCGTGACCGCAGCGATTTTCCCATCGGCGTACAGTTTGATGTCATCAATCACACGAGCCTGCAATTTTAAAAGAGGCAATTCTTTCGTTTCAAATAATTCACGATTAATAAAGCGAAAATCGATGCTGTATTCCATCAAATCCGCAGCGATGCGCAACGTCTGGGGCGTGGTGCTACTATAACGAAACCCACCAGTATCCGAGCAAATAGCGGCATATAAATAGAACGCAATTTTCTGATCAATCAGGTTCATCTGTGATAATAAATCATAGACAATTTCGCCAGCAGAACCTCTTTCGCCCTCCACATGATTAATTTCTGCATAATGTGTATTATCCCTATGATGGTCGATGTTGATGGAATGTGGTTGCTTATCCAAAAGGCAAATAGCCTTATCTAAGCGGTCTGCGCTACCACTGTCTAAACAGACAAGCAAATCACAAGGATACTCTTTTGCTTCATCAAAAATGTCATAATCATCCGTCAAATATTGAAGTGAAGGAGTAATAGGTGCATACAAAAGCACCTTAGCCGTTTTACCCAGTTTTAAAAGAGCCGTACGCAGAGCAAAAGTTGACCCCAGCGCATCAGGATCAGGGCTAAGATGTGTCAAAAGAAGAATGGTCTGACTTTGCATTAATTTTTCAATAATTTCTTTCAAAATGGATACCTCCACGCAAAAAATTCTAATTAATGTATGATTTACTAGATTATACTGAAAAAAATGGGAAATGTCAAAATAAACGAAAAAACAACCCCATATCGGGCGACCCGTTACGAAGTTGTGTTCTTCCTACTTATTTTCCGCTTTTTCCCAACTCATGTAAGATTTCATTAATATGAGCAGCATGCTCAATGGAATCATCCAGTACAAACGTAAATTGAGGCGTAATACGCAAATTTACCCGACTGGCCATTTCGTGGCGGATAAACCCTGAAGCGGTTTTTAGGGCAGTAATGCCCGCCTTTTTTTCATCATCGGTACCCATAATGCTGATATAAACTTTAGCATATTTCAAATCCGGTGTTACCGTAACCTTGACCACACTGGTCATCACAGGGATTCGGTCATCTTTCATTTCGCGAATCACACCGGAGAGCTCTTTTCTAACTTCTTCATTGATTTTTTCAGTACGATTGTTTGCCATAGTATCCTCTCCAAACTAAATTATCTGGCAACCTCTTGCATTTCATAAGATTCAACAATATCGCCTTCTTTAATATCATTGAAATTTTCCACATTCATACCGCACTCATAGCCGGATTTCACTTCTTTGACATCGTCTTTGAATCGTTTCAAACTGGCAAGTTCGCCTTCATGAACAACAATACCGTCACGCACGATACGAATATGCGACGAACGTTTCATCGACCCATCGAGAATATAGCAACCCGCAATCGTTCCCACGCTCGTCACCTTAAAGGTCTGACGAATTTCAGCATGACCCAATACCACTTCTTTGAATTGGGGTTTCAGCATTCCACGGATAGCGGCTTCAATTTCTTCGATAGCCTGGTAAATGACACGATACAAGCGGACATCCACTTCGCGACTTTCAGCCGATACTCTAGCGCCGGCATCAGGACGCACATTAAATCCGATAATGATTGCATTAGACGCATCAGCCAACATAACATCCGATTCGCTAATAGCGCCAACACCACCGTGGATAATTTGAACCTTTACTTCTTCATTAGATAGTTTAAGTAGCGATTGTTTTACAGCCTCAAGTGAGCCCTGTACATCCGCTTTTAATACGATATCAAGTGATTTTCGGTTGCCTTCGTTAATCTCATCAAACAGATTTTCAAGCGTAATTTTTTTCTGTGCGCCGAAAAGTTCTTCTTTTTGTTTTTGTTTTCTGCTTTCCACGACGTTACGAGCGATTTTCTCATCCAAAACGGAGTAGAACAAATCGCCGCCTTCTGGAACTTCGGAAAGACCCAAAATCTCGACAGGAACAGAAGGACCGGCTTTTTTGATAGCCTTGCCACGATCATTTGTCATAGCACGCACTTTACCCACAGACGTACCAGCAATCACGACATCCCCCGTTCTTAACGTACCATTTTGCACCAAAAGGGTTGCAATTGGGCCTTTGCCTTTATCAAGGCGAGCCTCAATAACGGTACCTTTTGACAAACGATTCGGATTAGCCTTCAGCTCTTTCATTTCAGCAACCAATGTTACCATTTCCAAGAGCCCGTCGATATTAATGCGTTTCTTCGCAGATACTTCGCAACAAATGGTATCGCCGCCCCAATCCTCAGGAATAAGTTCGTGTTCAGCCAATTGTTCTTTTACGCGCTGCACGTTTGCGTTTTCTTTATCAATTTTGTTGATAGCCACAATGATACTAACCCCAGCCGCTTTAGCATGGTTAATAGCCTCAATGGTCTGCGGCATAATGCCGTCGTCAGCCGATACGACTAATATAGCAATATCGGTAATGGAAGCGCCACGGGCACGCATGGAAGTGAATGCCTCATGTCCTGGTGTATCTAAAAAGGTGATTTTCTTATTATGAATGTTAACACGGTAAGCACCGATGTGCTGCGTAATACCGCCGGCTTCGGTTGCAATAACGTTGGTACTACGAATAGCATCGAGTAGAGACGTTTTACCATGATCAACGTGACCCATGACAACAACGACAGGTGAACGCGAAATTAAATCTTCCGGATTATCGTCCACATCGTTTAAGAGTTTTTCCTCTTGGCTTATGATAACCTCTTTTTCAATTTTTACACCGACTTCTTCTGCAATAAGTGCCGCGGTATCAAAATCAATGACTTGGTTAATATTTGCCATGATGCCAAGTGCCATAAGTTGTTTAATAATTTCAATAGATGTTTTGCTGATTTTTTGAGCGAAATCTCCCACCGTGATTTCTTCAGGGATTAAAATTGGGTCTTTTCTCTTCACCGTAATTTCTTTTTTCGGAGGTTTGTTGAATTTATTAAAATTAGATTGATTGCCCCTTGGTCTATATGGTGATTTAATCGGTGGTTTTTTAACGATCTTTTGTTTAGCAGGAAATTGAGCGTTTTCCAAACGGTTCGGCACCAACGTTTCAATTTTTGTATCATCCAATCTGTTTAAATCAACGACCGTTTGTCTCGTATCGACATGGCGCATTTGTTTGGCAGGAGTAGCCACATAAGATACTGGCTCTTCTTCTTTTTTTACAGAGGACGTCCCCTTATTTGGTGTAACCGTATTTTCCGATTTTACTGCAGTCTGATTGGTTTCTACTTCTTTCTCCTCTTTCTTACCCAGAGAAAAAATATCCTCTAAGGTTTTATGACTTACATTAGAATGCTGAGTTAAATGTTCGAATAACATATTGAGCTCAGGCTCATCCAACACACTCATGTAGCTTTTATTACTGATACCGATTTCCTTGACCATTTTCGCCAAATCAGCACTTTTCATATCGAGTTCTTTTGCTATTTCATAAATTCTTTCTTTTAGCATGATTTAACACCTCCGTTTAGCATGTTCGCAAATGATGTATCCATAATTGCGATTACCGCACAAAACTCTTTACCGATACATTTACCCATCATTTGCATATCCGAGAAGAATGTATAGTCAACCTGATAATATGTGCAGCTATTTATAAAAGATTTTTTCGTATTATCTGAAACATCGTTCGCTATAACAACCAATTTGGCTTTTTTCTGGCGAACAGCCTGTTTAACAGCATATGCCCCCGCGCGAGTTTTTCCCGCTTTCGTTGCTAGGGCTATCATCGAAAAAATTTTATTGTCATCCGTTTGAGTCATCCAAAATCTCCTTTTTCATTTGCTCAAAAATTGCCTCATCAACCGGACATGCAAGCGCACGCTGGAGACCCTTATTCTTATAAAGTAGCATGATACATTTTTCATCGCGGCATACATAAGCACCCCGCCCACTACTTTTACCGGTTTTATCAACGAAAACCAAATCATCTTTTTTCACAACTCGAAAAAGTTCGTGTTTGGGTTTCATCTCTCGACAGGAGACACACATTCGGAGAGGAACAGATTTCATTCAATCACACCTTCTTGAGCTTTGGTTTCCTCGCTCTTTATATCGATTTTCCAGCCGGTAAGGCGAGCGGCCAAGCGAGCGTTCTGCCCAGATTTGCCGATAGCTAGTGACAACTGGGATTCTGGCACATATACACGAGCGGATTTTTCGTTTTTATCTAAAATGATGACTTCACTGGCGGAAGCCGGTGCGATACTAGCGGCGATGAATTCTGCCGGATCTTCGCTCCATTTAATAATATCAATTTTTTCAGTACCAAGTTCATCCATCACAGCCTGCACGCGATTCCCTTTAGGACCGATACAAGCGCCCTGTGCGTCTACATCGGAATTTTTGGAGAAAACGGCGATTTTGCTTCTCATACCGGCTTCTCTTGAAACGCTTTTGATTTCAACGATACCATCTTGGATTTCAGGTACTTGCATTTCAAAAAGCTTTTTCACAAATCCAGGATGCGAGCGAGAAATGGTAACCGAGATACCGCGGGTGCCGTTTTGCACTTGCGACACATAAAGGTGAATGCGTTCATGTGGATAATATGTTTCGCCTTTTATCTGATCATTCGGGGTTAGAATAGCCTCAGCCTTATCAATCTCCACAAAAACATTTCCTTTGTCGATTCTCTGCACGATACCGGTAATGATTTTATCTTCCTGTCCACGATATTCTTCATATAATTTATCGCGTTCTTCTTCGCGAATTCTTTGCATGACCACTTGTTTGGAAGTCTGTGCTGCAATTCTTCCGAAATCGCGAGGGGTCACTTCGTGATAAAACACGTCGTCAACCTCATAAGTAGCGCTTTCTTTTCTAGCCTCTTCCAATGCAATTTCAGTATTGGGATCCTCGACCGTTTCCACAATCGATAATAAGGCATATAGTTTAATATCACCAGTTTCCCGATTTATATCAACTTTCACATTCTGATTCGATCCATAATTTTTTTTATAACCAGAAACAAGGGCTAACTCAAGAGCATCTAGTAGCACATCTTTCGAAATGCCGCGTTCCTTTTCCAGATCATCTAAAGCTGCCAAAAACTCTTTATTCATGCTAAATAACACTCCTCTACATTCATCAAAACTGTACGTATAATTTAATGGAAGCCACTTTCTTTTGAGAAAGAACAATTTCGGTGTCATCTGAAAGTTTTAAATAAACATCCCCGTCCTTGTAATCTTTTAAAATAGCTAAAAACTCTTTTTTTCCGTCCATGGGGGCAAACAGCTTAACGCTGACCTCTCTGCCGAGATAATACAAGAATTCGCGTTCTTTTTTAAGTTCTCTCTCAAGACCTGGAGATGAAACCTCTAATAAATACGCCCGACCGATGAAATCATCAGAATCGAGCACTTCCGAAATGGCACGACTTACCGTTTCACAGTCTGTAATGCCTACGCCACCTTTTTTATCGATAAATATGCGCAGATACCAGTCGCTTCCCTCTTTTTGATACTGAGTATCCACGACATAACAGTCAAATTTTTGTGCAATAGGTTCTGCCACTAAAAGAGTTTGTTCTTCGATTTTTGACATCGTTTCTCTCCTTAAAAACTTCTCATAACAATAGGAAAGAGCGGATTAAATAACCCACTCTCTCGTCAACATACCGTACTTTACTTTGGGTAGTATACCACATTTTTTTGACAAATGCAAGCACTCGCGGTATTTTCATACAATTTCTACCCAAAAATATTTCACATATTAATTTTGGAATAACCAAAGCTGTTCACAATAGCATCGATTTTTATGTTCTGCTGACAATCGGGGCATTCATGGAACGGATAAGTACGATAATCAGGCAAATCCTCTGCTTTAAACAAGGATTTTATTTCGATATCCTTCATTTCATCTATGGCGCTAAAGATAGCGGAAATTCCCACCACTTCACCCCCGTAATATTGAATGCACTCCAGTGAACGATTAATTGTTTTTCCAGTCGTAGCCGACGCAATAAGCAGGAGCACTTTTTTGCCCCAGACCATAGGCTGCATATTATCGCGAAAAATAAACTGCCCGTTGGCATTAAACTCCGGAGTGATAACAGAAATTTCTTTTTTCGAATTAAGACCACGCAAATCGGTTCTGGCTAGTTGGTGTGCCAAAAATGCGCCAATGACTTCACAGCCATCCATGCAAATAATGGTATCAACTGGTGTTATTCGGCTATATGGCTCTGCCATTTGAGACGCGGCTTCCTCGGCATTCGTATGCACATGTTTGATGCTTGTCATATCGATGTAATAGTTAACGTGCGAATGGTTGGTGGCAAAATGCCCAGGGATAATGGTAATCGCCATTTTGCTGCTATGTTTTGACTTAATGATGATCGATCTTTTTTCCATATGTCCTCCTCCCGCCAATTTCGAAAAAATTGGCATACCCGCTAAATTTTGTTACTTTATTATAGCACTTTTGTCTAAAAAACACAAATGTTTTTTCCATCTTTTTATGAGTTTTTGCATTTTTTGAAAAAATATCCCTTTAAAAAAGAAAGAGCCTAAGCTCTTTCTTTTTTAAACTTATGGCAGGAGTGCCAAAAATGCCTGGGTAAGTTCCCGAAAATGAATATAAGGCACATAATTGGTTTCCAGTTCGTCATGCAGCACTTTATTGGCTCGCAATCCGTCGATGGCTCTTTCAAGCAAATCGCCTTTTAGTTTGCTGTCAAAATCCAACTTCTCTTTTTGCTCGAATAATTTTTCATCATTCACATAGACGTCTAAATCTATCGCATGCTCATCAAATGTCACCGTGGCATCCTGCGATACGGTTACGAATGTATCGGTTTTCCGAACATACAAGTGAATTGGATCGCCTTGCGGAAAATAAGGCGAGTAGAATAGTTCGGTGTCATAGCCGCATGCACGCAAAATCTCGTCTAATCCGGCAATAAATCTTGCACCCGCACCACTTTTAGCCGCTTTTATCAAATAAACATTTTGACAAATTTGTGCCATCTGCTTGGAATAATCCACAAGACCTTTTGGGGTAATCGCGTTTATGAATAATTTGCGAGCTATCCCTCGACTGGCAGCAACACCATTTTGACACTCCGGCATCATTTTACGCAAATTCTCAAGTTCAATGTCAACGCCGCTTGCGTTTGTCATTTCTTTTTCGATCTCATTCTGATGTGCGTCTATCATACCAACAAGCTTCAAATTATAATATATGTCTCGATATCCTTCAGCAATTGCCGCACTTAGTAATACGATGCTTTCGCGATGCGCCTTAATGCCCGCCTCAACCCAAAAATCGCCTGCATTAAAAATCGTATCCACAGCGGCGGGATGGATGGGATCAATCACATGTGGTGCCGTCCCATCAACAATGGCGAGCCCGAGCTGTGGCACCACGACACCGTCTAATGAATCCGGGTCAGACGAGCAGTGGAATAATTCCACATCATATGTATCCCAATATTTTCTGGCCGCCATTTTCATCAGCGTCGACTTCCCGGTACCAGGACCGCCTTTGATACAGATAATTTTCTTCGCTTTACTTTGGGACATGATATACGATGAATACGAAAAAAATCCCTCAGACGAATTGCCGCCAGCAAAATACTCAAAACATCTTCCCATGAAAAATTCCCCTTTCCTATACATTTACATGAATAGTATATGGGGAATTTTGGTAACTTATTCAACATCCGATGAATGAATCTGACGCATTAAGGCTTCTTCATCCTTATTCTGCGGCACAAAATTTTTTAATAAATCCGGTCGTTTTTTAAAAGTATTTAAAATAGAGTGTTTCCTCTTCCATTTCGCAATAAGCGCATGATTACCGCTTAACAGTTCTTCCGGCACACTTTTTTCCAAAAACTCACGTGGACGCGTGTATTGAGGATATTCTAAAAGCCCATCTGATAAAGATTCATCAGCATAATTCTCCTCGTCTGAGAGAACCCCGTCAATAAGCCTTGAAGTTGCATCAATGACAGCAACAGCACCAATTTCGCCGCCGGTCAACACAAAATCGCCGATGGAAACCTCTTCATCCACAATCTCGTCGAGTATCCGCTGGTCCACACCTTCGTAGTGACCACACAAAATCACGATATGACCATAGGAAGCAGAAAGCTCTTGTGCTTTATTTTGCGTAAACACCTGTCCCTGCGGTGACATATAAATCACATGAGGTCTATAAGATAGTCCCTCAGTAATATGCTGATACGCTCGGTAAATTGGTTCTGCTTGCATAAGCATACCTGGACCCCCGCCAAATGGATAGTCGTCCACTCGATTATGCTTATTGTTGGCAAAATCGCGAATCTGCGTAAGACGAATATCCAATATGCCATTATCCTGCGCACGTTTTATGATACTGTTGTCCAAAAACGCCGAAAACATTTCAGGAAACAGGGTTAGTACATCAAAAATCACAGTTCGTCCAGCCCCTCAATCATATGGACAGTCATCTTCTCCTCATCGATGTCCACATCTTTCACCACGTCAGGGATTGCAGGAATAAGCAAATCCTTTTTCCCCTCACGCGCGAGCACATACACATTGGAGGGACCAGCTGTCAGCACGTCTTTTACCTGACCAATTGGTTCGCCAGATTCGTCATAAGCTTTTATGCCGATTAAATCGCAGATGTAATAGCGTCCATCTGCAGGTTCGCCCATTATTTCACGTTCGACATAGACGACCTTGTTCTTCAGTTTTTCCGCTTTATCAATATGGTCGATACCCTCAAGTTCCGCAATGATGACTTCATTCTGATAACGCACATGCGTAAGAGCAATCGGCTTTGTTTTCTCCATATCGAAATAAAGAGTGTCAATTTGTTCAAAAATTTTCATATCATCCACCAATGGTAAAATCTTCACTTCACCGCGAAGAGCATGGGTGTTGACAATTTTTCCTACTTCTAGTACTTGATTTCTCATATATACCTCCCTATAAAGTTTTAGGAGATGCTTAGCATCTCCTAATTCATCCTATGCTTATAGCGGTAACCAGAAACAGCCAAAACTATTCCACAATTTCCACCATAACTTTTTTAGGGCTTTCATGCGAAGCCGCTTTAATGACGGTACGAATCGCTTTTGCAATGCGACCCTGTTTTCCAATCACGCGACCCATATCATTAGGAGCCACACGAAGTTCCAACACGATGCTGTCTTCCTCTTCGCGTTCAGAAATGCTGACAGCATCAGGTTCATCAACCAAAGATTTCGCCAAAACTTCCAATACTTCTTTCATGAAAATGCTCCTTTCTACTACTCGATGATACCGCTTTTTTTGAGCAATCCTCTAACAGTATCGGTAGGTTGTGCACCTTTTGCAATCCAAGCTTTAGCCTTGTCTGCATCGATATTGATAGTAGACGGATTTGTTAGTGGATTGTAAGTACCGATTTCTTCGATAGATCTACTATCACGAGAAATTCTCGAATCAGCAACAACAACTCTGTAAAACGGTGATTTTTTAGCACCGATTCTTCTTAATCTAATTTTAACTGCCATGTGTTTTTCACCTCCGTAAAATTCTTGTATATGAGGGTAACCCCTCTTAAAAAGGAAACCAAGCGCTATTTCTTGCCTTTTTTCCTCTTTTTACCTTTTTTAAGTTTGCCCATTTTCTTCATCATTTTGCCGCCAGCGAACTTCTTCATCATCTGGCTCATCTGTTCAAACTGCTTTAAAAGCGTGTTGACATCCTGTACGCGCGTCCCGCTACCTTTGGCAATACGTTGCTTGCGGCTAGCATTTAACACGTTAGGGTTTTCGCGTTCATGCACTGTCATAGATTTGATAATTGCCTGCACCCTATCAATTTTACCGTCGTCTAAATCGGCATTGGCGAGCGCTTTCTGGTCGACACCCGGAATCATCTTGACGAGCTGATCGAGCGGCCCTATATTTTTCATTTGCTCCATTTGGTCGAGCAGATCATTTAAATCGAATTTATTTTTCTTGATTTTTTCTTCAAGTTTTTTGGCTTCAACTTCTGAAAAAGCTTCTTGTGCTTTATCAATTAAGCTTAGTACATCGCCCATTCCTAAAATACGAGATGCCATGCGATCAGGATAAAAAATCTCAATATCCGTTAATTTCTCGCCGACAGAAGCGAATTTGATAGGTTTGCCTGTAATATGACGAACCGATAAAGCGGCACCGCCACGTGTATCGGAATCTAATTTACTTAAAATCACGCCGGTAATATCGAGCTGTTCAGCAAAGCTCTGCGCCACGTTGACGGCGTCTTGACCGGTCATCGCATCGACAACCAATAAAATCTCGGAAGGATTAACAGCGGCTTTTAAACGAACGAGTTCGTTCATCAGTTCCTCATTGATATGAAGTCGTCCAGCTGTATCGATGATGACGACATCGTTACCATGCTGTTTGGCATGTGCCATCGCATTATTTGCTATCTTGACGACATCTTTTTCGCCATCCTCAAAATAAACGGGAACGCCCACCTGCTCGCCCACCACACACAGCTGTTTCACAGCGGCAGGACGGTACACGTCACAAGCTACTAACATCGGGCGTTTGCTGTTCTGTTTTTTCACAAGACCGGCAAGTTTAGCGCAAGCGGTCGTTTTACCAGCACCCTGTAAACCGACAAACAGAATCACAGTTGGACCGTTTGAGGCAAATTGAATCTTCTCATCCGAACCACCCATAATGGCGGTCAATTCTTCGTTTACGATTTTCACAATTTGTTGGCCGGGTGTAAGGCTTGAAAGCACCTCTTCCCCTACGGCTTTTTCCGTAACATTTGCCACAAATTCTTTGACAACTTTAAAGTTAACATCTGCTTCTAAAAGGGCCAGCTTCACTTCACGCATGGCTTCTTTAACTTCTTTTTCGGTTAACTTGCCTTTGCCTTTTAACTTTTTAAATACATTTTGGAGCTTATCGCCCAAACTTTCAAAAGCCATATGACCCTCCGTTTTTATAGTATGCTTCTTAAAATATCAATTAGATTTTGCATCTTTCCTAATTCTGTTTCATCGCTTATTCGCGAAGCTTTCATCGTATCTAAAACCTCTTGCATATCATCTGCCGTTTCTTGAAGTTTAGACGATTTATCCGCCATACCCAAAACCTTCTCAAAGGCTAAAAGCTTTTCTTCACCGCGACAAATATTATCCCGCGCACCTTGCCTTGTGATGGACAGTTGCTCGGCGATTTCCGCAAGCGACAAATCCTCGTTATAATATAATAAAATAGCTTCTTTTTGCTTAGTGGTCAATAAATCCCCATAATAATCGCAAAGAAGCGAAACATTCAAATCTTTTGGCATGAGAAACCCTCCACCAAAACTCAATCTGCATATGTGTAAAGTGTTTTCCCTTTACAGCACTTGACTATCATAGCGCATATTCATCTGTATGTCAAGGGTTTGGAAAGTTTTTTTCTAAATCTGTTATACATTATTGAAATGTTATATTTTTGTATATATAATTAGGATGAATCGCTATAATTAAAACAGTTCTATGGCTCTATACCTTACTTAAAAAATTGATGTATTTATAGATGGAGGGGATTTTATGATTTTACCAACACATATCGTTGCCGCAGGCGGAATTATTTTTAATGATAAAAACGAAGTATTACTTGTTAAAAACCCGCGCAAAGGCTGGGAGTTTCCAGGCGGAATCATTGAGCAGGGCGAAACCCTACCGCAAGGGCTTTTGAGAGAAATCAAAGAAGAGACAGGTGTGAACGTCAAACTCGTAAATGTTGTTGGCATTTACTCCAGAACCAAAAAGAAAAAGGGATATAATGGCGTCAAGGAAATGCCAACGATTGTTGCGATCGATTTTATTTGTGAGTATGTATCAGGCGATTTTACGACTAGCGATGAAAGTAGCGAGATAAAATGGTGTTCCCAAGAAAAAGCTTTAGAAATAATCCATTCAGAACAAAACTTAAGATTTCAAAAAGCTTTAAGTTACAAAACAGCGTTTACTTGTATGGGCTTCGATATCAATTCAGCAAATGAATTTGTCATCAATGAAGAGTATTCGTTTGATCGGTAAAAAACGCAAGAAACTGGAGGGTAAAATGAAAATTATAGAAACTAAGAGACTGATTATTAGAGAATTCGTGCCAACAGATTCCGAGCTGCTTTTTTTATATAGTCAAGAAGAGATGGCAAAGAAAGAGTTAGCAGACGAAGTATTAGAAAGCAAAGAAAAAGCAGCAGAATTAATAGAGATGCTCAAGGATAAATATCCACATGACTATCCGCTTGTATATGCGATTGAATCAAAAGAAGCAGGGCGCTTGATTGGGCATATCAGTTTAAGCCCAGTGTCAGAAGGAATTGAGGTAGGTTATGCTATTTGCTGTGATTTTCAAGGAAAAGGATATGCAACCGAATCTGTCAAACCTTTTGTCGAATGGGGTAAAAAGGAGCAGAAACTAGAAAAAATATATGCTATTGTAAAGGTATCAAATACTGCATCGTTGAGAACAATTGAAAAGTCTGGTTTTACATTAGAGAGCGAAGGAAAACGCAATTTTTTGGGTAATGTAGAAGCCGTGAGAGTTTACATATTATAAAATAGCAAAAAAGCGCAAGGGCTAGCCCCTGCGCTTTAATAATTTCAAAACTTATACTTCCATAATAACGGGAAGAATCATTGGATTTCTCTGCGTTTTGATATAAATTTTATCAGAAAGTCCACTTTTCAAAGCGGATTTGATACTAGCCCAATCAATAATATTGTTGTCTTGGCATTTTTGCAAACTCTCACGAGCAACGCCTTTCAGCTCTTCCATCAAATCCTCGGCTTCGCGCACATACACAAAACCACGAGAGACAATATCTGGACCCGAAACGACTGTTTTCGTTTTAGAAGAAATCGCCACAACGACGACAATCAGTCCATCTTGAGCCAAATGTTTTCTATCTCGAAGTACAATATTTCCAACATCGCCAACGCCCAAACCATCGATCAAAACGACGCCGGATGGAACAGTAGAAGCGATGCGCGCTTTTTTGTCGTCAATCTCTAACACTTTTCCGTTTTCCATAATAAAGATATTTTTAGGATCAACACCCATATGCTCAGCAATATCGGCATGTTTGCACAAATGACGATGTTCACCATGAACCGGAATGAAATATTTTGGCTGGGTTAAGGCAAGCATGATTTTAAGTTCTTCTTGACAAGCATGTCCTGAAACATGGACTTCATCATAAATTACTTCCGCGCCTTTTTTGAAAATTTCATTAATAACATTAGAAACGGTCTTCTCGTTGCCTGGGATAGCGCTAGCTGAAATGATAACTAGATCTTCTTTGGTAAGTTCGATTTTCTTGTGATTGGAATAAGCGATACGTGATAAAGCGCTCATCGGTTCGCCCTGACTTCCAGTGGTAATGATAACCAAATGGGATGCCTTATATTTACCAATTTCATCTATGCCGACTAAAATACCTTCTGGAACGTGCATATAACCGAGTAAGATGGCAACCTTTACAATGTTTTCCATGCTACGACCAGATACCGCAACTTTTCTGCCATATTTAACAGCCGCATCGATAATCTGCTGAACACGGTGAACATTGGATGCAAAAGTTGCAACCAGAATTCGTTTGTTACAGTTACGAAAGATTTCGTCGAATTTTTCACCAACTGTACTTTCACTCATAGCATAGCCGGGACGTTCGACATTGGTACTGTCCGACATTAAAAGCAGGACACCTTCATTGCCAAGTTTACCGAACTTGGCTAAATCAATCATTTGCCCATCAATAGGCGTGGAATCAATTTTCCAGTCACCTGTATGGATAATAAGTCCAGCTGGTGTACGAATAGCGAGAGCCACAGCATCAGCGATGGAATGGTTGGTGTGAATGAATTCCACTTCGAAAGGACCAATGTTAACCTTATCGTCCGCTGAAATGCGGTGCAATTTCACTTTAGCAAGCAGATTGTGTTCTTTTAGTTTGTTTTCCACCAATCCCAAAGTGAGGCGTGTACCGTAAATTGGAACATTAATTTCTTTTAAAAAATACGGAATACAACCGATGTGATCCTCGTGTCCGTGTGTCAATACAATGGCACGTACCTTATCGGCATTCTTTTTTAAATACGTGATATCCGGAATAACTAAATCTACGCCAAGCATGTCACCGTCTGGAAACGTCATGCCACAGTCAATTAACATAATATTATCGCCATATTCGACTACCGTCATATTTTTTCCGATTTCATCCAATCCGCCGATCGGTATAATTCTTAATTTGTGTTGTTGTTGTTTTCTTGCCACTTAATTACCTCCTGTTACGTTTTTTGTCTAGCAATATTTCTAAAAATAGCCGCAAAAAATACACCGAAACCTACCCTTTTTAATTCCACTGATATAAAAGGACATTTTTCGTTTTTCTTAATTTTAATGGTGTAAGAAGCTTGTATGCTTTCCGGTCATTTTCATACTTCTTATTTTTATTCTACTTTTAATTTTTAATTTAAAAATCCGAACGCAAATAATCAAAGCATATTATAACATTATAATTATGATTCGTCAAGTCGAGGTCGTCTATGTGTGAAAAAATTGTTCAATTTTCCATATTTAGCGCAACAGCGGTCAAAATTATTATATTTTTTTGTTATATCCCGCTTTTATCTAGCTTTTCCTCTCATTTTCACCCGATAAGATACCTTGCTATTTTTTAAAAAGTAAGCTATAATTTCAAATATCAGCAATTTTTGATATAGGGAGGCATAGCTCAGCTGGTTAGAGCGTTCGCTTCACATGCGAGAGGTCGCGGGTTCGAGCCCCTCTGTCTCCACCAATCTTATCCAAGAACAGTATATCACATTATTCGCGTGGTATGTTGCTTTTGGATTTTTTGCTTTTAACAACAATATTAAAAAAGGGCAGAATGTCATTTGACATCTCTGCCCTTTTTTCCTTTTCTCCATAGAATCGATAAAGCCAGACTACACCTCTACAGCTTAATCGACTATGCTTCTATCAACTACGCCAAACACTACCGATCTAATGAATGTTCTGTGCGTTTTTCTCTCCTATTAAGCATCCTATATTAAGCTGTCAACGGAAAATTCTAATTGCCTATAAAAAAGCTGCCGCATCATGGAATGGTGTGGCAGCTTTTTTATAATCTGGATTCTAAAGTTTTCATGCCAATAATTGTACTTTTATCCATTTGTAGAATCCGTTGCTTCCGAAAAGTCGATAATTTCAGAGGTGGATAGCATTAACCCACCATCCATTTCCGCAATACCATCGCCATTATCAGGATCAAGCTTTGATACGTCATTTTCTTTTGGCTTTTCTAACGGATATTCCCCGTTTATACCCACAATTCGATTGCCGGTAAAAGGTGATTTTGTGCCCTTTTCTAAATTATATTTGTTAACAATTTTCTGGTCAATCGGTATATTTCCGTTTTTTGTTTCTATATCTAGTTTTTTCATGTCTTCTCCATTCACATATTAAAATTCAATTTCTTTGACTTAATATACGTATTACAAAAAATTTCATACTGGTATATAGTTCCGAAAAATCTGCAAGAACCATTTGCAACATTCATAAAAGAATGGCAGTTGATTCAAAAATTGAGTCAGACGTAACCACGTTAATGATCAAAAATACAAATTCAAGATAAAGGAGAATGATTGCAATTACTGGTTTTACAGGCTTATATGATGAATAAAGGTGGTCATAAATTGTCGAATTTAGTCACATTGCATAATGATTAGAATAATATTTAATATTTTTTA
>Ga0183100_1000538_pt1 | contig 28405 bp, 34 predicted proteins | sample Biomet2_FD_127789 | JGI IMG/M metagenome (GOLD analysis project Ga0183100, IMG submission 127789) | Microbial communities from bioreactor (seeded with anoxic lake sediment) at LBNL, California, USA - Biofuel metagenome 2 | ecosystem: Engineered > Bioreactor > Anaerobic > Unclassified ...
CATGGGCTGGCGCGGTAGAGGACAGAATGTATGAGTATGCGGATGACCCGGAGACCGGGATGCGGCTGGAGTGGTACACTACCTGCTACCGCTTGCCCTTTGCGAAGACGGCGGACCTTGCTTTTGACGCCCTGTTGGGGGAGCCTTGGTACCGGGGAATTTCGGATGCCTATTGGACAGCCGCTGCTACGCAGGTGGAGACCGATTTGGTGGACGAGGCGTGGGAGGTTGCCCCCGGCGCGGAAAACAGCTGGCAGTATGCCCTGTACGTCCGGGATGGGCGGTATATCGTAACGGTCAGCTATTATTCGGACCGCAGCGCCGGACGGACCGGAGACGCAACGGTGACGGAGACGTTCCGGGACCGGTGTACAGAGAAGATTCTCCCCCTGCTGGCCCAGCGGCTGAACGGCTGACGGCTCCTGCGCGTTGCGTATGAGAGCAAACTGTGGTAGTATTTTATATTATGGATTTCGAGTTGGAGGATAAAAACTATGCGCATCATGGCCATTGATTACGGCGACGCCCATACCGGCATTGCCATCTCCGACCCCACCGGCTTTATGGCCGGGACCACCACCGTCATCAACGCCTACCTCCCGGAGAAGGTGGCGGAGGGTGTGAAAAAGATGGCGGAGGAATACGCCGTGGAAGAACTGGTCCTCGGCTATCCCAAAAATATGAATGGATCGCTGGGGCCCCGGGCAGAGAAGGCGGAGTCCATGGCGGCGCTTCTGCGAGAGAACGTGGGCCTTCCCGTCGTCCTCTGGGACGAACGGCGGACCACCATCGACGCCCACCGAATTTTGTTAAACAACGGACAAAACGCTAAAAAGAGGAAAAAGACCGTGGATGCCGTGGCGGCGGCGCTGATTTTAGAGGGATATCTCACATTTAAGAAAAATTCGTGAGAAAGCTTCAATATTCTTTGTAAAAAATCAAAAAATCTCTTGACGCTTACTCTTGTTTCTGTTAAAATCTTACTTACCTGTGAAAAAGGGCTTAATTGTCACGCGCGTTTTCGCTTTTCGCGCGGGGCAGAGCCGCTTTGTAGGGCAGGGAGGCAGTCGGCTTCCCCGGCTCAAGCCGGACAGGAGGCCAATAATAAGGAGGTGCCGTTAGATGCGTGTAAAAGTGACCCTGAGATGCAACGAGTGCAAGCAGAGAAACTACAATACCATGAAGAACAAGAAGAATACCCCGGACAAGATTGAGCTGAACAAGTATTGCCCCTTCTGCAAGAAGCATACGCTCCACAGCGAAACCAAGTGATTTGGAACGAACGATAAGAAAGGGCGTGTAGGAATGGCAGAAGAAGCAAAGAAGAAAGACCGGACCCGTTGGTTCCGGGAAATGAAAAGCGAATTGAAGAAGATTGTCTGGAGCGACCGCAAGACCGTGGTCAAGGATACGGGTACCGTGCTGCTGTGCTCCCTGCTCATCGGCGTGTGTATCTGGGTCTTCGATTATGTTCTGGTCAACGGCGTCCAGCTGCTCATCAATTTCCTGAGCTAAGGGGCGAGTGATGACAGAGAGCGCGAAATGGTATGTGATCCATACCTATTCCGGCTATGAAAACGCAGTCAAGACCAGCATTGAAAAGTTTGTGACCGGCCGCAACATGGAGGACATGATTCTCAGAATCGAGATCCCTCTGGAGACGGTCACGGAGATCACCGACTCCGGCGCTTCCAAGGACGTGGAGCGGAAGGTGTTTCCCGGTTATGTGCTGATCAAAATGGTCATGACGGACGATACGTGGCATCTGGTGCGGAACATACGCGGCGTGACCGGGTTTGTAGGCGAAGCCAGCAACAAGCCCATTCCCCTGACGGAGGAAGAGGTCCTGACCATGGGTATGGAGAAGCATGAGATCGAAGTAAAGTATGCTGTGGGCAACCATGTAAAGATCGTGGACGGCCCCCTGTCCAGCTTTACCGGTATCGTGGAAGAGATTGAACCCGAGAAAAACCGCGTCTCCGTTATGGTCTCCATGTTCGGGCGGGAAACCCCCGTGGAACTGGAGTTGGACCAGCTGGAGCTCATGGACTGAGAGACCGGACAAGCGTCCGGTACAAGTGGGAGGGACTGAAATCGTCCCGCCAAAGGAGGCCGTATGGCCGCCACCACATTTTAAACAGGAGGTGCTACTAAAGTGGCACAGAAAATTACCGGTTATGTAAAACTGCAGATCCCCGCGGGTAAAGCAACTCCCGCCCCCCCTGTCGGCCCCGCTCTGGGCCAGCACGGTGTCAACATTGCCGCATTTACCAAGGAGTTCAATGAGCGCACCAAGAACGACATGGGTATGATTATCCCCGTTGTTATCACGGTGTACGCAGACCGCTCCTTCTCCTTCATCACCAAGACGCCCCCGGCGGCAGTCCTGATTAAGAAGGAATGCAACATTGAAACGGCCTCCGGCGTGCCGAACAAGACCAAGGTGGCAACCATCTCTAAGGCGTCCATTCAGAAGATCGCTGAGATCAAGATGCGCGACCTGAACGCCGCCAATCTGGAAAGCGCTATGAGCATGATCGCCGGCACCGCCCGTTCCATGGGCGTCGTGGTGGGCGACTGATCCACCCGTCACCGTTTGCGCGGCGCGAATGCCGCATACAGTGGGAGGATAGATTCCGAAGAACCACTATGAGGAGGAAATAACATTGTTTAGAGGCAAGAAGTATACCGACAGCGCCAAGCTGATCGATAAGAGCACTTTTTATGAAGCGACGGAGGGCATGAATCTGGTCTGCAAGTGTGCTACCGCCAAGTTCGACGAGACTGTCGAGTTGCATGTGAAGCTGGGCGTGGATTCCCGGCACGCCGACCAGCAGGTCCGCGGTGCCATCGTCCTACCCCACGGCACCGGCAAGACCGTCCGCGTGCTGGTCTTTGCTAAGGGCGACAAGGCCGACGCCGCCAAAGAGGCCGGTGCGGATTATGTGGGCGATATGGACATGGTGGAAAAGATCCAGAAGGAAAACTGGTTCGCTTTCGACGTGGTTGTTGCGAGCCCCGATATGATGGGCGTTGTTGGCCGTCTCGGTAAGGTGCTGGGCCCCAAGGGCCTGATGCCTTCCCCCAAGGCCGGCACTGTCACGCCCGACGTTGCCAAGGCTGTCAAGGAAGTCAAGGCCGGTAAGATTGAGTACCGCCTCGATAAGACCAACATCATTCACTGCCCCATCGGCAAGGCATCTTTCGGCCCCGAGAAGCTGATGGAGAACTATAACGCCATCATGGGCGCCATCGTTAAGGCGAAGCCCGCCTCTGCCAAGGGCCAGTATATCCGCAGCTGCGTGGTGGCTTCCACCATGGGTCCCGGCGTGAAGATGAACTCTGCCAAGTTGGTCTAAGACCGAAAATCAATATCTGACCGTAAATTTGCCTCTTGACAAATTGCGACGGTTTGATATAATAAAACATGCGTTCCAAAGACAGCAGGTGGGGGGATGACCCCGGAAATCCTGCCGAGGGGGGCTTTTTACGAAGCTATTCCGTCTCTGTGTCTTTGTGTCACAGGGACGGTTTCCTTTTTTGAACGCACCTCGGGACCATCCGCTCGCCGGTGAGAACCGGAGGAAGGGGACATCCCACAAAAAACTCTGGAGGTGAAACAAGAATGCCTAACGCAAAAGTCTTGAGTGCAAAGCAGGCGATCGTTGCGGAGCTGACCGAAAAAGTTCGGAAGGCCACCGCCGGCGTCATCGTGGACTACAAGGGTATCACCGTCGAGGAGGATACCGCCCTGCGTAAGGAGTGCCGCGAAAACGGCGTGGATTACGCGGTGGTTAAGAACACCATGCTCCGTTTCGCGTTCAACAACGTCGGACTGAGCGAGCTGGACGGTCTGCTGAACGGCACTACTTCTCTGGCCCTGTCCGATGATGTTGTGGCTCCCGCCCGCATTATGAACACCTGCGCCAAGAAGATGGAGAACAAGTTCGAAATCAAAGGCGGCTTCATGGACGGTAAGGTAGTGGATCTCGCTACCATCAAGTCCCTGGCGTCCATCCCCGCGCTGCCCATCCTGCAGGCGCAGGTTCTGGGTACCATGCTGGCTCCCATCACGGGTCTGGCCGTGGTCCTGAAGCAGATCGCGGAAAAGGGCGGCGAAGTCGCTCCTGCCGCAGAGGCTGCTCCCGCCGCCGAATAAGCGGCAATCCGTTTCAAAACTAATAACTTTTATTTAGGAGGCTACTACTATGTCTGAGAAAGTTACCGCTATGATCGAAGAGATCAAGGGCCTGACCGTTCTGGAGCTGAGCGAGCTGGTACATGCTCTGGAGGAAGAGTTTGGTGTTTCCGCTGCCGCTATGGCTGCTCCCGCCGCTGCGGCCGCTCCCGCTGCTGAAGAAAAGACCTCTTTTGACGTGGTCCTGACCGGCTTTGACGCCGCCGCCAAGATCAAGGTCATCAAGGCTGTCCGCGAGATCACCGAGCAGGGTCTGGCTGAAGCCAAGGCTACTGTCGAGGGTACCCCTTCCACTCTGAAGGAGGGCGTGTCCAAGGACGACGCCGAGGCCATGAAGGCGAAGCTGGAAGAAGTCGGCGCTAAGGTCGAGCTGAAGTAAGCTCCGTCCTAGCTGTTGCCTATCCGCATAAATTCGATAAAAAGGGCCCGGGGTATCAATTACCCCGGGCCTTTTTTGCCTTTAAGAGATCACGTTAGGAACTCCATTTGCCGGAAGAAAAATTATATCCGGAGCAGACGAGGTGATAGGCACTGCTCAGCGGTAGGATTCAATTAGCTCCTTGAACAGGGGAAGACTCCGCTGGATGGTGTCGTAAGACACGCAGGTGCAAAGGCGAAAATACTCCGGGCAGCCGAAATCATCTCCCGGAACAACCAGCACGTTTTTTTCCTTTGCGCGGTCAGAAAACGCCTTGGAACTGCCGCCGGGAGCCTTGACGAACATGTAGAATGCTCCGTTGGCTCGGGGACAGGTGTATCCGAAGCCGGTCAGAGCCTCGTAAAGTGCCTTTCGGTTCTTGTCATAGGCCGCAAGATCAGGCCGTCCCGCCGCACAGCGAGCCACGACCCGCTGCTGGAGAGAGGGAGGGCAGACATGGCCAAGAACACGGGCGGCGCCTGCCACAGCGGCATACAGCTCTTCACTTTCTGTGGTGCTGTCGGGTATGCAGACATAGCCAATGCGCTCACCGGGCAGCGAAAGGGACTTGGAATAGGAGTAGCAAACCACGGTGCTGGGGTAGATATTGGGAACCCAGCTAACCACTGCGCCGTCATATACCAACTCTCGATAAGGCTCATCGGAAATCAGATAGATGGTGTGGCCTACCTCACGGCTCTTCTCCGTCAGGAGCTTTGCCAATTTTTCAAGCGTCTCTTTTGTGTAGACCACGCCGGAGGGGTTGTTGGGGGAGTTAATAAGGACTGCCTGCGTGTGTTCATTGATGAGGGAGGACATTTCGTCAAGGCGGATCTGGAAGTGCTCCATATCCGGCGGCGTCACTATATACTTGACCCCGTTGCTCTCCAGAAAGGGACGATACTCGGCAAAGAAAGGAGCCACGCCCACGATCTCCGCGTCTTCCACGGCCAGCGCCCGTACCACGGCGATCAGCGCCGGGGCCGCGCCGCAGGTGAAGAACAGGTTCTCCGGGCGAATGTGAGCGTCATATCGGGCATTCAGGTCGTCTGCCACGGCTTTTCGCACACCGGGATAACCGGCGGCGGAGGTGTAGCCGTGTACGTCCAAACTGTTCTCCGAGCGCACGATTTCCAAAAACGACTCATTCACCAGCGGGGGGGAGGGAATGGAGGGATTGCCGATGGAAAAGTCGAAGACGTTTTCTTTCCCTACGATAGATGCCTGCTTCATGCCGTATTCAAACAGCTCCCGGATGCAGGAGCGGGATTGGCCCAGGGCCAGCATTTGCTGAGAAATCATAAGTGAGTTCCTTCCCGCCGCCGCGTTGAGCGGCAGCCTGAGTCTGTGATTTTGCGGAAAAATATAATAAGGTCATCATAGCACTTTTTTCATGAGAAGGAAACCGTTTTCTTTTTAATTTGACAAAAAACCGGCGTTGGCGAGCCGTCAACGCCGGTTTATACCTACTGGGGAAGGAAATCGGGGATCAGTTCTCAGCGTTATCCCGAAGGACGAAGCCGTTGACCAATGTCTTCAAGGCCTGAGCTTGGGCGGATAGCTCCTCGCTGGCAGCAGCGCTTTCCTCTGCGGTGGCGGAGTTGTTCTGCACCACCGCAGCAATCTGATCGATGCCGGTGGTGATCTGCTCAGCGGAGGCGGCCTGCTCATCGGAGGCCTGAGCAATATTGCGAATCTTCTGACTGACCTGGCTGGTGTGCTGTACTACCGCCCCCATGGACTCTGCGGTGGTATTGGCGATCTGCGTACCGACTTTGATGGCAGCTACGGCGTTTTCAATCAAAGCGGTGGTGCTCTTCGCCGCCTCGGCGGATTTGCCAGCAAGATTGCGCACCTCGTCCGCCACCACGGCGAAGCCCTTTCCGGCAGAACCGGCCCGGGCGGCCTCCACCGCTGCATTCAGGGCCAGAATGTTGGTCTGGAATGCAATGTCGTCGATAGTTTTGATGATCTTTCCGATTTCTCCGGAAGTGTTTCCGATATCCTGCATGGCGGACATCATTTCCTTCATGTGTGCGTTGCTCTCAACCATGCAGGCCTTGGTTTCCTCGGAAATGACATTGGCTGCGTCGGCCTCCCGTGCGTTTTGCTGGATCTTGGCAGACAGCTCTCCAATTGCGGCGGACAGCTCCTCAATGGAACTGGCCTGCTCCGTTGCGCCCTGAGAGAGGGCCTGCGAACCGCTGGCCACCTGGTCGGAGCCGCTGGCCACTTCGCTGGAGGCCTGTCTGATATGGAGCAGGGTCTGGTTCATGGTCATCTGAATGGCAATGAGCGCGTCCTTAACTTTTGAGAATTCCCCTGTGTAGTCATAAGTCAAATCAAACTCCAGATTCCCATTGGAGAGCTTAGCGAGGACGTCGGTGATCTCATTGATATAGTTGATGTAAGATTTCAACCGCTCTACCGTGGTTTTGAGGGAGGCGGCCAGATCGCCGATTTCATCCCGGCTGGTGACCGTGACGTCCACGTTCAAATCGCCCTGGGCAATCTGGTCGGCGGCGCGATGCAGATGTTTCAGAGGACGCACCAGCCGGCGGCTAAACAGAATAGAAACGGCGACGATGATCGCGGTCAAAATCAACATCAGAACGATGTTGGAGAAGATCATCTGCATGGTGCTGGCATACGCGGCGTCCCGGTTCTGAATGGTCACGACGGCCCAGCCGCTGGAGTTGCCCGGCAGCGAAATGGGCGCGTAAGCGTAAATCGCGTTTTCGTCAGACTGCTCCTGTACGCCGCTGTTACCGGAGAGCGCTGCGGCGGTAAGAGATTTCAGAACGGGGGACAGGTCAACCGGCTCCTGTGTTTCCTTCCCGTCGGATACCTCCGTCCTGGTGCCGTCCACATAGTTGTACATTTCGGCCACCTGCTGGGAGTCGGGGTGGGCCACCACAACGCCTTCTCCGTCCAGAATCACGGAATAGGAATCCGGGGTATTGTAGGTATCCACAATTGACTGCAGCTTCTCCAGACTCAGATCGGCGCCCAGCACACCCGCCACGCGGCTGGACGAACCCACGGGATAGACGGGATAAATCACGGAGGTGACGGGGGTGTTGGTGTTGATATCGAGGTAGGACTTGGTGATAAAGGGATGCGGAGCGGACATGACCTGCTTGAACCACCAGCGGTCCGACCGGTTTCCCAGCTCGCCGGAGCTCCTTGCGGTCTGAATCCCGTCGATTCCCTGCTGATAGAACAGAATAAAATAGGGGTTGTTCTGAATGGTAGCCACCAGCGCTTTGCGCTGGGTGTCCGGGTAAAGGGAGCGAATATCCCCGCCGTATGCCAGACTTTCCGTGACGGCAAAGGCCTTATCCATGTAGTCCGAAACCTGTGCCACAACGCTGGAAGTCTTGTCCTCCAAAGACTTGTAGGTGGACGCGCGGCCGGAGGAGATGGTAATGGTGCCGCTGATAATATTGGAGATGAGCAGCGAACCGACACAGGCCAGAACAGCCAGAAGGACAATACGGCTTTGGATGCTTGTCCGGAGGCCTCCCTCTCTGTGCTTTTCCCCTTGAGTGGTTTTTTTTCTCTCTTTCACAATTGCATCCTCCTTGAAAAGTTTTCTAACTATGAAAACGCTCAAAAGCAGAGGGGCAGCCAACGCTTCTGTCCCCCTGCAAAGGACATGAGGCCGCCATGTTTACAGACCACATCTGGGCAGCAAACAGGTGACCTCATAAATTGTATCATACATTGCCAAAATATTGCAAGTATGAAATGAAATTTTTGTTTCATTTTTATAAGTTTTGTCTATCTGGGAGTACGCAATACGCGGACATCTGCCCGAGTCAGGACTTTGAATCGGGAGAGGCTACCGACTCGGCGGCAAATTCCTCTCTCGCTTGCTGGAGGATTTTCCGCTCAGCCTTTGTGGTGAGCTGCGCTTCGTCAAACTCCGCGAACAGGTCCGGCCGCCGGGCCATGGTGCGTTTATAGCTCTCCTTTTTCCGCCAGGCCGCCACCTTGGCGTGGTCGCCGGAGACCAGAATGGGGGGCACCTCCCGCCCGTGCCACTCCGCGGGGCGGGAATACTGAGGATATTCCAAAAGACCGTTCCAGTGGGATTCCTCCGTGAAGCATTCCTCGTCCGGAAGGACGCCGGGTACCATGCGGCACACCGCGTCGCACACCGCCATGGCGGGAATTTCTCCGCCGGTGAGGACAAAGTCTCCCATGGAGAGTTCTTCGTCCACGCACTCGTCCAAAAACCGCTGGTCCACGCCCTCATAGTGGCCGCAGATCAGAATCAGGTGGTCGTACCGCGCCCGCAGCTCTTTCGCTACCGCCTGAGTAAATACCCGCCCGCAGGGGGACATATAGATGGTCCTGCCAGGACCGAAGGACTGCACCACGTGGTCCCAGCAGCGGTACAGCGGGTCCGCCTGCATCACCGCACCCCGTCCGCCGCCATAGGGGTAGTCGTCCACCTGCATCTGCTTGTTGGTGGTGTACTCCCGAATCTGATGGGACTGGATGACGATGTGGCCCCGCTCTTGGGCGCGGCCCAGAATGCTGACGTTCAGCATGGCGTCCACTGACTCGGGGAACAGTGTCAGAATGTCAATTCTCATCCGTTTCCATTCCTTTCAGCATGTGAACCAGCATCACATTGGCGTCCAAATCCGCAGAGACGATAAAGACCTCCGGCACGGCGGGAATGAGATAGGTCTTTTCGCCCTTGACGGTATAGACCTTACTGGCGGGATAGTCCTCCACCTGGGTCAGCTTGCCAACTATTTCACCGGTGTCGGCATTTTTCACATCCATACCCAGTAGCTCATCGTCAAAGGGGACCGCGCTACCTGCGTCGTCTCGGCAGATGAAGACGGGCCGCTCCTTGTAGGAAAGAGCGGCGTTCATGTCATCCACACCGGGAAATTTCAGCAGCACAAAGCTCTTGTGGACGTGGTTGGCGGTGGGGGTGACGGGTGTTTTGTCCTTGCCGAGAAAAAAGGTCTTAAAGCCGGTCAGATAGGCCGGTTCAAAACCGTTGGGCAACAGCCGCACCTCGCCGCGGATTCCGTGGGCGTTAACAATACGGCCGACCTGGATAAATTCCAATTTCATAAAAAGAGACTCCTTTTTGCTTTGGCTGTTGTGTGATTTAGTATAGCCTATTTCGGACCAATGGGCAAGGGGGATGAGCGCGAGGGTTTCGTCGGCGGGAAAAGAAGAGAAAAGAGGGAGGATGCTCACGCATCCTCCCTCCCCATTTGTCAGTCCACGATATCTACGGAAACCTTGACGCCGGTACGCTGGGCATAGGAGCGCACGACTGTGCGAATCTCCTTTGCAATGCGACCCTGACGGCCAATGACCTTACCCATGTCGTCGGGGGCGACGCGCAGCTCCAACGTCAGTTCCTGCTCGCCGGGGATTTCCGTGACAGTGACGGCGTCAGGATCATCCACGAGGTTTCTGGCGATATAGAGCAGCAAGTCCTTCATGATGTGCCCTCCGGCTTAGAGGACTTCCACTTTTTTAAGCAGAGCCCGCACCGTATCGGTGGGCTGGGCGCCGGACTTGATCCAAGCCTGGGCGCGCTCCGTGTCGATCTTGATTTCAGCGGGGGAGACGCAGGGATTGTACGTGCCGATCTCCTCAATGAAACGACCGTCGCGGGGAGCGCGGGAGTCTGCCACCACGAGACGATAGAAGGGAGCCTTTTTTGCGCCCAAACGACGCAGCCTAATCTTAACCATAAATGTATACCTCCAAAAAATAATGTTCTTTTATCTATAAATGCGCCCGCACTTATATATGATTAGAGAGAAGCTACTTTTTTTTCCGCTTCTTCTTGCCCGGACCGTGACCCATCCCGCCAAAGCCGGTGAAATGGCCGCGGGAAACCTGCTTTGTCAGCTGCTGCATCATCTCAAACTGCTTCAAAAGACGGTTGATCTCCACCACCGCGCAGCCGCTGCCGGCGGCGATGCGCCGTTTGCGGCTGGCGTTCAGAAGGTTGGGGTCCTCCCGCTCCCGGGGCGTCATGGACAGGATAATGGCCTCCGTATGAGAAAGGGCCTTTTCATCAATGGCGGCGTTTTGAAGCTTGTCGCCTATCCCTGGAAGCATTCCGGCAATCTGGCTCAGATCGCCCATGCCCCGGAGCTGCTGAAGCTGATCGTAGTAATCCTCCAGCGTGAAGCGGTTTTTCCGCAGCTTCTCTTCTAGCTTTGCTGCCTGCTTTTCATCGTAGGAGGACTGGGCCTTTTCAATCAGTGTCAGCATATCGCCCATGCCCAAGATGCGGGAGGCCATGCGGTCCGGGTGGAACGGCTCGATCATGTCCAGCTTTTCGCCGGTTCCTGCGAATTTGATGGGTTTTCCGGTGACGGCCCGAATCGAGAGAGCCGCGCCGCCCCTGGCGTCGCCGTCCAGCTTGGTGAGCATCACGCCGTCGATCCCCAGCGCCCCGTCAAAGGCGGAGGCGGCATTCACCGCGTCCTGGCCGGTCATGGCGTCCACCACCAGCAGAATATCATTGGGTCGGACGGCGGCTTTCATCCTCCGCAGCTCGTCCATCAGAGCCTCATCCACATGGAGCCGTCCGGCGGTATCCAAAAGCACCAAGTCGTTGCCGTGATCTCTGGCGTGTTTCAGAGCGTTTTCCGCGATCTTGACAGGGTCGCCCTGCCCTTCATCGTATACGGGAAGGCCCAGCTGCCCGCCCACGACCTTTAACTGCTCCACGGCGGCGGGACGGTACACGTCGCAGGCCACCAGCAGCGGCCGTTTGCCATACTGCTTGCGCAGGTATCCCGCCAGCTTCGCGCCGTTGGTGGTCTTGCCTGCGCCCTGAAGCCCCACGAGCATGATGACGGTGGGCCCATTGTTGGCCATAATGAGCTTGGAGTCCGTGCCGCCCATCAGGCTCGTCAACTCCTCGCTGACGATCTTGACGACCTGCTGCGCGGGGGTCAGACTGTCCAACACGTCGCTGCCCACAGCTCGCTCCGTGACTTTGGCAACAAAGTCTTTGACCACCTTGTAGCCCACGTCCGCCTCCAGCAGAGCCAGACGAACCTCCCGCATGGCCTCTTTCACGTCGCTTTCCGACAGGCGGCCCTTGCCCCGCAGCTTTTTAAAGGCGGCATTCAGTTTTTCGGTGAGTCCTTCAAATGCCATCGGTTACTACTCCCTGAGCGCGGCGGCCTCCGCCGCGATGTTGTCCGCCAGCTCCGTGAGGCGTGTGTCCTCAAACTGGTGGTAATTCAGCGATTTAATTTCATTGGTAGCCGAGACGATGCCGTCCACATGGGCGCGCATCTGTTCAAACCGGCGGATGAGGCAGGTCTTGTCCTCTATCTCCTGCATGATGGCCTCTGCCCGGACAATCACGTCCCGCACGCCCTGACGGGAGATCCCTGCGTTCTCTGCGATTTCCGACAGGGAGAGGTCATCATTATAATAGTAGTCGAAGAATTCCTTCTGCCGGTCAGTGAGAAGCTCCCCATAAAAATCGTAGAGCATGGTCATGCGGTAGGTCTGATTTTTCAAAGCAAACTCCCCCTCACCAAATACTTGTAAAGTTAATTAGCTTTACAACGGTATTAAGTTTACAGGAATTTATGCGAAAAGTCAAGGGAAAAGAGAAGAATATTTCGGGGATTCCAGAAAAAATAGGCGGAACTGTTAAAGGCCGCTGAAATTGGAAAATTGTGCAAAGACATCATGAAAGACATGAGACTTTTTCATGGTGGGGTAACGGAAATGTATGAATAAATCAAAATACTGCCGATAAATTCAGTATAGTGACGAAATTGCACGGAAGTGGTTGCTTTCACGGAAAAATGTGACTATACTATGAACAAATGAAGCTGGCCTGTCAATAAAAACGGCTTCAGGTATTTGAAGAAATGGGAGGAAAATGTATGTTGAGTTCATTATTCATGAGCACGCTCGGCAGGGAGAGCCTTGTCGCGGCGGACGACACCTGGTCGCTGATGGTGATTCTCTGCGCCGGTGTTGCATTCTCCATCTGGCTGGAGCAGAAGTACAACTGGGCATCCAAAATTTCCGGCGCAATCATCGCACTGATCATTGCTATGGTGCTTGCCAATGTAGGAATCATTCCCATCAGCTGCCCGCTCTATGACGATGTTGTCTGGGGCATTGTGGTCCCCATGGGCATTCCGCTGCTGCTGCTTCAGTGCAATATCAAGAAGATCTGGAAGGAGACCGGCCGTATGCTGGTGATCTTCCTGATCGGCGCGGTGGGTACGTTTGTGGGCGCTTTCATTGCTTACTACGCGCTGCGCGCACCCTTCGGCAACGCGCAGGATCTTGCCAAGGTCGCCGCAATGATGACCGGCTCTTACATCGGCGGCGGCGTGAACTTTGCCGCTATGGCCTCTCAGTATGCCGCCGGCGATGATCTGACCGCTGCCGCAACGGTAGCCGATAACCTGTTGATGGCCGCCTACTTCTTTGTGTTGATTGCATTTGCAGGTATGAGATTCTTCCGCAAAAATTTCCAGCATCCGCACATCGACGAGGTGGAGTCCGGCACGTCCAACCGCGATTCCGCCCAGACGCAGGCCGCCGCGTTCTGGAGCCGCAAGGACATCTCTCTGAAGGACATCGCATTCAACTTTGCTTACTGCATCGCAATTGTCTGGCTTTCCAAACTCGTTGCCGGCGGCATCAAGGGTCTTGTACCCGCAGACCCCAACCCGTTTTTGGACTTCGTCGGTAAGTTCCTCGGCAGCCAGTACGTCTGGATCACCACCTTCTCCGTAATGGTTGCCACATACATGGATAAGCAGGTCGCAAAGCTGCACGGCTCACAGGAAATCGGCACCTATCTCATCTACCTGTTTCTGTTTGTCATCGGCGTTCCCGCGAATATTTACACGGTTGTTACCAAGTCCCCGCTGCTGCTGGTGTTGACGGCAATTATGGTCATTGTCAACATGCTGTTCTGCTTCGGCGCAGCCAAACTGTTCCACTTTGATCTGGAGGATGCCATTATCGCCTCCAACGCAAATATCGGCGGCCCCACCACCGCCGCCGGTATGGCTATCTCCCAGGGATGGGCAAAGTTGGTTGGCCCTGCCATGCTGATCGGCACGCTGGGCTATGTGCTCGGCAACTATGCCGGCACCATTGTGGGCATTGCGCTGGGCGCATAAAATAACAGACAAAGAAACGCTCCGGCGTGCCTCTTCAGAGGCACGCCGGAATCGCAAAAGAGGGGTAATCATGTATTTTGACGCACATTCCGATATCTGGACCGATGTAACGACCCGGCGGCTGAAGGGGGAGACGGATGTTTTTCACAGGCGCCATCTGGCGCGGCTGCGCAGGGGCAATGTGGAAGGCAGCATCTTTGTCATCTGGGTCGATCCGCCCTATGATGCCGACCACGCGGCGCGTACCAGGCAAATAATGGACTGCGCCCGGGCCGAGATTGCCGAGACCAAAGATTTACGCATTGTCCACAACTATGAAGAAATGATGCAGGCCAGACGCGACGGTATCTTTTATGTATTTATCGGCGTGGAGGGCATGGCTGCCATCGGCGGTGACGTGTCCAAAATTGACGACTATTATGATTTTGGAGCCCGCCATGCGATTCTGACCTGGAACGAAGCCAATGAGCTGGGGGCCGGGGCCCTGTCCGGAAAAGATTACGGCCTGACGGAGGTCGGAAAGAGGGCTGCCCGCAAAGTGCAGGACAAGGGTATGCTGCTGGACGTGTCCCACCTGAACGAGGCGGGCTTCTGGGATGTGGCAAAGCTGGCGACCAGACCCTTTATTGCTTCCCATTCCAACTGCAAAGCCCTTTGTGACGTGCCCCGCAATTTGACGAATGAGCAGCTGCGGGCGATTCGGGACGCTGGCGGCGTGGTGGGCCTGAACGCCTTCAACCTCTTCATCGACAACGACCCCGCCAAACAGACGGTGGAGACCCTGGCTCGACACGCCGCCCATATGATCGACGTCATGGGTATCGACCACGTCGGTTGCGGCTTTGACTTTTTTGAGTTCCTTGAGAGCGAGGAGACCATGGGCACTATGACCTCCACCGGAAGCCCCAGCACCTTGGGACTGGAGGACTGCTCCAAAATCCAAAACCTTTTTGATTGCTTTGAGAAGCTGGGCATGAGCGGAGAAGAGATGGAGAAGCTGGCCCGGGGAAATTTCCAGAGAATGGTTAAAAATTGCATGGCATAAGAAAAGCGAACGGAGCGGCAGATGCCGCTCCGTTCGCGGCTTTAACGCCAGAGAACGGGACTTTAGAAAAACTTCGGCGTCATGGACCAGATAGAGATGCAGTCCTCTGGATGGGTATTGATATAGACGTGGGGGCGGGTGCTGGGAAAATGGATGCTTTCACCGGGGAAGAGATCCACTTCCTGACCGTCCAGCAGGACGGTCAGAATACCGGAGAGGACGTAGCCGCACTCCTCTCCTGCGTGTGAGACACACTCCCGGTCAAAACAGGCTCCGCCCCCCAGCGTTACCAGCACCATGTCCAGAGTGCGTTCCGGACTGCTGGGTGTCAGAAGCTCATAATCGCGCGCGCCTCCGGCCAACTGAATATGCTGCCGTTCTCCGGGATGCAGCAGGACGTAGGGCTTTTCATCAGGGACGGGGAAGAAATAGCTGATGTTTGTGTCCAGAGCCTGAGCGATACGGTAGATGCTCACCACGGTGGGAGAGACCATATCCCGCTCGATCTGGCTGATAAGACCGGTGCTGACCCCGGAACGTTCCGCCAGAGCCGCAATGCTCAAGCATTTTTCCTTGCGCAGACGCCGCAGGCGGCTGCCGATTTCAAGACTCTCCATACGTCCCCCTTTGTTAATTTCCTAACTGATATCAGTGTATACGTCGGAAAAGAAAAGGTCAACTCCTATTTCCGACAGCGGGGTGAAAATAGAGTTTGAATTTACGGAGAGAATACAGTATAATACTTAATTGTATTTAAATCGACAGGGAGGAGCCTGAAATTGGAAGCAACCAGAATAAGGCTGGCGGAGGGCGTCTATCTCACCCACTTGCCGGCCCGGAAATTTAAAACAAGCTTACTGTCCGCCCAGTTTTTGACCCGCATCACAGCGGAGACCGCCGCGGCTCAGGCGCTGCTGCCCGCGGTATTGCGCCGGGGTACCGTACGCTATCCCGACATGGGGACCCTCAGCGCTCGGCTGGACGGGCTGTACGGGGCGGTGATTGACTATACGGTCCGGAAAAAAGGGGAGAGTCAGTGCGTGGGCTTTGTCGCCAGCCTGATCGACGACGCGTTCACGCCTGACGGTGAAAAGCTGCTGGAGCCGGTGGCGGAGCTGCTGGGGCAGCTAATCTGCAATCCGACGACAAAAAGCGGCCTTTTTTTGCCGGAGTATGTGGAAAGCGAGCGGACAAATCTGGTGGACGCCATCCGCAGCATCCTCAACGATAAGCGGGAATATGCCGACCTGCGCCTTTTACAGGAGATGTGCGACGGCGAGCCATACGGCGTCAGCCAGTTTGGTGACGAGAAGACGGCGGAAACGCTGACGGTGGAGAGATTGCAAGAGACGTATGTCGGTCTTCTCGCCTCCGCACCGTTGGAACTGTTTTACTGTGGCAGCGCCGAGGTGGAGCGGGTAAAAGAAGCACTTTTAAAAGCCCTTTCCACCCTACCGCGCACGATTGTCCGCTCCCTGCCCCGGGCTTCCCATCACGTAGCTCGGGAGGAGGTCAGGCGCGTTACAGATGCCATGGACGTGACCCAGGGAAAGCTGGGCATGGGCTTTACCTGCGGCAGCGACGATTTCTCCGCGCTGATGATGGGCAATACCCTGTTCGGCGGCAGCAGTAACTCAAAGCTATTCATGAATGTGCGGGAAAAGCTGTCCCTGTGCTACTATGCGTCGTCCCTGTTCCACTGGCAAAAAGGCATCATCACCGTGTCCTCCGGCATTGAGTTTCAGAACTTCCAAAGGGCCTATGACGAAATTCAGAGTCAGATGAAAGCTGTTCAGGACGGAAAGCTGGAGGAGTGGGAGCTGACGGGAGCGCGCAGTACACTCTGCAATGCCTACGCCACCATCGGGGACTCCCAGAGCAAATTGGAGAATTTCTGGCTGGGCCGGGTGGCTACGGGGCGGGATGACACGCCGGAGGAGCTGGCGGAGGGAATCCGCACCGTCTCTTCAGAGCGAATTTACGAGGCAATGAGGACCGTGTCGCTGGATACCGTCTATTTCCTCAAGGGAGAGGGGGCCGAGGAATGAAGAAGGAATTCTATGAGCGCATCAGCGAAACCGTCTACCACGAGAAGCTGCCCAACGGCCTGCCGATCAATGTGGTGTCAAAACCGGACTTTGCCAAGAGCTACGCTTTTTTTGCCACCCGGTACGGCGGAATGGATACCCGCTTCTGCCTGAACGGAGAGTGGATGGATACCCCGGCGGGCATTGCCCACTATCTGGAACATAAGATGTTCGACACCAAAGAGGGCAACGCCCTTCAGGAACTGGCAAAAAATGGGGCGGAGCCCAACGCTTTCACCGCCAATGCCATGACGGGGTACTATTTCGATTCCACGGAGAAGTTTGAGGAGAATTTAAGAATCCTGCTGTCCTTCGTCTCCGTACCCTACTTTACCGACGAAAGCGTTGCCAAGGAACAGGGGATTATCTCCCAGGAAATCAGGATGATCGAGGATGATCCGGACTGGCAGGTCTATGCCCGGATGATGGGCGCCCTCTTTCAAAAGAACACCGCCAGGACCCACATTGCCGGCAGCGTGGAGAGCATCCGGGAGATCACGGCCAAGACGCTGTACGACTGCCACAAGGCGTTTTACACCCCCGGCAACATGGTTTTAACGGTGGTTGGAAACGTGGACCCGGTCCGCGTAGCGGATATTGCCCGTTCCATCCTTCCGGAGGACAGCGGTCCGGTCATCCCCCGAGACCACGGAACGGAGCCGGACGGCGTGACGGAACGGGAGACAAGCCGAAGGATGGAGGTCTCCATGCCTCAGTTTCTGCTGGGTTTCAAATGTAAACCCGTTGAGACGGGGGAGGGATACCTTCGCCGGAATTTGATCGGAAACATGGCTTGCGATTTGCTGCTGGGGGAGTCCAGCCCCCTGTATCTGCGGCTGTATGGGCAGGGGCTCATCAATACCAGCTTCGGCGGGGCATTTGAAATGATGCCGGATACGGCGTATCTTTACGCCGGAGGTGACAGCCGGGACGTGAAAGCCGTTGCTGCGGAAATTAAAAAGGAGGCACGCCGTCTCGCAACTGAGGGATTAGATCACGATTTTTACGAGCGGGTGCGCAAGGCCGCCTTCGGGACCATGCTGCGGGGCCTGAACTCTTTTGAAAATATTGCTGTATCGCTGACGGAGGGGCATTTTGCGGGCTATGACGCGCTGCGTTTCCCCCAGGTTTTCGACAGCATTGGCGAGGAAGATATTCTTGCTTTCATCCGGGGCGAATTGACGGAGGAGCACGCAGCCATGTCCACCATTTTGCCTAAATGAGAGATGGCGAAAGGAAGTTTCTAATTTGACTAATTTGAAAGCACTCAGTGATATGCCCATCGCGTTTCCGGGGCTGTTCGGCGGGTTCAAGATCGACCCGGACCCCATTGCCATCCACATCGGGCATGGTATTTACTGGTACGGTATTATTCTGGCTCTGGGTCTGCTGGCGGGGCTGTACCTTTGCATGAAGCAGTCCAAGCGGTTCGGACTGACGGAGGACAACGTGCTGGACATGATCCTCTGGGCTACCCCACTATGCATCATCGGCTCCCGTATCTACTATGTGGTCTTTTATCTGGATCTGTACCGCAACGCGGACGGAAGCCTGGACTGGGGCCGGATGCTGGCCGTATGGGACGGCGGCATCGCCATGTACGGCACGGTGATCGTGGGGATTCTGGTTACGTTTATCTATTGCAAGGTTAAAAAAATAAAATTCACGGCGATGCTGGACCTTTGCGTCATGGGACTTTTGATCGGCCAGAGTATCGGACGCTGGGGCAATTTCATGAACCGGGAAGCTTTTGGCACGGAGACCACGCTCCCCTGGCGGATGCAGCTGTGGGTCAGTCAGAATCAGACCATTGAGGTCCATCCCACATTCCTCTATGAGAGTCTCTGGAATCTGGTGGGGCTGCTGCTGGTACTGTTTATTGTCAGCCGAGCCCGCCGATTCGATGGGGAGAACACCTGCTTCTACTTCCTGTGGTACGGCCTTGGCCGCAGCTGGATCGAAGGCTTACGGACAGACAGCCTGTACCTCTTCGACTGGACATTTTTCGGTCAGCCCATCCGGGTCTCTCAGGCACTGAGCATTGTTCTGGTCGTTGGTGCGGCTGCGGTGCTGTTCTATAACATCAAAATCAGGAAACGGGACGGCAGCGATTTATTGGTCAGGCAGGTCGCAGAGTGCGCTGCCCTGACAGAGACGCCGGAGACCGCCGGACCCGTGCCGGAGGAGGAAACTCTCGCTGCAGAGTGCGGGCAGGCGCCCGCCGAAGATGCGGCGATGGCGAAGGTCCCGGCCCATGGAACGCCGGAGGAACCGCCTGCTCAGGCCGAACTTTCAGAGGAGAGCAAACCGTTCGACAAGCGCTGAAGTCCATAAAAAACGCGCCCCGAAACGATCGTTCCGAGGCGCGTTTTTATTTGTTTTCAGGCCCTCACTGGGGCAGACGCTGAACCGTTCCGTGGACACAGTCCACGCTGACCAACATCCCGTCGGTCAGAATATGGGTGGCCCCGCCGGCGCCCACGATCACGGGCTTTACCAGAGTCAGTCCTACAGTGGCGGCGTGACTGTTGGAGCCGGATTCCTCACTGATGATGGCGGCGCAGGCGCGCATGGCGGGGAGCATGTCATTGGTGGTAAAGGGAACCACCAGCACACAGCCGGGCCGAGCCTTCTCAGCCACTTCCTCCGGCGTGTGACACACGCACAGGGGGCCGGAGGCTTTGCCGCTGCCGATGCCCACGGCGGTGAACAGGGAGCCGCCCACCAGATGTACCCGGATCATATTGGTGGTGCCCGGCACGCCCACAGGTACGCCCGCAGTGACCACCACCAGATCGCCCTGGTTTACAAATCCGGCGGCCTTGGCGGTATCTACAGCGAATTCCACCAGTTCGTCGGAATTGCCGGCAATGGGCATCAAAATGGGCGTCACGCCCCAGCTCAGGGCCATGTGGCGTTGGACATGCTCATCCAGCAGACAGGCAATCACCTGTGTGCCGGGGCGGAAACGACTGACAAGGCGCGCGGTGGTTCCCCTCTGGCTGACGGTGATGATCGCGTCGGCTCCCACATCGGCGGCGGTGGTGCAGGCGGCGTGGGCGGTGGCGGCGGCAATGGACAGGTGTCGGTCCCCGGCGGCGTTTTTCATCCGTTTGGCGTAGTTGATGTCGGACTCCGTCCGCAGGGCGATGGCGTCCATGGTCTTCACCGCCTCCAAGGGGTACTTGCCCGCGGCGGTCTCACCCGAGAGCATGATGGCGGAGGTGCCGTCGTAGATGGCGTTGGCCACGTCGGTGATCTCGGCACGGGTGGGACGGGGGTTCTCCATCATGGAGTCCAGCATTTGGGTGGCCGTGATGGCGGGCTTACCCGCGGCAACGCACTGAGCAATGATGTCCTTTTGAATAATGGGAATTTCCGTGAAGTCAATCTCCACGCCCATGTCACCTCGGGCGACCATGATCCCGTCGGACACGGAGAGAATTTCGGAGAGGTTGTTGACCCCCTCCTGATTTTCAATTTTTGCGATGATGCGGATGGAGGAATGGACGCTGGTCAATAGACGGCGGATATCCATCACGTCGGCGGCGCTACGGACGAAGCTGGCGGAGATGAAGTCAAAGTCCTGCTCCACGCCGAAGAGAATATCTTCCTTGTCCTGTTGGCTCAGATACGGCATGGATAGCCGTACGCCCGGGACGTTGACGCCCTTGTGATTTTTGATGGGACCGCCGTTTTCCACCCGGCAGCGGATATCTCCGTCCTTGATCTCCAACACGGTGAGGCGGATCAGTCCGTCGTCCAGCATAATCGAGCCGCCTACTACCACGTCGCCTGGGAGGTCTCGGTAGGTAATGGCGCAAATGTGCTCGTCTCCCAGAACCTCCCGGGTGGTGAGAGTAAATTCCTGGCCACCCTTCAGATCGGCCCTGCCGTCCTTGAAGTCCCGCAGGCGGATCTCAGGGCCCTTTGTATCCAGCATGGCGGCCACGGGCAGGTTCATCTCGCTGCGCAGTTTCTTCACCATGTCCAGCCGCTTTTTGTGTTCGGCGTGGCTGCCGTGGGAAAAATTGAATCGCGCCACATTCAATCCGGACTCCAGCATGGCGCGCAGAGTTTCCTCGCTGTCGGTGGCGGGGCCAAGGGTGCAGACGATCTTTGTCTTTCTCATAAAAACCTCCTTGTGAAATGGAAGCGAACGTCAAAAATTACATTCTATTTCTATTATAAACGTTTTCTTTTCTGTGACAAGGGGCAATTTTGCATATTTTATAAATTTTACTTAAAGGTGGAGTCAACACGCACCAAAACCGTCTCCAGACTTGCCTTGAAACATTTCGGCCATCGGTAATTCCAAAAAATGAAAATAAGGGACCCGGAGAGACAGAACCTGTCTGTCCCTCCGGGTCCGTCGCATCGCGAAACTCAGACTGCGTGATGGGCTCTTCGCTCCTCGCCTCTTTGGAACAGCAGCGTAATGCACCACAGCCCCGCCAATCCCACCAGCGCGTAGATGATACGGGAGAGGACCGCCATCTGCCCGCCGCAGAGAAAGGCGACTGTGTCAAATCCAAACAGGCCGATGCCGCCCCAGTTCAGCGCACCGATAATGGAGAGAACCAGTGCGATCTTGTCGATAACCATAAAAACCTCCTAAAATAGTTCGCTCGGGATTTGGTAGCAGTATGCCCCAAAGAGAACCAAACGATACTCGAGGAGAAAAATTTTCCTCGCTTGTTGAATCCGAAGATGGAGTATAGTATACTGAATCATAGTCGGGACAGCGCGCGGCGCACCCGAAAAATTTGGAAAATTGGAAAAGGGGACCTCACATGAACGGGAAATTCAACCAGCTGGGTTTCTATCCTGCGGATATCCTGCTTCCTGAAAACGCGGACATGAATAAATGGGCTGTGGTGGCCTGCGATCAGTTTACCTCTCAGCCCGAGTACTGGGCGGCGGTGGAACAGAACGTGGGAGACGCTCCCTCCACGCTCCGACTGATCCTGCCGGAGGCAAAACTAAACGATCCCGACGTGGACAAGCGCATTGGAGATATTAACGGGGCCATGAAGCGGTACGTGGACGGCGGCGTTTTCAAAACTCTGCCCGCGACTCTCATTTATATGGAGCGCACCCAGTCCGACGGGAAGGTGCGCCACGGCCTGATCGGCATGATTGATCTGGACCAGTACGACTATACTCCCGGCTCCGGTGCACTGATCCGCGCCACGGAGGGAACCGTTCTCTCCCGTATTCCGCCCCGGGTGAAAGTCCGGCAGGACGCGCCCATTGAGCTGCCCCATGTGATGCTGCTGATCGACGATCCGGACGGAACGGTGATCGAGCCTCTGAGCACCCAGAGCGGGAAGATGGAGAGGCTCTATGATTTCGATTTGCAGCAGGGCGGTGGCCACCTCACTGGCTGGAAGCTGACGGAGACACAGATGGACGCCGCGGCCGACGCGCTGGCGGCTTTGTGCGCTCCCGATCAGATGGACAAGAAGTACGGCATGAAGGATGCCGCACCGCTTCTCTTTGCTGTGGGCGACGGAAACCATTCACTGGCCACGGCAAAGACCTGCTATGAGAACCTGAAAAAAGTCACGCCGAAGGAGCAGTGGGCCTCTCTGCCGGAGCGCTATGCGCTGGTGGAGGTGGTGAACAACCACGACGACGCGCTGAAGTTTGAACCGATCCATCGGGTTTTGTTCCATGTGGACCCGGAGAAGGTCCTGGCGGCGTTCAAGGCGTTTTATCCCTCCGCCCACGAGGGCGAGGGCGAAGGCCATGCCATTGCCTATACCTTCGCCGGACACAAAGGGATTGTCACGGTGCCGGACCCGAAGGTCCAGCTGGCGGTTGGCACTTTGCAGGCTTTCATCGATGATTATCTGAAAGCCAATGACGGTGAGGTGGATTACATCCACGGCGACGAGGTGACGGATGAACTGGGCGCAAAGCCCGGCAACATTGGCTTTAAGCTGCCTGCCATGGGGAAGGAACAGCTGTTTAAAACCGTTATGGCCGACGGTGTCCTGCCCCGCAAGACCTTCTCCATGGGCCATGCGCAGGATAAGCGCTATTATGTGGAGGCCCGGGCAATCAAATGATGTCCGCGAATGAGGAGAAATTATGCTGACCTTTAATCATTTAAATTTTAATGTGTCCGATCTGGATAAATCACTGGCGTTTTACAAGGAGGCTCTGGACCTGACCCCGGTGGGTGAGCGCAAGGAGGCTTCCGATGGCAGCTATATCATCGTTTTTCTGGGGGACGGGAAGACCGACTTCCGTCTGGAGCTGACCTGGCTGAGGGACCATCCCCAGAAATATGATCTGGGCGAGTGCGAGTTCCACCTGGCCCTGAGAGCCGAGAATTATGCGGCGGAGCACGCCCGCCACGAGAAGATGGGCTGCATCTGTTTTGAGAATGCCAAAATGGGGATCTATTTCATCGAGGACCCGGACGGGTATTGGGTTGAGATCATTCCCACCCGGTAAGAGGACAGAGACGACGTTTCCTGTCTTGCGGCATACACACCGTCATGGCAATGACATTAAGTTAAGATTCGAAAATATCTGCTCCATATGCGAGGAGCAGATATTTTTTTGCGAACAACCGTGAAAATATTTAAAACAGATTAGTGACGCATTTATTAAAAGGTATGGTCAAGTTCTTCGCCGCGAACATAATTTTATTGATTTCAGCCATCATATTGTCGAGGTGATATGATGGATCAACGCAATAGGGACCCGAAAAAGCGCACTCTTTCCGACGGTGATAAGCCTATCCCGAAAGACATTTATCCTGCAATTGATACGGATCTTGCGCGGGACAATCTCGAAAATAACATTCCCGCGGCTGATCTGGAGGACCTGTAAATTTTCACAGCTTCGGTTTTAAGATGAAAAAGGACACGGCTGTCTGCCGTGCCATAAACCGCAACATGATTGTAGGAGGTGATTTTATGGCAAAGAAGGGCATGGCGCGTCCCGACTGGACGCATACGCAGCCCCGTAATGACGTCCCCCCTGTCCCTGAGCTTCACGGCGAGGCGAAGAATGGGAAGGAACATGCAAAGCCTGTGATCGGGGATACCAGCGGCCCGGAGCTGAAGGTATATCACCAGCTCAAGGGTGACGGCTCTGTCGGCACCCCCAATCCCTGACGGAAGCTCCGCCCGGAAGTCCCGGGCGGAGCCTTTCATCTAAATTCAGCCGGCTACCAGCTTCTTCTCATAAGGTTCACTGGGAGATGTCGAAACAGCTCGTCTTGGCGACAGGCTCATTCCGTTCCATAATTCCTTCATAAAATTCTGCACAGGTTAATACGTTAGAAAGTGGACAAGATATTATACATATAAAATATTAGTAGGGAAGGAATTATATGGAGTCGTTTAAAAGATTGCCAACTCATATCGGAATAATCCCTGACGGAAATAGAAGGTGGGCCGTAAAAAACGGACTTCTAAAGAAAGACGGATATGAACATGGGATTCAGCCGGGGTTTGAACTTTATGAGACGATGCTTGCGTACGGTATAAAGGAAGCTACATTTTACGGATTTACCAAGGACAATAATAAAAGAGCAAAAGATCAGCGGGATGCCTTTACCCAATCCTGTGTGGATGCAGTTCAGCTTTTAAGCGAAAAAGATGCAAACTTATTGGTCATTGGCAATACCGAATCCCCCGCCTTTCCCTTAGAACTTAAAAAATACGCAAATAAAAGAGTCCATTTTGGGCGAGGCCTGATTAATATAAATTTTCTCGTAAACTATGATTGGGAATGGGATCTGAATAATCTGATTGAGAATCGAATTTTGAAGTCGTCTGAAATTCCCCGTGTCGATCTGATTATAAGATGGGGCGGGTGCAGACGCTTGAGCGGATTTTTACCTGCCCAATCCGTTTACGCGGATTTTTATATAATCGACGATTACTGGCCGGATTTTAAAAAAACGCATTTCCTTGACGCATTGAGATGGTATCAAAACTGTGATGTAACTCTGGGCGGTTAAAAATTTCTCCCATGCTGATTCGTAGCGTTGGCTGCATAGTGAACCCCGCCTCTGAGGATAAAACCTTAAAGGCGGGGCTTTTTATTGAAAAGGATCACATGGACATGGAGCTGCACCCGTCCGCGCAGGAAGCGCACTCTGCCACACACTTTTTGCAATGGTCGTCTAGGAAGCTGCCTAAAAATAGTTCGTTTTGCCAAGTACCTAATACTTGGCACGTGTTTTCAAAGTTTGATAGTTGTATTTTCTGGTCAAGTTGTATAAAAATACTTCCAAAATTTAAGCTACTTTTCAGAATTTGGTTCTATAGTATTTCATATAAAAGGAGGCAAAAGTAAATGAAACTCAAAAGCATAATTTCTCTTCTATGTGTCACGGGACTTATGGCAATGGCGCTGGCCGGATGCGGAAGCAGCAGCGCTGGCACGTCAAGTGCTGCAAGTACGGCGAGCAAATCCGCTTCCGCCAGTACGTCCACTTCCAGCAAGTCCAGCAGTTCCGAGGTTATCGGACAGGTGCAGAGCGTCAGCGATAAGACGGTCACTCTGCTGCTGGGAGATCTGACAGATGCCGGGCAGAATCAGAACGGCGCGCCGCCACAGTCGGCCGGCAGCAGCTCGACCGACGCAAGTCTAAGTTCCTCTCCGAATAGCTCCCAGGTTCCCTCAAACGCACAGCCGGGCCAACAGCCCAGTGGTCAACAGTCCAGAGACCAACAGTCAAGTGAGCAGCCTAGCAAGCCAGATGGGAAGCAGCCCGATGCCGTGCAGCCTGGCGGTGCGAAAACTTTCACGGCGGGTACGGAAACGACTGCCATTACGTTGACGAATGGTACGGTAATTAAAGTCGAAAGCGTTACCGGAGAGACTGACGGATCAATAGCCGATGTCAAGGAAGGTGCTGTTCTGGACGTTACTCTAGGTGACAATAACGCGGCCACCACGGTCATTGTCAAAAATGTAATGCCGGATAATTTGACAGCCCCGGATCATACAAACGCAGGTGCCCCTGGTGCCAGCAGTTCTGCCGCGCAGTCCACCAACAGCTGAACCATACATAGCGCATGCCCGCCCCAGGGATTACTCCAGGGGCGGGCACATTTATATAATCCGGTAGACAGGCAGCTTAGCCACGCGATACACAGCGGTTTTATATTTTATTCTTGCACGATGGTTCTTTAAGACTTTTGTAACAGTCTGCGCTTTTTTAGTTAACATATTATCGGTATGATCATAGTTGCAAGGGACAAAAATTTTTTCATCCAATCTCCTTATGGGCAGGCCGGACGCTACATAGCGTCCGGTTTGTTCTGCTTTCAAGGCTCTCCCCATATAAATGCAGGGGATATGATATTTTTTGTGAGCATTGAATATATTGGATGGGAAAGGAGCGGGTGTGTGTGTTTGACAGAGTCGTAGCACCGCGAATAGATATCTATGATAGGGCTACAAACGAATATTTTGGAAGGGCGACCTTCCCCGTTACTCCAAGTGTTGAAAGCGCTTTGCTTGGAATGATAAACAATGCGGTAATTCCAAGGTCAATTGTGCTGCAGGATGTCACATTTTTACCGTCTTCCAGCCGCTATGTACCACCGGGACTTTTTGTAAAATACCCAAGGAATGGGGTTGTTCGCGCAGAATTCAGAGATGCAGATTCAAGGCTTTGGGTTCCCGCCGATATCTATATCAATTTTGATGCGCAGGCGAGAGGGAACATATCCGGAGACAAGTACCATTTCGACAGCGTCGAGTATACAAACATTGGAATTCAGGATACCAAAATTCTTCCTCAGGGAGGGAGCCCTCAAGCAAGCACTACATAATGATAAGGGACGGCTTATGCCGTCCCTTTAGTATGAAATATTGGCATAAAAAGTGAGTTTAATGTGTCAGTAAATTGCGGAATTAAGCTCCGGTCAATTGGCAGCCAGGCTATCAAAGCGCAGTATGACAAAATCGGCATTGCAATGGCAGAAATCTGGAATTTTTCACATCGGGAGGTTAATAAAATTTGGATGCTTCTCTTCGATTTTCTGAATAACCGAAATGTTAAGATAAATATCAGTTTCCGCTGAATTGGCTTGGCCTAATGCCCGGGCCTTTTTAAATTCCTCTATTCGCCTTTTTAATTCAGCGTAAACAAACAATATTTCAGCGTCAGTAAACCCATAATCCATATGTCCACCTCCTTTTGCCGACATTTTACCACAAACGCGGCAAAAGGACAAGCTGAGTTACCTGCCGACAGTTATCGATGCTGTGCGATTCCGTTCTGGCCGGGTGAAGGCAATTCCAAGAGGGGGAGTATCGATCATTCCCTGCTGAAATGGGAGATTCTGTACAAGCGCAAAAGACTTAAGGCGGGGGTTGCACATCGACCCTAATTGTTAGGGTTCGGCGGAGATAAAAGATGATTGTTATTTCCGGGTGGTAGCTGCTTATAGCACCAAAACCAGTTTTGGCAGCTTAAATTTTGCGCGGCCGGATCATTCTGGCGAGCAAGTAGCTCATCATAAGTTTTAGGCGGCGGAACGATTGCAGGCTGTTCGGGTTGCCAGTTGGCTGGAGTTAACATGTGATCTTTGTCCGTAGTCTGCATTGCAGACAGTAAGCGCAGTATTTCGGGAATGCTTCGACCGTTGGCATTAGGGTAGATGAGAATGGCGCGAACAATCTGATTTGGGTCAATAAAAAATACATTTCTGACCGTCTCTTGGGTGCTCACATCCGGCGCAAACATTCCATATAGATTTGCTATATCGCCCATACGGTCGGCAATCACAGGAAACGGAATCTGAATGCCTGTGGTTAAATAAATTGCGTAAACCCATGCCAGATGCGATGGATTGCTGTCTATACTTAGGCCAATGAGTTGCGCATTTTTCTCGGCAAATAGCGGCTGCGCACTGGCAAAGGCAATAAATTCCGTGGTACACACGGGAGTAAAATCACCGGGGTGAGAGAATAAAATTACCCATTTCCCTTTGAAATCAGACATTTTGAGTGGTCCAAATGTAGTTACAGCATTGAAATCAGGTGCTTTCATTCCTATACTTAAATGGTTTGTATTCATGCAATCGACCTCCAATGTCCCATCCTATGAATGATTTCCAAGAAGCGTGAAACTACGCCCTTAGCCGCGGTGAGGCGACATACGAAAATGTCGCCAATGCTAATAATTTGCTATAATAGTTTGAGAATAACCCCTGAATCATCGCCCTTCTGAACAGCAAAAACCATTCAGAAGGGCGATGATTCAAGGGTTATTCGATTGAGATAACAGAAACGGGGCAGTTATCCATGGCGTCCACTGCCGCGTTCTCCGCAGATTCAGGAACCGGGTCTGAGTAGACCTCCGCGTGCCCGTCGTCGGCCATCCGGAATACCTCGGGACAGGTGGATGCGCACAGCCCACAGGAAATACAGCCCTCTCGGTCAATTTTTGCGTTCATAAACAAAAACTCCTTTCTTAAATCAGGTATTCATAAACAGGCTGATGTCATC
>Ga0183100_1000540_pt1 | contig 28242 bp, 22 predicted proteins | sample Biomet2_FD_127789 | JGI IMG/M metagenome (GOLD analysis project Ga0183100, IMG submission 127789) | Microbial communities from bioreactor (seeded with anoxic lake sediment) at LBNL, California, USA - Biofuel metagenome 2 | ecosystem: Engineered > Bioreactor > Anaerobic > Unclassified ...
ATTGATTGGCAATGGGGGATGTTCGAAAAAAATGGATGGAAAGGCACACTGATTGCAGAAGATATTTTTAAGCTGAAGGAACTGACGAACTCATTTGACCTGATTATCATTCACGACGTTATCGAGCACATTGACAACAAGGAAGAATTCTTAAAAAAGGTCTCACTCTATTTAAAGCCAAACGGTCTTGTCTTTATCGGTTTTCCGGCCTGGCAAATGCCTTTTGGTGGGCATCAGCAGATCTGTTCAAGCCGGCTTGCCTCCAATTTTCCCTATCTTCATTTGCTCCCGAAATCGCTGTATGTTTTCTTCCTGAAATGCTGCTCCGAACAGGAAGCCACCATCAATGAACTGCTCAGCATCAAACAAACAAAATGTTCCATCGAACGGTTTCTGAAGACCGTCAAAAAGGCCAGTTACTCAATTCTCGTTCAACAACTGTACTTCATTAACCCTCACTATGAAGTAAAATTCGGATTAAAGCCCCGCAAACTGTCCACCCTCATCGGGAAAATGCCTTTTCTGAGAAACTTCTTCTGCACAAGCTGCTTCTACCTAATCAAACCGGAGTAAGCTCCGGTTTCACCCGTCTGAAAACAGGGACGTGTCTCATCATCCTTCCGTGTACACCCATATTGCTTGACAGACCGCAGCGGAACGTACTAAACAGTAAAAAAAGAGCTGTCTCAAAAAAGACAGCTCTTTTTTTAAGCAAGCTAGCCATCAAGGTTCGACAAACGCCAGCACCTGATTCTTCTGTACATTCTTTCCCTGTGAAACCTCCAGCTGGATCAGTTTGCCGTCGATACCTGAAAAGACCGGTTCCAATCCGTAGTACGTCTGAACCCAGCATACCGGATCAGCCGCTTTGACAGTGGTCCCAACCACCGGAGGCAATGACGCATCAACTACATCTACCTGCCATACGATCTGACCGCTGCACGGAGCCTGAACCGGCAAAGCGGCCGGATGGTTCTTCTGAACGCTTTCCACATCGAAACTCGGCACTTCAATGACAGGACGTGTGATAAATTTAGGTGCACCGGCTTTTTCTTTGGCCAGTTCCAGTTCAACCTTAAAGCGTTCCTTGGCAATACCGGACTTATAGTCTCTGTACTGACGATCATGCATGGCCAGTTCGAACAATTCTTCATCATCCTGTCCAAGGTCCCAACCGTTTGCCTTCATTTCTGCTCTATATTCTGGAAGTGCATCCGGATAAGCATCTTGCGGATTGCCGGTATAGAATGTCATACCTTTATCTTTCACAGCCTTAATGATCTCAGGAGCCAGTTCGCCAGGCAATTTGCCCATCTTGCCGAGTATCATGTTCCAGCTATCCTTGTCGATATTGGAGAATCGTGGTTCACCTTTAGCCAGACAGAAGATGTTCATTAAAGCGATGTTCTTAACATATTGACTGAATGGGGTAACCAAGGGAGGATACCCCAGCTTAGGCCATGCATAAGCCACTTCGTCGAACAGCTGGACAACCAGCTGATTGAAGGTGACTTCTTCTTTGTGGTTCTGTCTCAAGGCCATGTTGATGGCATTGTGCATACCCTTCAGGTCGGCCATCATGGAGCCCATCATACCGCCAGGCAGTCCACAACCAACCAGCAAGGAGTTCATCTGCTTGTTGGCCGGGTTGATGAAGTAACCAAGGAAGTCGTCGATAAAGCTCTGAGTCAGTTCACGCGCTTCCATGTACGCGTTCATATTGATATCCGGAACCAGAAAACCGGCATCCTTGAGCATGGCCTGAATGGTGATCACATCCGGATGAACCATACCCCAGGAAAGGGGTTCCATGGCCACGTCCAGGTAATCAGCTCCGGCACGGGCCACTTCAAGCATGGAAGCCGGCGAAAAGCCGGGTCCGCAATGGCCATGATATTCGATCTTGATTTGAGGATGTCTGTCCTTGATGGCCTTTGTCAACCGTCCGAGGAAAGCAGGACGTCCGATACCAGCCATATCTTTCAGGCAGATTTCATCCGCGCCAAAGTCAACCAGCTTATCAGCCAGGCTCAGGTAATATTCTACCGTATGAACCGGTGAATGGGTAATACACATGACAGCCTGTGAAATCATGCCGGCCTCTTTGGCATACTTAACCGACAGTTCCAGATTTCTGGGGTCGTTCAATCCGCAGAAAGATCTGGATATATTGGTACCCTGAGCTTTCTTTACTTTAAACATCAGCTGGCGCACGTCAGCCGGAACAGGGTTCATACGAAGGCCATTCAAAGCTCTTTCAAGCATATGTGTCTGAATGCCGACTTTATTGAACGGAGCCGTCCATTCGCGCACAGCTTTATTCGGATTTTCCCCAAACAGCAGGTTCACCTGTTCAAAGGCGCCACCGTTTGTTTCTACTCTGGCAAAACACCCCATGTCAATAATGACAGGCGCAATCTGTTTCAATTGATCCACTCTCGGAACATATTTACCGGAAGATTGCCACATATCCCGGTAAACCAGACTAAACTTAATTTCTCTACTCATACGTTTTCCATTTTCGTATCTGATTCCTGGCAAGTATCCGAAAGAAAATCAACGAGAAGAATAGTTCAGGTTAAACTGCTTTTGTCTTTACCTGCCACGGATAAAGGTTGAAGATGCTTACAATTCGATCTATATAAAACAAACAACATTTTTTAGGAATGGTACAACCTTCCATTTGTCCGGCCGGACCATTCAGTGAAACTTTATTCAACAAAAATACAGAAATTTTTCTTTAATTGACCAACTAAATAGGCGGCAAAAACGAACTTTTCAGGAAGGTTTTTTTTCTTTTTTCCGGGCGATAAAAATCAGGTATAAAATGAAGATGACCCCCAACCCATACCCGACATATTTAAGTTCGTTGAAGTGTCGCATCAGCACATCCTGGTTCTTCCCAAAGAAATAGCCCAGCAAGGAAAGAATGGTATTCCAGAGAGCAGAACCGGCAACTGTGTAAAGGATAAATTTCTTCAAATTCATTTTTGACAGCCCGGCGGGGATTGAAATCAGATGACGGATGCCAGGAACCAACCGGCCAACAAACGTAGAGGTATTCCCGTTTTTAATAAAATAACGTTCTGCCTTCTCCAGCTTCTGCCGGTTGATAAAAAACAAGCGGGCAAACTTACTGTCAGCCAGTCCGTAAATAATGGCCCGTCCCAGGTAGTAGGACAAGGCATAGTTGATCAAGGCTCCGGTAACACAGCCCAACACGGAGAACAGGATAATCAGGAACAGGTTCAAGTCACCCTGAGAAGCCAACCAAGCCGCCGGAGGCAACACCAGCTCACTAGGAAGAGGTACGAAGGTACTTTCGACAGCCATCAGAATATAGATGGTGAAGTAATTCATGTTCGAGAGGTACCAATCTATGATGGAGCTAAAAACAGTCAATAGTATCATGAAAACATCAATTAGAGAAATAAATCAAGCCCGACAATGACCGGTCATACCAGGATACTGGTCAGAAGCATCTGAAAGCCGTCTTTCCGGTAAATTTTTCATTCGGCAAATTATGGAAAATTTTCTACAGCGGGCGAGTTAATAACTGTTAAATCGTTCTACTCCAATTTGATCGGATCAATCGATTGTTCACAGGCGCTCCATTACTAACCTGTGCCTGTTAGAACGTTTCTACCAATATACCGTTTAGATTTCCTCACCTGTTCCTGTTAAAACCGTTTGGTATAAACATGACAATAGGGTTCGGTGCCTTTTTGCTGATAATAATCCTGATGATAGGATTCAGCTTCCCAAAAGGTCGTGGCAGGTGTGACACGCGTAACGACCCGGTAACCTTTTGTCTTTAACTCATCGATCAGCCGTTCGGCAATCTGTTTTTGCTCAGGAGTGGTGTAAAAAATTTCCGAACGGTATTGCGGACCAATGTCGGGGCCTTGGCCGTCCTGCTGTTCAGGATCGTGAATTTCAAAAAACAGCTTAGCCAATGCCTCAAAGCTGGTCCTGCCAGGATCAAACCTGATTTCGACAGCTTCGGCATGTCCTGTCTTATGGCTGCACACGTCTTCATAGGTCGGATGATCCTTGGTCCCACCGATATAACCACAGGTAACAGAAAGTACCCCCGGCGCTTTTTTCATCAGATGTTCCACTCCCCAGAAACAGCCGCCTGCAAAGATAGCTGTTTCAGTCTGTAGTATTTGTTCCGGTGACTCTTTGGTAAATTCAAGTGAAATGGAATTGACACAATGCCGGACGTTCTTGTCTGTCAGGTGCTCTCCGATAAACACATGACCAAGATGGGCACCACATCTGGCACACACAATTTCAATCCTTTTACCGTCAGCATCTGGAAAACGGTTGACCGCTCCGGGAATTTCACTGTCGAAACTTGGCCAGCCACATCGGGCATCAAATTTATCTTCCGACCGGTATAACGGAGCATGACATTGTTTGCACAGATAAGTACCTTTTTCCGAAAAGGTCTCATAGCGTCCGCTAAACGGTTTCTCCGTTCCTTTATTCAGGATAACGGCTCTTTCTTCAGGTGTCAGAAATTTCATCGATTTGAAGGATTTACTGGTTGAATCAGTTGTTTCAGTCGTAAAGAATGGACCTGGCCGGTTCTTTTCCGGTTTACCGGTACAGGAGGTAACCAGTAGCAAAGATACAGCCAGAACAGTCAGAATGGTACGCATGGTGACATTGGATGATGACAATTAAGTGCAACGCTGAAAGAAGATCGTGCAAGAGTCTGTCAAACAGTTAAAAATCAAGACTGACACCTGTTTGCAATCGTTCATAAGGGTAATCGTTCAAGGCATGTTGGTACTGCATAAAATACCGCACTGCCCCTTTCTGATAATTAAGCTTGCTTCGCAAGACAAATGGCCGGTCACCCTTGTTTGTCCAACCGGCATAGCCGCCAAAGCTATTCAGCAGGCTCCAGTTTCCCGACTGAAGTTGTATGCCACCTCTGTAAAGCGGTAAATCGTTCTGGCGGGAACTGTTCATTTCATAACTGAAGAAACCGATATCACCGATAAACCGGAGCTCTTTGATAAACGCGTCTGGAAACAGCAGCGATTTTCCGGCATTGAGGCTGAAATAATAGCCGGGAGTATCCATAAAACGAGCACTGGAAGCATTTAGACTCGAGGCTGTCTTCAGAACAATTTCAAGCATCAGATCCGGTCTGCAGAGATTTTCCTGCATCAACCGGCATTGAGTAGCCACATAAAAATCACCCAACCACTCAATGCCCTGAGGATCTTTGTCCAGAGAAGCCCGTTGATCGCGAACGGCCAGCGTCGTCCTGTAATGTTCACCAATGACACCCCATGTGGATAAAGCGATCCGGCCAGGGACCAGCACATACGTCCATCGTGTCGAAAGACTCTGAGTCTGATCACCATAGCCCCAGAATACATCGGTCGAAAATTCAGCGGCATGTTTCAGCGGAATGCGTCCGTCCATCAGTTCCGGAACAGGCAGCGCATTCGGACCGAAATAGCCGGCCGTATAATTCATGTAAATGGTCCAATCCGAAAGGCCATCCCAGTTGTGTACCTCCTGCCACCATTGCGGAATTTCAGCCTTGGCCGTCGCAACAGCCACACTCCCCAACAGCCACAAACCGCCCACCTTTCTGAGTTTTCTAATCGCTCGACAAATTTTCATGGTGGGCCGAAGATACATAACAAATTGTAACCAAAATCGAATACTCTGTAAAAATAAAAGGTATAAACCCCAGGGCAAGCCCTAGACCCTGAGTCCACCGCAAGCGGCGGGTAATTCAACCATTAAAGAAGGCTTCGGCAAACGGTCAATGCCCTTTCACAATCACTCGTTGAGTCTGAGCCTGATTGGCATTACGAAGTTCCGTTTGTTCCACAACCTTCGAAGCCAACTCGGCAAAAGCCATTCCGGTAAGGCTGTCCGCCTGCAATACAACAGGCTCTCCGATATCGCCGCTTTCACAGATACGTTGAACGATCGGGATCTGGCCCAGCAATGGAATATTCAGTTCTTCAGCCAGCTGACGGCACCCCTCCTTGCCAAATAGATAATATTTGTTTTGAGGTAATTCGGCTGGTGTAAACCAGGACATGTTTTCAACCAGTCCAAGCACCGGTACATTGATCTTGTCGTTTGTAAACATGCTGATTCCCTTTCTGGCATCAGCCAGGGCAACCTGTTGCGGCGTACTCACTACAATGGCACCTGTGACAGATAATGTCTGTACCAACGTCAAATGGATGTCACTGGTGCCGGGAGGCAGGTCTATCAGGAAATAATCCAGCTCACCCCAATTAGCATCGGCGATCAGCTGTTTCAGTGCATTTGATGCCATGCCACCCCGCCAGACTACGGCATTGTCCTTATCGACAAAAAAGCCGATGGACAAGATCTTGACGCCATAACGTTCTTCCGGGATGATTAAATCACGACCTCCAATATGCTCCACACGGGGCCTCGCTTCTTCCAAACCAAACATTTTGGGAATGGAAGGCCCGAATATATCAGCATCCAACAATCCGACCTTATAGCCTTTAGAAGCCAGCGCCACAGCCAGGTTCGACGAAATGGTTGACTTGCCGACCCCACCCTTTCCCGAAGAAATGGCAAGGATGTTTTTAACCTGAGGCAACAATTTATCCGGTTCAGGACGTTCCAACTGCCTGGTCTGAACGTTGACCGTCACTTCCACCTGTTCATCGACATAGGTATGGATCGCTGTTTCAGCGGCTTTGACAACCGACTTGATGAACGGATCGTTCGGCTTTTCAAACTTCAGGGTAAAAGAAACCTTGATACCGTCGATACGGATAGAATCCTCCAACATCCCGGAGGAAACAAGATCCTTCCCGGTTCCCGGATAGCGCACGTTCGTCAGCGCGTCCTTGATCAATTTTGGATAGAGTGTCATGATTTATTCTGTTTGTATGGTTGCCAGATTTCTGGCGCTGCGTCCGAAACTACGGTATGGATCCGGTTCGATAAATACCTCCGGCTCTGTCCAGTCGATGTGCTCCGGCAGCATAAACTGAATATATTTGATTGTCAGTTCGCGCAACAACCACTGTTTCTCGTAAAAAGTCTGAATGGACAGGAGCCTGTCCGCCCAGCCACAATGATACAAGTCATCAGTGCTGATGATCACCGGCAGTTGATTGGTTTTGATCATTTCGCACGTATACTGGTACATAAACCGGCTATCTGTTTTCAGGTGAACTTTACCGCCGGGTTTGAGAAACTGTTGATAGCCGTGCATGAAACGAGTCGCCGTGAGGCGCTTTCCAATCTTTTTCATTTGCGGATCCGGAAATGTCAGCCAAATTTCGGAGACTTCTCCGGAAGCAAAAAAACGGGTGATGAATTCAATGTGCGTCCGCAGAAAAACGGCATTCTTCAATTCTTTTTCCTGAACTTCCCTGGCTCCTGTCCACATACGGGCTCCTTTTATGTCTATGCCGATGACATTGATTTCTGGATAAAGCTGAGCCAGAGCCACAGTATACTCGCCCTTTCCGCAGCCAAGTTCCAACACGACAGGATGGTCATTCCCGAAAACTGTCTCGCCCCAATGGCCTTTTAACGGATGGTCCAGGCCCTGAACATCGTATTGTGCACATTCAAACACATGAGGCCAGGCACTCATATCACTAAATTTCTTCAGTTTGTTTTTCCCCATAATGACTGCATTCCGGTTAACGGGCCAAAAATCAATGGACCAACGTTCTTCCTATAGTGAAACAGCCTATCAATGACTGCTCCACATAGCAATGATTTTCTGTAAAATGCTGCGAAGACATTAGTTTCAGCGAGACATTCTTTGACTTGAAAAACCGGTAGCTCAGGTCCGTCCGGTTATAAAACGTGCCACGGTACAGTGGATCCCCCCAGTATGTTGTGGTTCCCCTGATGTTGTAATCGGGCATCATCCCTGCACCGATGTAGGTGGTTGAAGCCAGTCCGATGCGATGCCATTCCGCCTGCAATTCAGCCAGCAGACCATGACGGATGGTAAATGCGCTGGTCATCCTGCGATCCCGTGAGTAACCACCAAGGTAGCCGACATCGGCTGTCAAGGAATCCAATGGCGTCAAATGCGCCAGATCCAAGCCAACAGCGGCATGATTGATAAAATTCTCATGAACACCGATCAGCATACCGCTGGCGGCATGGTGGAACATAAGTCCCTGCCATTCGGCAAAGAAGACAGAGGGTTTATAGGTCAACAAGGCTCCGACAAAAAACGCCTCATGCACCTCAAGTGCTTTCCGGCCTGTCCAATCCAGAAAAAGGCTGGCATCCAGCTTATTCTTTTGATATTGCCACCATATCCCGGTCATATTTGGACGGTAATACTGGATGGAATCCTGAAAAAACGCCTTAGGCAGCGCATCGAGCAGTCCTTTTCTGGGAAAACTACCCATCATGAAACGGAACGGTTTGGCGTTATATTGGTAATAAGCCGTCAGGATGGCACCATCCCAAAATGAATCTGTCCCAAATTCCTTTAAGGCATTGACGCCCAAATAAACCTGATGGACAGAATCCAGCTTCAATCCGACGGTTGGAGCGATGCGCAATCCGGCCATTGTTTGCGGATGCTGGTAACTGCTTCCTTCAAACTCTGTATTGTCAAAAAAATTCATCAAGCCCACCGTCCAGTCGATCGACTGAGCCAAAACCGTCAATGGCAGGCAGGCTATGAAGGACAAGAAAAACAGCTTCTTCATGTGGATGATCAGCCAATCCGGCTCCTATTCAATGATGGTTGTCCAACCGTGAGGGTCAGGCACTTCACCGTACTGAATGGCTCTCAGTGCATGGTAGAGTTTTGCCGAAACTTTCCCGGGCTCGCCATCTTTGGAGATGATGTAACTTTCACCCGTATCTCCGTCATCAATTTGTCCGATCGGAGAAATGACAGCGGCCGTACCACAAGCTCCGATTTCATCAAATGTCGGTATTTCAGACAGCGCAATCGGGCGACGTTCCACCTTCATACCCATATCCTTGGCCAACTGAATCAGGCTCTTGTTGGTGATAGATGGTAAAATAGAGGTGGATTCAGGTGTCAGATAGGTATTTCCCTTAATCATAAAGAAATTGGCAGCACCGCATTCATCAATGTACTTCTTTTCTTTGGCATCCAGATAGACCACCATGGAATAACCTTTGTCATGGGCAATCTGTCCGGACTGGAGGCTGGCAGCATAATTTCCGCCACATTTGATGGTACCGGTTCCATGAGGTGCGGCCCGGTCAAAATCACGCAGGATAATGACTTTTGATGGTTTGAACCCAGTCTTGAAATAAGGGCCGACCGGTGTAACAAACAACGCGAACAGATACTCATCGGACGGCTGAACGCCAACCTTAGGGCCTGTCCCTATTAATAACGGACGGATGTAAAGAGATGCCCCGGATTCATAGGGCGGGACAAAACGTTCGTTCAATTTGACCACTTTCCTGACAGCTTCTTCAAATTTATCAACCGGGAAAGGCTGCATCAAAATCAATTCAGCAGAGCGTTGCATCCGGCTGGCATTTTCGTCCATACGAAAAACACGGATTTTTCCGTCCGGTCCCCTAAACGCTTTCAGACCTTCAAAAACCTCTTGACCATAATGTAGACAAGTGGCAGCCATGTGCATCGTTATGTTTTCGGAGGTCGAAATCTCCAACTCACCCCATTTACCATTCCTGTAATAGCAACGGATGTTATAATCGGTCGGCATATACCCGAACGACAGTTCAGACCAATTCAAATTTTCCATTTGTAATTAAATACCTTATAAACAAAACTAGGCTCTATCTTGAGAGATAGTGCAAAAATACACTTTTGTTTGTGAATTCGTTTTTTTCAAGGCCATTTAATCACGATTTTTTTTGTCCAACTCCTTCAATGCCAAAGTTGACCGGACCCATGCAGTGTGTCTGTCCATCGGCCCTGGCAAAAAGAGGCCGCTGAAGGAAACAACCGGAATCAACTTCCATCATTCTTCAGCGTTTGGAGGTGCGAAAAGGAACAGCCGGCAGGCCTTCCCGGTTAAACAAGTTGGGCATGGCCGTTTCATTCCAGGCAAAACGAACCTGAACAGGCTTTTTCACTTCCGGACAGGAAACAAGTACCTTATCCCCGCGGATCATGGCAATGGCTGCATGAAACACACCATCCTTTCCGGCCACTTCAAACCAGGTCAGAGACACGTCTGAAACAACTTCAAACGCATTGGTTTCCGTGTTGTGGCGACCGGCAACGAGTCCACTGCCAACATAGTCGAATGTCAGTTCCAGACGGTTCCCTTTCACTTTCATGGCTTTGTACTGAGGCCCCGAATAAACCAGTCCTTGCTGGCCGTAAGTTCTGGCCAACGCCCACAAAGACAGACGACGACCGACCTCCCATTTGTAGGAAGGATGAATGTTGGACGGATCGTCTACCAGGTCTGTCACGATAGCCTGGCCTGTACCGGGTATGGACAGGCATTTCGCCTGTAAGTCACAAAATTCCGCCATGGTCTCCGGGGTATGAGCCAGTTTATCTTTCCGTTTGGTATAATTATACGGAGCAATCCGTACATAATAAAACGGGGCGTCCGGGTTTTGAAAGGCTTTCCGCCAGGCATTCAACAACAATTGGATTTTCTCTGTATATCTAGCATCGTGAATCATCGCGTTCGATTCGCCCTGGTACCAGATAAACCCTCTCAATGTATACGGTGCCAGCGGGGCAATCATGCTGTTGTAATGCAGTCCGGCATCAATTTGATCGATGTATACCGGTTTCCGCGCGGCTTCAGCTGCAAACAGCGGAGAGTGTTCATACGCCGAGGCCGGCGTCCAGCGTTCTATCCGGCTGCCACCCCAGTTCGAGCTGATGAGCCCGACCGGTACGTTCAGTACTTCCTGCAAATGCTTGCCGAAATAATAACCGGCAGCCGAAAACGGCGCCAGCGTACTGTCGGTACAGGCGGTCCATCCATTGGTCGTACAATCTGGCAAACTGTTCTTTTTTTCAATCCGTAACAACCGGATATGGGTGTTACCACCGCTTTTCCACTCAGTATCGGCCAAATCGGTGCCTCTTTTCGGAGCCTTGTATTTCTTCAGTCCAATCCGCATGGGGTATTCCATATTCGACTGACCGCCACACAGCCAGACCTCTCCAACCAGGATGTTGGTAAGCGTCGTATCCTTTCCGTCAGAGATGATCATATCGCGCGGTTCAAAGGACGCCGACATGGCATCGAGAGTTACCGCCCACTTTCCATCCGGCAAGGTCGTAACCGATTTGTCTTGTCCGGCAAACCGGACATGTACCGGAATGCCAGGATCGGCGGTTCCCCAAATGGCCACCGGTTTATCTCGCTGAAGGACCATATTTGAAGAAAGAACGTTCGGCAAATGAAGAGAAGCGCTGACCATACGGCTGGTCATCAACGAAAAGAGCAGGAATCCTATAAATAAGTAACGAACGAAATGTCTGATCATGGTTTCATCAATTTTTTGAAAAAAAATGTGATTTCAAAAGTATAAAAAAGTGATCCAATAAAAAAAATGATTACATTTGTCACTAATGTTTGACACTAATGTCAAATAGAGCTATCAACAATGCAGGATAATCATAGTCAACTAAGTACGGAAGAAAAGATCCTTGAAGCAGCTAAAATCGTTTTCATGGAAAGTGGTCTGGATAATACCAGGATGAAGGATATCGCCGATAAATCCGGCATCAGTCGGACCACGCTGAATTATTATTTCAGGACCAAAGAGCATCTGTTTAAAAAACTGATGGATCAATTTTTTGACAGTATTGTTCCTGAAATTGAAAATGTAATCGGTCAGAGTCCGTCGTTGATCGATAAGATTGATCCCATCATCGATATCTATTACGAGAAGCTGGACAAGAACAAAGGCATGCCTCGATTTGTCATTACGGAGATTCAGCGAAATCCAACGATTGTCTACGATTTTATCAGCCAAAGCGCCAAAGTCCAACAATATATCGCCACGATCGATAATGCCATCCACTCAGCCATGCAAGCCGGAGAAATCAGGAAGCTGCCGCTTGAACAATTGCTTACCGTTTTTGCAGGACTATTGTATACGCCTTTTTTGTTAGAGCCCATACTGACAGAAATCTGGAAACAGGACGAAAGTAAGCGTCACGTTTTTTTTAATGCCCAAAAAGAGAACGCAAAAATCATTTTCAACCATTTTCTGACATTATCCTGTCAGGCCTGTTGACCTAAAAGGATCATAATATTGACTTTTTTTTGTTTTATCCGTTATGAGTTCCATTGTAAACATTGGCCTTGACGCTGGCTCAACCACTGTGAAAGTAGCAGCCATTGATTCAGAAGGTCAGCTGCTGTTTAAAGATTACAGCCGTCACCATGCCGATATCTCAGACGCACTGAAAGATCTTTTCAGTTGTCTGAGAGAAAAGACCGGTCAGGCAACTATCCGCATTGCCTTGACCGGTTCGGCAGGGATGGGCATTGCAGAACGATGCCACCTACCATTTATTCAGGAAGTGGTGGCCTCCTGCTGTTACATTGCCAGATGGCAACCAGCTGTCAAAACATTGGTCGATATCGGCGGCGAAGACGCCAAACTGATTTTTTTCGAAAAGGGAAAAACACCGGACATTCGAATGAACAACAGTTGTGCAGGAGGCACCGGGGCGTTCATTGACCAAATGGCCACCCTGCTCGGAGCTGACATCAGCGAACTGGAAGAGTTGGCTCAACAAGCAACGACCATTTATCCGATTGCCTCCAGATGTGGTGTCTTTTCCAAAACCGACATCCAAAATTTGTTAAGCAGAAACATTTGTAAAGAAGACATTGCCGCCTCTGTCTTTCATGCCGTCAGCATGCAAGTTGTTACATCACTGTCCAGGGGTTATGAAGTCAGGCCTCCCGTATTTCTTTGCGGTGGTCCGTTCCATTTCATTCCTTCTCTACGGAAAGCTTTCGCCAAACAACTGAATCTGTCTGATTCAGAGCTGGTGCAGACCGAACACTCGGAAATTATTCCGGCGTGGGGTGCAGCCATTCATGCTTCGAAACAAAAAGAGACAAATTCATTGGATGATCTGATCAGCCTGTTTGAAACCGTCAACAAACACTCCTCCATTCATCTCAACAACCGTTTAAAGCCTCTTTTCGCCGATGCTACCGAATATGAAGCCTTCATCGCATCAAAAAGCAACTGCCGATTACCGCAGCTGAACCCGGCCAATCTTCAGACAGATACCTGTTTCATCGGCATTGACAGTGGGTCAACAACCACCAAAATTGTTGCACTTGATAAATATGGACGCATGTTCTTCCATTACTATGCCTCCAATCATGGCCAGGCACTGGACACAGTCAGCAAGGGATTGGCCGATTTAGCTACCGTTACTGAAAAGGCCGGTAAAAAGTTGAACGTCGGCGGCAGTTGTGTAACAGGTTACGGAGAGGACTTGCTGAAAAAGGCCTTCAATATTTCGAATGGTGTCGTGGAAACCATGGCACATTACACGGCAGCTTGTCATTTCGAACCGGCTGTTTCGTTTATCCTTGATATCGGCGGACAGGACATGAAAGCCGCTTTTATTGAGAAAGGCGCCATCAAACGGCTGGAAATCAACGAAGCCTGTTCCTCCGGATGCGGTTCCTTTATTGAAACGTTTGCACAGGGATTAAATTATCAAGTAGTCGATTTTGCCAGGATTGCCACAACGGCAAAACACCCATGCGACCTTGGGACACGCTGCACTGTTTTCATGAACTCCAAAGTCAAGCAGTTTCTACGGGAAGGGGCACCGGTGGCCGATATTTCTGCCGGCCTGGCTTATTCAGTCATCAAGAACTGCCTGAACAAAGTGCTAAAGCTCAAGAACTTTTCAGAAATGGGAGACCACATCATGCTGCAGGGAGGCGCTTTCCGCAACCAGGCATTGATACGGGCCTTCGAACTGGAAACGGGCAAAACGGTCATGGTAACAGATTATCCGGAACTGCTTGGAGCCTATGGAGCAGCGCTGTTCGCCATTCAACAACCATCAGCCAGGCCCGTTTCGTTAGCCGATTTCGTTTTTCCGGAATCGTATTCGGCCAATCAGACACAGTGCAAAGGGTGTGAGAACCAATGTGCCATCACCCGGTTCAAATTCGATAACGGCAATGTCTTTTTCGCCGGAAACAACTGTGAAAAAATGGTCGGCAACACTAACGGACAACAACAAAAGGGGATTAACCTGTATGCCGAAAAATACGACCTCCTATTTGACAGGCAGCAACCGGCAACCAAAGACGCCATCACCATCGGCATACCCAGAGCGTTGGGCCTGTATGAAAATTTTCCTTTCTGGCATACGTTGCTAACAGCCTGCGGTTTTAATGTTCAGCTGTCCGATCCGTCAACCATGCCGCTCTATGAAACCGGCATCAAAACAGTCATGGCGGACAACATCTGCTTTCCTGCAAAACTAGCCAATGCTCACATCCTGAACCTCATTGAAAAGAAAGTCGACCGGATCTTCATGCCATTTGTCGTCTATGAGTTTAAAGAAGACGCCTCGACCGTGAACAGCTACAATTGCCCGATTGTTTCCGCCTATTCCGAAGTTATTCGAAGCGCCATTGATCCGGAAGGAAATGCCGGCATTCCGTTCGATGCACCGACATTCACCTTTAAGAACAAGACGTTGATGGAAAAAGGCTGTCTGGCATTTTTATCCCGGCTGCCCTCCCCGAAAAAGCTCAGTCACAAACTAATGAAACGAGCTTTCAATGAAGCGATCCTGGCCCAGCAACTATACCAGCAGCAACTAGTAGACCGCTGTCACTACGTCTATCAACAGGCGCTGAAAGAAAACCGGCCTGTCATAGTGCTGGCCGGCCGGCCCTATCATACCGATCCGCTCATTCAGCATAAACTGGCTCAAATCGTGGCTGGTTTTGGAGCCGACGTCATTACAGAAGACATCGTCCGGATGACGGAGATTCATACCGAACGGATCCAAAGTATCACACAATGGGCCTATCCAAACCGGATCATAAAGGCTGCCACCCTGGTTGCCGACGCGCCGGAAAACGTCCACTTTTTCGAACTGACGTCGTTTGGATGCGGCCCCGATGCCTTCATGTTGGATGAAGTATCCGACATTCTCCGGCGGAAGGGTAAATTTGCTACCTTCCTGAAGATAGACGATATCAACAATATCGGTTCCAACAAGTTGCGTATCAGGTCTCAGATCGAAAGTCTGAAACATAAAGGGCAGGCAACAAGACAAATACTGACTGGTCCTTCGTTCAATAAAGCCGTTGAGACGAAGCCATTTGAACAGACCGACCAGCTTCGGACCATCCTGTTACCTTGGTTCGCTGATTTTTATTCGCCCCTGATTCCCCCGTTGTTCAAGCTGAACGGATACAAGGCCGTCAACCTGCCGCCGAGCGACGAGCAATCAGCAACTTACGGACTTAAATATTCCAATAACGAAATCTGTTATCCGGCAACCCTAGTCATCGGCGATTTTATGAAAGCCCTAGATAGCCATCAATACAATCCGGACGAAATCGCACTGGCCATTACTCAAACCGGAGGACAATGCAGAGCGACCAGCTATGCCTCTTTGCTGAAAAAAGCGCTAATCTCGGCAGGTCTGGAACGTATTCCCGTGATTACGATCGCTCTTGGAGGCGGAGCCAATAACCAACCCGGGTTTCATCTCAACATGAGAAAAACCTTCAACATTGCTGTTCATGGCATTATTTTTGCCGACTGTCTGGCAAAGATGTATTATGCAACGCTGCCGCGTGAGAAAGAGGCCGGCGCAGCCGAAAAACTAAAACAGGTATACCTGACACTGGCTGCCAACGCCATCGAAGCCAATGATACCAGAGCCCTGCTGAATCTGATTGCTGAAGCGGCAGACCGTTTTACCGGCATCACCGTACGGAAAGAAGTACCCCAGATTGGCGTTGTCGGTGAGATTTACGTGAAATACAACAACTTCGGACACAAAGACGTCGTAAAATGGTTGGGGAAACAGGGTATCGAGACCGTGCTGCCTCCCATCATCGATTATTTTACCTCCACTTTTGTCAACCGGATTGCCAGAAAAAAAGGATATGTCGACATCAAACCGATGCCAGGATATGTCTACCAGTTCGCGGAAAAGTATATCTATCAGGTTGTCGCCAACATGGAAAAACGGTGCCGGAAATATCCTTATTTTTCCAGTTTTAACCGTCCGGAAGAGATCGGAAAAGCAGCGGCTCCGATCATTAACCTGAATGCGCAGTTTGGAGAAGGCTGGAACATTCCCGGCGATTTTGCCCATTTTGCCCAGACTGGGATCAATAAGGTAATTAGCCTCCAGCCATTCGGATGTATCGCCAATCAAATCATTTCCAAAGGCATCGAAAAACGGACAAGGAAATTGTATCCAAATTTAAACCTGCTGTTCCTCGACTTCGACAGCGGCATGAGCGAGGCTAACCTTCTCAACCGGCTTCATTTTATGCTGGAAAATTAATTAACAGGCAGTTTTTATCATTAACAGGTGAGTATGTTTTCATAGATCACCGGCCGACAATGTGACACGACGCGTCAGCAAAGGAAAATGGAAGTGACTTTATCTGAGATAGCCGGCCAACGGTTTGATGTGCTGTTCACGGATGCTCCGGGCAACAAATCCGGCATAAATGACAGCCCCTTTCTGGCGCAGATGCGTATCATCCTGTTTGGATTCATCCGAATTCGGGCCTTCACCAGGTTTTACCCAAAAGTATAAGGTCTTTGATGCCTCATCGCCCAGTGAACGGACCAGTTCTGTCGTCTGCCGGTTCAGATCGATCAACGGAGCGCCGGCTGCTTTGGCCGCTATTCTGGCTAGTTCCACGTACTCGGCAAAATGCGGACGTTTCGCGATCAACTGCCCGTTTTCAAACTCACGCATGACGATGGAGGTCACTATGACCGGATGCGCCTTTTTCGCTCTGACCTCCTCACAAAAACGCATCAGGTTTTTCTGATATTGATCCGGCGCCACATGACGTTCCGGATTGGTCGACGTATCATTATGTCCAAACTGAATCAAGACGTAATCGCCCTTCCTGACCTGGCAGATCAGTGAGTCCCAGCGTCCTTCGTTGAGATAGGATCCAGAGCTTCGTCCGGCCTTGGCCAGGTTGACAACCCGGACATTGTCGTTGAAGTAAGACGCCAGGTATTGTCCCCAACCGCGTTGAAGCGTTTTGGTCGTGTCATACCCCTGAGCCGTCGAATCGCCGGCAATAAACAGCCGGATCTTTTTCTGGGGGACGATAAATGACAGTAACGCCATCATCAGGCAACCGCCTGCAAGCCATGTCCATTTCATAGTCGATCTTTCGTTTGTGAATGCTTACGATTGCCCGGCCTGGCCGGAACAAACACTGTCTCTGCATTTGCCGCATAAAACATTCGGTTCATTTGAACAAATGTAGTATTTATTAACGGGTGTTCGATCCCCTTTTTTGGCATCACCGCCTAAAAAACTTATTTTTGCAGCTCAATCTATTCAACGACATATGGCAGAAGACTTTTCAATTTCAGTCTGGGTGGAAAAGCTCATCACCTGGGGGTTAAACCAAGGATTACACATCGTTCTCATCATTATTGCAGCCTGGTTTCTGAGACTTCTTTCGAAACGGTTCGTCAACCAGTTGACACATGCGGCCGGCAAGAGTGACCGGATCAACCTGAACGATGGCGAAATGAAACGCCTGGGTACCATCGCTCATGTGTATAACTGGACCATCCACACCCTCATCGTTGTCATTGCCGCCATGATGATTTTGCAGGAATTCGGCGTCAAAATGGGTCCTATCCTGACCAGTGCCGGCATCGTCGGCGTTGCCATCGGTTTTGGTGGCCAGTATCTCGTGCGTGATGTCATCACCGGCTTTTTTATCATCTTTGAAAATCAGTACCGCATCGGGGACGTTGTTACCATTAGCGGCATCACAGGCACCGTTGAGGATATCACCTTACGTGTCACGACCCTACGGGACGCAGACGGTACCGTCCATCATATACCACACGGTGAAATCAAGACGGTTTCCAACAGGACCAAACAATTTGCAAAAATCAACATGAACATTGGAGTCGCCTACAATACGAACATTGACCATGTGAAAGCAGTAGTCAACAACGTCGGGCGGCTTCTGGCTGAGGATAATGACTGGAAAGAGGCTATTCTTGAAGCGCCGTCTTTCCTCAGAATTGAATCGTTCGATGATTCAGCCGTCAGCATCAAAGTGATCGGAACAACTAAGCCGATGGATCAATGGAGCGTTGCCGGCGAACTCCGTAAACGGTTGAAGGAAGCCTTTGAAACGGAAGGCATTGATCTTCCTTTCCCGCAACGCGTTGTTCATCTGGAAACCATGGATAAATCACCGCTCAACTCATGAACCCTATCTCATTCGAAATTTGCGATTTCAATCAGCCGGCTCACCAAAAAGTGCTGAACAACTTGTTGAACAGTTACATGAGCGATCCAATGGGAGACTGCCAGCCTCATGACGAACAACAGCAACGTCAGCTGATTGAAGGGCTTTCCAATCATCCGACGGCCATGGTGCTGTTTGTGCTGTATCAAGGAAATTACGCCGGAATGACGACCTGCTTCGTCAACTATTCTACATTTAAGCTAAAATCCTACCTGTATATTCACGATGTATTTGTGCTGGACGAGTTCAGAGGAAAACACCTCGGCCGGGCGCTTTTAGAGAAACTGGTCGCTCTGGCCCGTCAACGGAATTATTGTAAACTGACGCTGGAAGTCAGATCGGACAATCCGGTTGCTCAGTCATTATACCATCAAATCGGTTTTGACGAGTGTCAACCGGTGATGCATTATTGGGAAAAGCACTTATAAAGAACTGTAAATCAGTTTAGCCGTCCGCTCCGCGGCTCCAGGTGTCCCCAGCAATTGCTGAACGTCCCGGTAGCCATCCAGCATGGCAGTCCTTTCGGCTGTCTCTGCCAGCAAAGGTTCCAACGCAGTCTTCAGATGGACTTTGGTAAACAGACCGCCCATCAGTTCCGGCACCACAGCCCGGCCGGCAATCAAATTGACCAGCGAAATAAAGGGCACATGCATACAATGCCGGAATACCCAATTGGCCAGATAACCCCCTTTGAAGGCATAGCAAACAACCTGCGGCGTAGCAAACAACCCTGTTTCCAATGTTGCTGTACCAGACGTTACCAAAGCTGCATAGGCAATTTCCAGCAACGCATACGTCTCCCCAAACAACAACCGGGTTCCTGAAGGCATGAACGGTTTGTAAAATAATTCATCCAATCCAGGAGAGCCGGCCACGACGACCTGAAAACCGGGATATTCCGAAGCGACGTTCAGCATCAATGGTAAATTTCCTTTGATTTCCCCCTTCCGGCTTCCTGGCAAAACAGCCAGCACCGGCCGTTCATCCAAACCGTAACGGGCACGGAACAACAACTCATCCACTGGATGATTGGCACGAAAGGCCGACACACTATCCACACAGGGATTGCCGACATAAGAAACCGCAAAGTGATGTTTGTCAAAAAAAGCCGGTTCAAACGGCAAGATGACATACATCCTGTCAATGTATTTTTTAAAGGCCTTAATGCGAAATTCCTTCCAGGCCCAGATTTTCGGAGAAATGTAGAAATGTACCGGCAACGAAGGAAGGTTTGTCTTGACAAACTCGGCGATTTTCAGATTAAAACTGGCATAATCGACCAGAATCAGCACATCCGGTTTCCAGGAGCTGATTTCCTGCTTGCACAAGGTCATGTTTTTCAAAATGGTGCGTGCGTGCATAACCACTGCCACAACTCCCATGAATGCCATATCCCTGTAATGTCTCACCAGTTGGCCGCCAACGGAAGCCATCTTGTCTCCTCCGAAAAAACGGAATTCAGCTGCAACATCCAGCTTCTGTAATTCACGCATCAGATTGGAAGCATGCAAATCGCCCGAAGCTTCACCGGCTACCAGAAAATATTTCATAAATCCCAGTCTTTCATCTGATCAATCAGGTTGAACGCTGTCATATCGACTTGTGAAGGTACGACAGACACAAACCCTTCACGCATGGCATACATGTCCGTATCCGAAGCGTCCGGCTCATCGTTGTGGAAATTGCCTGTGAGCCAATAATAGGTGCCCCCATTCGGATGACTCCGTTTGTCGAATTCCTCCACCCAACGGCCACGCGCCTGACGGCACAAACGAATACCCTTCAGTTCAGGCGTGCCAGGAATGTTCACATTCAGGCAGCAGCCCAATGGCAATCCATGGTGGAGTACATTTTCCGTTATTTTAAGAATATAGGGACGCGACGGCTCAAAATCAGCTTCCATCGTATGATCGTCCAGAGAGAAACCAACAGCAGGAATCCCATTGATGCAGGCTTCGATCACAGCTCCAAGTGTCCCGGAATAATGAATGGCAACGGAAGAATTGGTACCGTGGTTGATGCCGGAAATCACGACATCCGGTTTGCGTCCATTCGTCAGTTGATTCAAAGCCAGTTTGACACAATCCACAGGCGTTCCGTTGCTTTTGTAAATTTTCAGGCCAGGCTCTTCTTCGATCAATTTCAGGAAGAGAGGGGTTCTTACGGTGATGGCAGTAGACATACCGGAACGCCCTGCATCAGGCGCCACCAGCACGATGTCACCCAATTGGCGCAAAGTCTCTGTCAGGAACCGGATACCTGGCGCCGCATACCCATCATCATTGGATATCAAAATTAAAGGCCTTTTTCCCATTTGAAAACTATAATAACAACAAATGTACAAAAATCCCCCGATAATTCAATCGGGTAAGCCCGTTTAGCGACCAGACCGGAAGAATTTCCGGCGAAATGGCAACGCGATCAGATCACCGATTGGCACTGGAAATTTTTATAAAGCTTGAAGGGTTTCCAATGCATTTTCAACCGGTTGTTAACATACTATATGATTTTCTGTTGACAACGCAACGTCATCCGCTGTCGCCCTATCCAAATTTTTCAATATCTTTGCATATTGATTTTTAAAGGGGTAAATCGTCTTTTTGAATCAATGTCAAATAGAAATTCAAGCAATAATGGGAAAAATAATTGCAATTGCAAATCAAAAAGGCGGCGTGGGCAAGACAACCACTTCCATCAATCTGGCAGCATCACTGGCTGTTCAGGAGAAAAAGGTATTGATTGTCGACGCCGATCCACAGGCTAATTCGTCATCCGGTCTCGGCATCGATGTCAAAACGCTCGAATCAACCATTTACGAATGCCTGATCAACCAGGAAAGCCCGGAAAAAGCCATTTTGAATACGGAATTGGAAAATTTGAAGATATTACCTTCTCATATTGACCTGGTTGGCGCCGAACTGGAAATGATCAATATGGATGACCGTGAAAAAATCATGGCAAAGTTGTTGACACCCCTGAAAGCGGCATACGATTTCATTCTCATCGATTGTTCTCCTTCTCTTGGTCTGATTACCGTTAACGCGCTGACAGCAGCCGACTCCGTCATCATTCCCGTGCAATGCGAATATTTCGCACTTGAAGGCATCAGCAAGCTGTTGAACACCATCAAGATCATCAAGACAAAACTGAATCAGGGTCTGGAAATCGAAGGTTTCCTGCTGACCATGTATGATTCCCGTCTCAGACATGCCCGCCAGGTAGCGGATGAAGTCAGACGTCATTTCCAGGATCTGGTTTTCAAGACCTGTATTCAACGAAATGTCAAACTGAGTGAAGCTCCAAGTTTTGGGACTCCGGTCCTTTTATTCGATGCCGACTCCAAAGGATCTATCGATTATATGCAGCTGGCGCTGGAAATCATACAGAAAAACAAGCAATAAACAAGGCACGGATCCGCGTGCACCAAATTTCGTGATATGGTTAAAAAAAATGCATTAGGCAGAGGGCTGGATGCCTTGTTGAGCACTGAAGAGATTCATACGGAAGGATCTTCGTCCATCAATGAAGTGGAATTATCCCTGATTGAACCGAATCCCGATCAACCCCGAAGTGAATTCGATGAAGAAGCGCTGTCGGAACTGGCTGCTTCCATCAAGACATTAGGTGTGATTCAGCCGGTATCTCTCCGGAAAATGTCAAACGGCAACTATCAGATCATCGCCGGTGAGCGCCGGTACAGAGCGGCCAAGCTTGCCGGACTGACCGAAATCCCAGCCTATATCAAAACAGCGGAAGACGATCTGGTCATGGAAATGGCGTTGATTGAAAACATCCAGCGTGAAGATTTGAATTCCATAGAAATTGCCCTTTCCTTTCAGAAATTGCTGGAGATCTATCACCTGACTCAGGAAAAGCTGAGCGAACGGTTGGGCAAAAAACGGGCCACCATCGCCAATTACCTTCGTCTGCTGAAGCTGCCCGCTGAAATTCAGATAGGGCTCAAAAACAAGAAGATAGACATGGGCCATGCCAGAGCGCTGATCGGCATCGCTGACCCGGCTTTGCAATTGACCATTTACGAAGACATTCTGGAACATGGCTATTCCGTGAGGAAAGTCGAAGAACTGGTCCGTTCGGCAGCCGAAGAGCCTGCAGCCGATCCTGCCGGGCAACCTGCACCGGCCAGAAAATCAGCACCTGTCACCAAAACGCCTGAAGAATTTTTATCCTTACAACAACTGCTGTCTGAGCAGTTAAAAACCAGCGTTCGTTTCTCTATCGGTAAAAATGGAAAAGGAAGCATCAACATTCCATTCAAATCAGAAGAACAATTGGAGCAATTGCTTGAACGTTTTGATAAACTGATCAACTGACATTGATACGTCAGGCACATACATATCGTTTGTGCACGATGATGCTGTCGTGCTTGCTTTGTTTCCCGGGCTATGGTCATTTGAACGCTCAGGACAAGAAGTCTGTTGTTATCATTGATTCACTAAACTTAGCCACCTCTGTATCCAGGCTTTCAGACAGCCTTAACGCAGCTGCCACTTCGGCACAGGAAACAGCCGTCAAACTGACTGACAGGCCCTTTGCAACAACGCCGGTTCCCACCGTCACCAAAACGGATACGGCAACAGCCGGCATAAAAGATTCCATCAAGCTATACAAACCAGATCCGACCAGGGCTATTTGGTACTCTGTCCTTTTTCCGGGGCTCGGACAACTTTACAACCGCCGTTACTGGAAATTACCGGTGATTGCCGGAGGTATTGCAGGCATTGCTTATGCCATCAACTGGAACAGCAAATACTATGTTGCTTATACCAATGCCTATAGGGATATCTCAGACAATAATCCTGAAACACAAAGTTACTTAAAGCTATTACCTTCTGGTACAGCAAATTACAACGAGTCTTATTTGGAGACTATCCTCAAGAACCGTCAGCAAAGTTACCGCCGTACCAGAGATTTAAGTTTTATTTGCGCAGCCGGTTTGTATTTAATTTGTATATTAGACGCGTATGTCGATGCGCAACTATATAATTTCGACATCACTCCGAATTTGTCTTTGTGTCCAGTCCCCGCTTCCGGAGGATTCGGCTGTGCCAAATCGCTTGAATTGAGTTTATCTTTTCGTTTCTAATTAATAATAAAAACATCCAATATCTATGAACCGCGTGCTCTACCTGTTGCTCTGTCTGTACTGTTGTCTAACGGCCTACGCCAATGACAGCATACCAAGCGCAGCAGAATATACCGGCAACGTATGGACGGATCATGATATTGATATTCCTGAAAGTTTGAATACAGACTTGGACAGCCTGTTGCAAGACTGGCATATCAAGACATACCGTAGAGTTAGCAAAGAATGCGACTGCGACTCAACCATACCCTCCTTTTCCGATTCAGTGCTGATGACCAGACTGGGATCCATTCCCACCGTCATACCGATGACCTTCAATCCGGTCATCAGGCGGTGCATTGACCTTTACAGCAATGAAAAGCGTGAACAAGTACAAGTCATGCTTGGCTTGGGAGACTATTATTTCCCCTACTTTGAACAAGCGCTTGAGAAATATCAGTTGCCACTCGAATTAAAATATTTGTCCGTTGTCGAATCTGCCCTTAATCCCAATGCTGTTTCCAGAGTAGGGGCTGCAGGCCTCTGGCAATTCATGTATGGAACAGGCATTATCTACGGGCTTGAAATCAACACGCTGGTGGATGAACGACGTGATCCCATCAAATCGTCGGACGCTGCCGCCCGCTATCTGAAAGATCTGTACGGGATTTTCGGAGACTGGCAGCTGGCCATTGCCGCTTATAACTGTGGTCCCGGTAATGTGAATAAGGCCATCAGAAGAGCCGGCAAACGTAATTACTGGGATATTTATTATTACCTGCCCAGGGAAACACGGGCTTATGTCCCGTTGTTCATTGCAGCCAACTACATCATGCATTTTTACAAGGAGCACGAACTCTGTCCGATCAAAACCAGCCTTGCCACGGTCACCGATACCATGTGGATCTATAATAAAATCCACTTCGACCAGATAGCCTCCGTCATCGGCATTCCAAAAGAGACGCTCAAATCCATGAATCCGCAATACCGGTGCGAAATCATCCCCGGTTCTTCCGACAATCCACATATTTTATGCCTGCCGGCTAAATACACAATGGCCTACATCGACTATCAGGACAGCATTCCAAAATATGAAGCCGATGTCTTGCTCAACGAAGATGCATTGACGGCGAAACCGGCAGATCCGCCGGTAGTCCATGTACAGGCAGCGCAGCCTCAGTATCATAGTTACAGGGTTCGAAGGGGTGACACCTTACAGGCCATAGCAAACAGGCACAGGGTGTCAGTAGCCAAACTGAAACGCTGGAACAGTATTCATTCAAGCAGGCTACAGCCAGGTATGCGCTTGAAAATATATTAACAGATGGCAACTATGGATGATCCTTTGGCTTTCAGTCAGGCAGAAACGACCAAAATCGAAGAAGCATTCAATGCGCTTCTTAAGGAATACATGGACTCGAACCACCGTAAAAAAGAGGCTATAATCCGCAAAGCATTCGATTTTGCAAACCATGCCCACAGAGGGATCAAACGCCGTTCCGGCGAGCCATACATCATGCACCCGATTGCCGTTGCCCGTATTTGCTGTACGGAAATAGGCCTGGGATCAACGTCCATCTGCTCGGCACTCCTTCACGATGTGGTAGAAGACACCGAATATACGGTTGAGGATATCGAAAAAAATTTCGGTCCGAAAATCGCATCCATAGTCGACGGCCTGACAAAAATTTCCGGTGGTATTTTCGGCATCCAGGCTTCAGCCCAGGCTGAAAACTTCCGGCGCCTGCTACTGACCATGTCCGAAGACATCCGTGTCGTGCTCATCAAGATGGCCGATCGGCTTCATAACATGCGGACACTTGGCGTCATGCTGCCCAGCAAGCAATACAAAATTGCTGGCGAAACCATGTACTTGTATGCGCCATTGGCCAACAGGCTGGGGCTGAATCGCATCAAAACCGAACTGGAAAACCTCAGTTTTGCCTACGAACATCCGGACAAATACGAGGAAATCACCAAATTGCTCGAAAGCAATTCCGCCTCCATGAAATTACGTTTCGAGGAGTTCGTCAAACCCATCAAAGAAAATCTCAACAAAATAGGGCTCGATTATCTCGTGAAAGCCCGTATCAAGTCAGCCTATTCCATCTGGAACAAGATGCAGACGAAAGGCCTGAGCTTTAACGAAATATACGATATCATGGCTGTCCGGATTATTTTCAACCTTCCGGACGACACCAAGGACCAACTATACTTTTCCGAAGAAAAGAAAAAATGCTGGGACATCTACAGCGTTGTCACAGACCTGTACAAACACCACCCTGACCGCATCCGTGACTGGGTGAGCAATCCGAAAGCCAATGGCTATCAGGCGCTGCATGTGACGGCCATGTTTAAAGGTGAATGGATTGAGGTTCAGATCCGTAGCAGACGCATGGATGAAATCGCAGAAAAAGGGCTGGCAGCTCACTGGAAATACAAGACCGGAGAGATCGAGGAAGAGACCGAACTGAACCGCTGGATTGATACCATCAAGGAAATTCTGGACAATCCTGATCCGAATGCCATCGATTTTCTGGATACCATCAAGCTGAACCTGTTTTCATCCGAAATCTTTGTGTTTACGCCAAAAGGAGACATTAAGATCATGGCAGCCGGCTCCACCGCACTGGACTTTGCGTTCGACCTCCATACCGAACTTGGATTCCACTGCATCGGGGCCAAAGTCAACCACAAGCTGGTACCGATGAGCCATGTCCTCAAAAGTGGCGACCAGGTCGAAGTGTTGACTTCGAAAACCCAGCAGCCAAAATCCGACTGGCTCAGTTTTGTCACCACCGGAAAAGCCAAATCGAGGCTGTTAAACCGGTTCAGAAAAGAAAACAAGGATGTCATCAAGAAAGGGGAATCCATTCTGGCTGAATACCTGAACAAACAGCGTGTTTCCAATGATCCGAAGATCATGGAAATCCTTCAGGAAAAATTTAATTTTACCAACCGGGAAGATTTGCTGATCGCCATTGGAAAAGAAGAAATCGATTTAAGCGACGCCGATGCTCTGTTGAAGAAGGACAAAGGAGGCAACAAATTGGTCCGTTACTGGAAAGACGCCTTTGGCATGTCCAAACAACAACCGAAACAGGAAGCCATTCAGCCTGAGCCCGAAAAAATCGACCTTAAAAAGACGTACAAGCTCACCGAAGAAATGCTGCAGCAAAAATGCCATCTGGCCGATTGTTGCCAACCTATCCCAGGTGACGATGTTGTCGGTTTTCTGGATGACGGTGGCTTCATTTCTCTTCACAAACGGGAATGTTCCATCGCCATGGGATTGAAAAGCAGTTTCGGCACCCGCATTGTCTCCGTCGAATGGGCTACCCATAAAGGCTTATCGTTCCCTGCCGTCATCGAATTGAGAGGCATCGATCAAGTCGGACTTGTGAGTCAAGTGGCCAAGATCGTTTCCGATGAAATGGCCGTCAATATGACGAAAGTCGTTTTTGAAACAAAAGACGGCATTTTCAAAGGAACCATCGAACTGAATGTGCACGATCTGGAAGACCTTCAGAACCTTTGTAAAAAATTATCAGGAATTAAAAGCATTCAAAGCGTCATCCGTCAGGAAAAGATCTGAGGCGCCTCTTTTCTGAAGACATGAAAACAGGTTTATTTTTATTCCGTCTCCTTTTCTCCTTCAATTTGTCTGAGCGTTTCTTTCAGGTCCAGCAGTTCTTCCTTCACTTTCTTCAGTCGGTCAAGGACTTCCAATTGAGTCGAAACGGTTCTACGCTGATCCTTCAATTGTTTTTTGGCGCCTTCCAACGTCATCTTTTTCTCTTTAACAAGATAGAACACTTGCCGGATGGCTTCAATCGTTTCTTTAGTGTAGGCACGAGTGCCCTTGGCGTTCTTTTTGGGCTTGATGGTATCAAATTCCTTTTCCCAATAGCGGAGTAAGGACTCGTTCACCTCAAACATCGCCGCCACTTCTCCAATCGAGTAAAATAACTTTCCTGAATGTTCTGACATCGCTGATTTTTTAAATTAGTCCATGGTTTGTCCGAAATTGGACGAAATCTGTATCATCTTGTCGTATTCTTCCGGCGACAAATCCAAGTAATAATAATTGGTCGGATTGACCGGCTTTCCCTGATAATGCACTTCATAATGCAAATGCGGTCCCGTAGACTTACCTGTGCTGCCGACACCTCCTATAATATCGCCCCTTCTGACCCTCTGTCCAACTCTAACCTTGATACTGCTTAAATGTCCATACAATGTCTGGTAATTGTAACCATGGTTTATGATGATGGCATTGCCAAAACCACGTTTCCAGCCAGCCAGAATAACGGAACCTTCACCTGTCGCATACACATGCGTCCCGGTCGGTGACGTAAAGTCCATTCCATAATGGAAGGTCGGCACATGGTAAATCGGATCGAATCTGGGGCCATAACCGGACGCTGTGCGGGTCAGATCCCGGTTCAGGACAGGTTGAATAGCCGGCAGGCACAATAACCTGACTTCTTTGTTTTTGACCAGCTTCAGTAATTCGTCGTACGACTTCGACTGGACATACGCCATTTTCGACAAGCCATCTATTTGCTGAGTCGTCGATTTGAGCAATTCCGAGTTGTTCATTTTAGCAAATGACGCGTACCGGTTGGTTCCGGCAAATCCACCTTCACGAACGTTGGCCGGAATAGGCTCGGCCTC
>Ga0183100_1000542_pt1 | contig 28187 bp, 29 predicted proteins | sample Biomet2_FD_127789 | JGI IMG/M metagenome (GOLD analysis project Ga0183100, IMG submission 127789) | Microbial communities from bioreactor (seeded with anoxic lake sediment) at LBNL, California, USA - Biofuel metagenome 2 | ecosystem: Engineered > Bioreactor > Anaerobic > Unclassified ...
CAAGACCATATCTGTCATGGAGGGTCTTGGTGATCGCCGCGGTCAATGTGGTCTTGCCATGGTCTACGTGGCCGATGGTGCCGATGTTGATATGCGGCTTATTTCTTTCGAATTTTTGCTTTGCCATTTCTAAATTTCCTCCTATAAAAATGAACGTTTTTCTTTTGGAGCTGTTGAGCAGGCTTGAACTGCCGAACCTCTTCCTTACCAAGGAAGTGCTCTACCTACTGAGCTACAACAGCGCATTAACAACAGCTATGATACTATATTTCTATTGCCCTGTCAACGATTCTTGGCGATGAAAATTGGCTTTTCATGACTTTTTTCTGTTGATTCCTCCTTTGGATTGACACCAGTGTGTGTGCAGGCAATTATTCAATCAGAGAGGCCAGAATTTTCTTCTTGGCCCTCTCCATTGCATTATAAATCGCTTTCGGAGATTTTCCCAATGCGGAGGCGATGTCACCGTATGCCCGACCCTGCATGTATTGATTCCATACCTTCAGCTCCAGTGGGCTGAAAATCTTTCCTTCGTTGTTGTTGATGTGGTCCAGCAGCTCTTCCAGAATGACCATCGACTCAGGATTGACCATGGTGTTGGAGGAAAGCACATCACCCAGAACTTGGTCGGAAGTATCCTCCAACGGTTGGCTTAATGAAACCGAGGTATTCAGTGGGGCATGCTTCTTGCGGTTGGCCGCTTTGATGGCCGACATGATCTGCCGGTTGATACAAAGCTCCGCAAAACTTGCAAAGGACGATTCCCGATTGAAATGATAGCCACGAATAGCCTTTAACAGGCCGATGGTACCCTCCTGGACAACGTCATCCTCTTCAGCTCCCATAATGAAATATGAACGTTTTTTGCCTTTCACAACGTTCATATATTTTCGGATTAAATATTCCAGCGCCTCTTGGTCGTCGGCCTGGGCCAACCGAACCAATTGTTCGTCGGAAAGGCGGTTCAGGTTATTTTCCATCCCGTTGCCTTCTTACTTCATAGAGCATTACAGCAGCGGCGTTTGAGGCGTTGAGCGAACCAATATGCCCTTTCATGGGAATTGAAACCACAAAATCGCATTTCTCCCTGACCAGTTTCCCAATGCCGCTCCCTTCATTTCCGATGACGATACCCATCGGGCCTTTCAGATTGGATTGAAACAGGGAAGTGCCGCTCATATCGCATGCCGCTATCCAAACGCCCAAGGACTTTAGTTTATCTATGGTTTGGGCAATGTTCGAGACTCTTGCGCACAGCATATATTCCACTGCACCTGCCGAAGTCTTCGCCACTGTTTCGGTTATGCCTGAGGCTCTGCGTTTTGGAATGACAACACCATGGGCCCCGGCGCATTCGGCTGTCCTGATGATGGCCCCAAGGTTGTGCGGGTCTTCAATCCCATCCAGGATAACGATGAACGGATCTTCTTTTCTGGTCGCCGCCAGAGCCAAAATGTCTTCAACCTCGGAATTTACGGCAGCGGAAACGCTTGCAACGACGCCCTGGTGGTTTTCACCGTTGGCCGCCCGGTCCAATGCATTCCTGTCGCTGTAATGAATTGGAATCTTTTTTTCGGAGGCCATCGCGACTATTTTTTTGATGGACCCCTCCCCGGTTCCCGAAATTAAAATCTTCTCAATTTCACGATCCGCCTTCAGGGCCTCGATCACCGCATTGCGGCCGATGATAATCCCGCTGTTGCCGGAATCCCGTCCGGTGCTATTTTCTTTGATATTTTTCAAATCGGTACTGTACTCCTTTTTCTTCAACAATATCGCTTTGCCATGTCTTGACAAATTCATCGGATGCGTCCAGATTCTGAAAATGTTTGTCCGCAGCGTAGTTGCCCAAAATCCGTGTCACGAAAACCTCATCGCAATATGGCATAAATATTTCGTAAATCGACGCGCCTCCAACAACAAATATATCTTCTCCATCCAATCGTGCGATTTTTTGGAAAAGCTGGTCCAAATCATTGCAGATTTGGCAATTTTTGCGGTTGAAGTCCGGGTTTTCCGTTAAGATGATATTATCCCGGCCATCCAGGGGATTTCCTCCCGGAAAGGTTTCCAATGTTTTTCTGCCAACGATTATGGTTTTGCCCAAAGTCTTTTCACGAAAATATTTCAGGTCGCCGGGTAAATGAACCAAAAGTTGTCCGTCTTTTCCGATGCCCCAATTTTGGTCCACAACAACTATGGCTTTCATCTTTGCGATCCTTTCTCTATGCCACCTATATGGCAATGGGTATATTGCGGATTTGAGGGTTTTTTTGGTAATCCAAAATGGTCATGTCGTCCACGGTGAATTCATAAAAATTACGAACGTTGGGATTTATGGCGAATTTAGGTGGGGCGAATGTGGGTCTTTTTATCATTTCTTTGATAATCGGAATATGCCGGTCGTAAATGTGGGCGTCTGCGATGACATGGACCAATTCTCCAGGCTCCAAGTCTGACACCTGTGCCAATAGATAAACCAATACAGCATACTGAACCACATTCCAGTTGTTGGCTGCCAGCACGTCCTGCGAACGCTGATTCAAAATGGCATTCAGTCGTTTTCCTGTCACATTGAATGTCATGCTGTAGGCGCAGGGTTCCAGGCCCATCTCCATCAGGTCGCTGAAATTATAGATGTTGGTCAGAATTCTTCTGGAATATGGTGTATTTTTGAGTTGCCATAGGACATTGTCCACTTGGTCCATTTCTCCCTGGGCAAATTGATATTTAATTCCCAATTGATAACCGTACGCCTTGCCGATGGTCCCGTTTTCGTCCGCCCATTCATCCCAGATTCCGCTTTTCAGTTGGTGGATGTCATTGGATTTTTTCTGCCAAATCCACAACAACTCATCAACCGCGGAGCGAATCGCTGTGGGGCGAAGCGTGAGCGCCGGGAATTCATCCTGCAGGTCATACCGATTGACAATGCCGAATTTTTTGATGGTGTGGGCAGGTGTTCCGTCCTCCCACCGGGCTCTGACGATTCTACCTTGGGAAGACTCACCCTCGTCCAATATGCTTTGGCACATTTCAATGAATATTTGATCCGCTTTAGCCATTTATTTACCTCAGTACGATATATTTGACAACAATTGCGACCAAACCCAAAGCGATGACCACAAACAATGTCATCTCCGATCTGGTCCACGGTTTGCGTTTCTTCCCACTCTCTGAGAATGCTGGACGTTGGGGATTTTCGATAGTTTCACTTTCCTGCTGTCGGCTTCTGTTTTCCTGCTCCACCTGACGATTGGCTAGATAATAATCACCAATCATGTCGCGGGCGTGGTTTCTTGTTTGCCGTGATTCCTTGGCCATGCTCAACCCTTTCCGTCGATTTCCTCGACCACCTTTGTCATGATTTCCTGGACCCGTTGATATTGCCCAGTCAAATACAAATATCCAATCAGCGCTTCCAAGGCTGTCGCCATTTTGTATGAGACGGGATCCGCATTTTTTGGCTTGGTTGCACTTCTGCGGTTTCGTGCGCGACGAACCAAATCCTGCTCATCAGGAGTCAGCGTTTCATGTATTTTTTTGACGGCATAAGCCTGGCTTTCGGCACGCACATATTTTACAGTTTCCCGATGCAACTGATCCGCGCCGGACCAGCCATTTTGAACCATCAATTTTCGAACAAAGAGTTCATAGACGCCATCCCCGATATAAGCCAACGCCGTTGTGTTCATTGCTTGGACGTTCATTCTTTTATGATCTGCACGCCTTGCGGTGTGTCCTTCAAGGTAATCCCTCGGTCCTTGAGCAAATCCCGTATTTCGTCCGCTTTTGCAAAATCTTTGTTTTTTCGGGCCTCCTGCCGTTGTTCAATCAATTGTTGTACTTCTTCATCCACGGATTCGTCCGCAGAGTGTTGCAATAGGCCTAAAACGTCGCACAACTCGGTAAGCAATGACAACGCTTTTTCGGCGAATCCGCTTCCCGCACCGTCTTTGACAGCCGTGTTGATGACAGTGATCATTTCAAAGATAGCCGCCAGTCCATCCGCTGTGTTCAGATCGTCATCCATTGCAGCAATGAAAGCATCCTTGTACCGGCTCAACGAAGCCACAATCTCGAGCTCCCGGTCGGTGACAGGGCCGGTTTTGCTACGAATCAGATGTTCCAGCGTATCTTTCACGTTTTGCATTCTTGCCAGACCATTTTTGGCTTGTTCCATCAATTCATCGCTGAAGTTGATGGGGCTTCTATATTGGCCGGATAGAAGGAAAAAGCGAATGACCTCACCACTATAGGATTTTAAGATATCTCTAACCGTGAAAAAGTTACCCTTGGATTTTGACATTTTTTCGTTGTTGATTGTTATATATCCGTTGTGCATCCAATAGTTGGCAAATGGTTTGCCGTTATGTGCTTCCGATTGGGCGATTTCGTTTTCGTGGTGGGGGAAGGTCAAATCCTGTCCGCCCGCATGAATGTCAATGGTGTCTCCAAGGTATCTTCTGGACATGGTGGAGCATTCGATATGCCATCCGGGTCTACCCATTCCCCATGGAGATTCCCATGCGATTTCACTTTCTTCTTTCCGTGCTTTCCAAAGTGCGAAGTCAAGGGGATCCGTCTTTTTTTCCTCCACCATGACCCGGGCGCCGGATTCCAGTTCCTCGATGTTTTGTCTGGAAAGTTTTCCGTAATCTTTGAATGCCCTGGCACTGAAGTAAACGTCGCCATCCACTTCGTATGCGTAACCCTTTTCAATGAGTTCAGCAACAAATCGGATGATATCATCCATGTTTTCTGTAACTTTCGGGTGAACATCCGCTGGCACAACATTGAGTGCCGCTGCATCCTTAAAGTATTCGGCAATATATTTTTCACTTACCTGGCTTGCAGGGACGCCTTCTTCCTTCGCCTTATTGATGATTTTATCATCCACATCAGTGAAGTTTTGAACAAATTTGACCGGTATGCCACGATATTTCAGATACCGTCTCAAAGTGTCGAAAACCACAAATGGCCTCGCATTTCCAATATGAAAATAATTGTAAACGGTGGGCCCGCAGACATAAATCTTCATTTCGTTTTTGTCCATTGGCACCAAGTCTTCTTTTTTTCTGGAAAGGGTATTATAAACTTTCATGTGCATCATCCTCTACTTCTACGTCATTCATTCTATTTTCCAACATCACAATACGTCTGCGCAGGCATTCCAATTCGACAGCGATTGGATCGGGCATATCCACCTGGCTCGATTGGTCTGTTCGCTGACCGGCACGCTTGACAATCGTCCCGGGAATTCCAACTACGGTGCAGCCATCGGGGACTTCCTTCAACACTACCGACCCTGCGCCAATCTTCACATCATTTCCAACTTTGAAAGGTCCGAGCACCTTGGCGCCTGAACTGACCACAACTCTGTCACCAATGGTCGGGTGACGTTTTCCTGTATCTTTGCCGGTGCCGCCCAAGGTCACGCCTTGAAAAAGGGTGACATCATCCCCGATTTCACTGGTTTCTCCAATCACCACAGCCATTCCATGGTCAATGAAAAATCGGTGGCCGATCACTGCCCCCGGATGTATCTCGATGCCTGTCAAGAAACGGCAAGTCTGAGACATTAACCTCGCTAAAAGTTTCCAGTTATGCTTATACAAAAAATGCGCGGGGATATGCCAAATTCTCGCCCAAATCCCAGGGTAGCACAACAGAACCTCCAGCGAATTTCTTGCCGCAGGGTCGCGTTCCAGCACTGCATCGATATCCTCTTTAATCGTTTTGAAGAATCCCATTTTCTGCTCCTTCAACAAGTTGAGACGGGAAAACCCGTCTCAATATTATACCGCATTGCTATTGTTTAATCAATAAATGCCGGGTCGAATTCCGGTCCATGGTAATCGGATCCGCCAGTCACTTTGAGACCATGGCCGTGCGCCATAATGGTGAACCGTATGGTTTCCTCATCCGTATGCTCCGGGTAGACACACTCAAGAGCACCAAGGCCATAAGGTTTCAGTTGTTCCAACAAGGTTTCCAGTTTGTTGTAGAATTCTTCGGTGCCCCGCTCGCCCAGACGATTGATTTTGGCTGGGTGGGCCAAAGCCGCCATTCCACCGGCACCGGTGATAAGTTGAATGGCTGCCTGAGCGGTAATTTTTTCTTTCTTTATTTTTCGGATCACCCGTGATCCGAATATGTCGTTGCTGTCAAAGGCTTGCTTTGGTGTTGCCACATACCCTTTCCGCACCAAGGCCAGAGCGAAATGCGGTTTGCCTATATAATCCTGTCCGGGCTTAAGTTCCAGATCTTCCCAACGAAGATGATATCCAAGATGGTCAAGGGCTTTCATTAATTGGGCATTCCTGATTTTGCGTTTTAAGCGCATCTTTTCACACGCATCCCGTAATGGCTGATAGTGTAGGTTGATATCGTACCCTAGAATATGCACACCAATTCCATCTGATGTTTGTGCGGATATCTCAATCCCGGGAATGACCTTTATCCCCAGTTCTTTGCCCGCCGCCAAGGCCTCTTCAATGCCATCAACCCCATCGTGGTCTGTGATGGCGATTGTCGTAAGTCCTTTTTCTTTAGCCCACTCCACAACCTGCCTCGGCGATTGGGTTCCGTCGGAATGATAGGTATGGAGGTGCAAATCAGTGTTGTCGCTCATTTTGTTAACAAACCACCTTTCAGTTTATCGCTTGTCGTTTCTCCTTTAAGAATCCTAACGATCGCCAGGGCAAATGCCATGGCTGTTCCAGGCCCACGAGATGTGATCATGTTCCCATCGACGACCACGTCGTCCACAGAAAGCGTCGCGCCGGTCATTTCATTTTCAAAGCCAGGAAAAACAGTTACGGTTTTACCTGCGGCGAGCCCCGTCTGTCCAAAAAGGATAGGGGCTGCGCAAATGGCTACCACCGGCTTATCTTTTGCCGCAAAATCAACCATGGTTTTCATCAATTCCTTATGGTGAAGAAGATTGGTGGCACCTGGCATTCCCCCAGGGAAAATCATCATTTCACATTGCTGGTAATCCGCCTGGCCAAAGAGCATATCCGAGCGAACTGATATGCCATGGGCGCCCACCACATCCAGTTGAGCTTCCATGCTTATCATTTTCACGCCAATCCCGGCTCTTCTCAAGATGTCGACGACAGTGACAGCTTCAATCTCTTCAAATCCCAATGCCAAATGTAAATAAATCATTTTTATCTCCCAAATGTCGTTTTTCGCCCCGACAGGTTCAGGACCAAATAATAAATCAAACCAAGGAAAACCAAAGACAACACCAGTTCTGTGAGAACCAGCAATCTAAAATAGGATCCGTCCAATATGGCTGGGAGCAGGTTCCCATCTCCTTTATCCGCTACAATGCCGAATACCCGGTTTCTGATGGGACTAAACAATAAAATAACGGCATTGGCTATTTGCAGGAAGGCATAAACCGGCAGGCAGAGATAAAAATCTCGCAGCAAAATGTCTTTTTCCCGCTTTCGCACCAAATAGACAATCACCGCTGCGGCCAATACCATCATCGCCAGCCCCAATACAAGTTGCAAATCCGTCATCCGACGAATACCGAACATTATGTCGCCATCCGCCTTTGTAAACAGATTGTCGGGCATATAGTCAAGATTCTCTTTCATTTGAAAGGTATCCGTCTTGTGGACCATATAATTGGAAATCAGCTTTGAAACATCTGTCTCATCCGCTGAAATCATCCGCTCGCTCAAAACCTCGCTTGAGAGCAGATGATATTTATACACGTCGGGCAGCCGCATCAGTGTATTGCTCGCCGCCATCATCACCAATACAGGAATCGCCACAATCAAAATCGGTGCCAAGATTCTGGCCCAGGGTGTTCTTTTTTTCGTCAAGTTGACACGCCAGGGGTTTCGGCCCCTGTGGGCAACAAAATTTTTGATGCCAAGAATAGATTCGGATGCTGGGTGAGTCCGTTTCTTTGTGATTCGTGGATCGTTTTTTATGCGTTTATACATATTGGCCATAATGATTATCGTTCCTCCCGGAAATATGGATTACTCAAATCAGCTGGCGGCAAATCTTCTTTACGATTCTTGTAGGTACTGACAATGACAACCAGGATTGTCGCAATATAGGGGATCATGTCAACCAAATACTGGGATAGGCTGATTCCCATGGCCTGAAGTCGATACCCCAAAATACTCAGTGCTCCAAATAGCAATGCGCCCAACCAGGCTTTCACAGGACGCCAAGAGGCGAAGATGACCAGAGCCACTGCTATCCAACCTCTACCGGCTACCACGTCCTGTTGCCAAACCGGAATGGTGACCAACGTCATATAGGCGCCTCCCAGACCGCATAGAGCGCCCCCGGCTGTGATATTCAAATACTTGTACAAGTTCACGTTGATGCCGGATGCATCCGCGGCGGCGGCATTTTCTCCAACCGCCCTGGTATTCAGTCCGATACGGGTTTTTTTGAAATATAACAAAATGAGAATCACACACGCGAATCCAAAATAAACAAGAATATCCTGATCAAACAATGGTTTCCCAATCACGGGGATTTTGGAAAGCAAGGGGATAGGGATGGCATCAAATGAATTGCGAAGTTGCAGGGACAATGGCACACCAACAACATCCCGTCCAACCAAGCCTGCAAAACCGGAACCGAAGATGGTCAGTGTCAAACCGGTGACAACCTGATTGGCACGAAGGGACACAGTGAGAAACGCAAACATGGCCGCGCCGAATGCGCCGGCCAAAAGTGCCGCCAAAACAGCCAGTATGGGGCTATTGGTCGCCAATCCTACGCGAAATCCGATAACCGCACCCATGAGCATCATGCCTTCAACTCCCAGATTTAGATTTCCCGCTTTTTCGCTGAGCAATTCACCCAGTGTCGCGAACAATAAAGGCATGGATGCGACTACGACCGCTACCAGAAAACTTTCCATCTACGCCACCTCCTTGACCGCTTTTTTATCTTTTAGCACCACTTTGTACTGAAGGAAGAAATCACTTCCCAAAACGAAAAACAATATGACACCCTGTATCATATCCGCTACGGAGGCGGGAATCGCCATGGAAGCCTGCAGGAATGAGCTACCCTGGAGCAACATGGCAAATAGGAAGCACACAACACCCACCACAGGAGCAGACAATCGTCCAAGCCACGCGGTGATAATGGCTGTGAAACCATAACCGGCGGAGATGGTGTAAGTCAACGTTTTTTCGATGGCGGATGCCTGAATCATCCCGGCAAGTCCGCAAAGTCCCCCGGAAACCAACATGGCGGTTATAATAATTGCTTTAATGTTCATCCCCGCATACCTTGCGGTATCCAGACTTTCGCCCACCACGGAAATTTCATATCCCCTTTTGGTATGGTGGATAAATATATATACACCGGCGACGGCAAAAAGCGCAATAATCCAACCGATATGCAGACCAAACAAACTGGGCATGATGGCGTTGTCATGAAACGAGGCCACTTTTGGAAATCCACCAAAACTGGGATCTTTCCAGGGGCCAAATTGCATATACGTGACAAATTTAATGGCGATATAGTTCATCATTAAAGTGAATATGGTTTCATTGGTTCCGAACTTCGCTTTAAAAAAAGCAGGGATGAAAGCCCATATCGCACCGCATAAAGTTGCCATGACTGCCATTGCCAACAACATGATGGGTGTGGGCACCGATTCCGGAAGGTTCAACGCCACCAAAGTGGCACCGAAGGCTCCCATCATAATTTGTCCCTCGCCGCCAATATTCCAAAACTTCATTTTGAATGCAACCAGAATGCCCATGGATACAATGATCAGGGGAACCGCCTTATTGATGGTCTGCTGTATCCGAATGATAGTCCCGACGGATCCTTCAACGATCCGGTAATACACTTCCAAGGGATTATATCCCATGGCCAATATGACAAGGCCTGCAAAGACAAGGGACAGCAGTACAGCCAATGCCTGAATCATCATTTCTTTTCGTTTGGGCAGAGACGCCCTTTTATTGATTTTTATCACTGGGCTCCTCCTTTTCCAATGCGGATCCGGTCATCATCAAGCCGATCTCCTCTTTGGTCACTTGAGTGGGATCGACGATTCCTGTAACTTTGCCATTGCACAGGACCATCACCCTATCGCATAAATCCATGAGCACATCCAGATCTTCTCCAATGAAAAGCACCCCAACACCGGCTTGTTTTTGCTCATTGAGGAGTTCATAAATTTTGTATGACGCTCCCACATCAAGTCCCCGAACCGGATACGCGGTGATCAGCACCTTGGGGTTGGAGTCGATTTCACGGCCCAGCAGGACCTTCTGAATATTCCCACCGGAGAGTTTCTTCACCGGGGTGTAAACATTTGGCGTCATAATATCGAGGGTTTCGACGATGCGGTTGGCTTTTTCAATACAGGGTCCCCGCTTCAGGAATATGCCAGGTTGATTTTGATAATCCTTCAAAACGATATTGTGCACGATGTCCATACTGCCCACAAGACCCATGCCAAGACGGTCCTCAGGGATGAAGCCCATTCTTATGCCAAGTCTGATGATGTCTCTGGGATTTTTTCCCAAAATATTGTCTCCCTGGAAAAAAATCCTTCCTTTCGCTGCAGGAATCAACCCGGCAATAGCTTCGCACAATTCTTTTTGACCGCTTTTGGCCACACCAGCCACTCCAAGAATTTCACCGCCTTTGAGGGCAAAACTTATATTATCAAGCGCCAGTTTTCCTTCCATGTCCATGACGGTCAGTTCATCCACGACCAGGCTTTCCCCCAAACCCGGGCCAGGGAGCCTGTCGATTTCAAGATCCACTTTTTTGCCGACCATCATTTCAATCAAACTGGGTACTTCCACTTCCTTTGTCACTACGGTTGCAATGGACTTGCCTTTTCGTAGCACTGTGATTCTGTCGCTGATTTCCATTACTTCATTGAGCTTATGGGTTATGATGACAATGGCGCACCCATGCTCTTTCATGTTTCGCATGATTCGAAACAGTTTTTTGATTTCCTGCGGCGTCAAAACCGCTGTCGGTTCATCCAAAACCAATATCCGCGCACCCCTGTACAATACTTTTATGATTTCAAGGGTCTGTTTTTCTCCCACGGACATTTGATAAACTTTTTTATTCAAGTCCAAATCCAGGCCATATCGGTCTGAAAGGTCCTTGATTTCCTTTGCAAGATTTTTGTCGTTCTGTCCTGCTTTTTTCTTTTGCCCCAATAAAATGTTTTCTTTTGCCGTTAAGATGTCGACCAACTTAAAATGCTGGTGAATCATACCGATTCCCAGCTCAATCGACTCTTTAGGAGATGTGAAGTTTACTGGTTTTCCTTCCACATAGATAAAACCGCTGTCGGGCATATAAATACCCGACAGCATGTTCATCAGTGTGGATTTTCCGGCACCGTTCTCACCCAAAAGGGCATGAATCTCGCCGGCATAAACAGTTAAGTTCACATCTTCATTGGCTTTAAGTGCTCCAAATGTTTTGGTGATGTTTTCCATCTGAATTGAAATTGTTTGCACTGGTAGCCTCCGTGTTGTTATTGATTGGTGGCAGTCACACCCTTCACCAGCTTCAGTTCGCTGGGCCAGATCTCGGCTCTGGTCAGAGTTTGTCCTTCTTTGCACCATAGGGTTCCGTCTGTGAATTCAATTTTTCCAGACATTGGATTGAAATCGCCCGATACGATTTTAGCTTTGACTTCGTTCACTTTGTCCTGAACGTTCTGCGGAACGATTGATGTGAACGGTGCCAAGTCAACATATCCATCTGCCATAGTACCATAATAGCTGCTTGGTTTAAAGGTCCCATCCATAATTTCTTTGATGGCCTTCTCATAATATACTTCATGGTGCCAAATTGGCGCTGTGATAAATGTGTCAGGGAAATCCGCGCCTTTATCTGAATTGTAACCGATGGAGTATTTTCCTGCCTTTTGTGCCGCCAACAGCGGGCCTGTCGTGTCACAGTGCTGCGCCAAAATATCGCATCCCTGCGCCAGCAAAGCTTCCGCCGCTTCCTGTTCTTTGGCTGGATCATACCAGGTGTTGATGTAAACGACTTTTACTTCAACATTGGGATTGACGGATTGCGCGCCCAGTGTGAAAGCATTGATTCCAATATTTACTTCAGTGTATGGGAATGCGGCGACATAGCCTAATTTGTTGGTTTTAGTCATCATGCCGGCTGCGATACCGGAAAGGTATCTGGGCTGCTCCATGGCGCCGAAGAAATTGTCAAAGTTGGTGTCGTTGGATTTGCTGCCAGAAAAATGCAGGAAATAAACATCCGGATATTCCTTTGCGAGGTCTGCCAACGCATCCATGAATCCGAAGCTGTTGCCGACGATGATGGTACAGCCTTGATCCATCAGATTCGATGCTGCGGTTTTCACAGATTCTTTATCTTCTGCGACATTTTCCAGATAATAGGTCTTCACCTTACCTTTGAAGTAAGTTTCCACCTTTTGTCTGGCCTCATCATGTGCTTGGGTAAAGCCTCCGTCCGTTGCGCTGCCGATGTAGATAAATCCGACTTTGGTTACTTCGTTGTCCGATCCGTTGCTGCCGCAAGCGGTGAAACCAAAGACCATCAGTAGCGCCATTAATAACGCAATAATCTTTTTCATTTTCGCTCTTTCCTCCTAATTATTGATGCAATGCGGGTTTGTTTTTTATGTATTTCATTATAATCAGCCATTTCCAGGATAAAAAGATTTTTGCCAAAATAAAGTGGTAATTATTGTATTGTTTTTTATTAAGTTCGATATATACCGAACTTAATATGCAGTATACAAGTTTATTGTTCAGTATTAAAGTGTATCTTGCCATCTTCGATTTTATCGATGACAGCCAATGACTCAACACGGTATCCAGCCTGCCGCAATTTTGTGCCACCACCCTGGAATGCTTTCTCAATGACGATGCCGAATCCCACAATGATGCCCCCTGCCTGTCCGACAATGTCCGCCATGGCCATTGCCGCCTCTCCATGGGCCAGAAAATCATCCACAACGAGAACCCTGTCTCCCGGCGACAAGAATTTTTTGGAGACACGCAGCATTGAAACGGTTCCCTTGGTGAAAGATTTGGCTTCTGCCTCAAAGAACCCATCCACCATTGTGGATGGGATCATTTTTTTTGCGAATACGACGCGTGGATAATCAAAGGCCACCGATGTCATACAGGCGATTGCGATGCCGCTGGCTTCGACGGTCAGAATTTTGTCCACTTCGACGTTGCCGAATCGTCTGCGGAATTCCTGTCCCATTTTCGACATGAATTTTACATCAATCTGATGGTTGACGAACCCGTCCACCTTCACAATCTGTGTGCCGATCGCCTCCCCCTCATTGAGTATCTTGTCTTGCAACGTCTTCATCTTGTTTGCTCCTCCACTTTGAGAATTTCTTCCATCTGGTCTTCACCCAATACGACATATCCAGCTTCACGCAAAAGTTCAGTGGCCACGCCCTGCCCCGGGATTTTGATTCCCGTAAAGGTGCCGTCATGGATGATTGTGCTGCCGCATGATGGGCTGCGTTGCTTAAAAATGCAAAAGGCGACGTCCTGCTCCTCCGCGATGGCCACACAGGCGCGGCCCCCTTCATAAAAAGCATCTGTCACATCCTTGCCATCGATGGTCACTACCCGGGCTCCACACCGTTGACTCTCACCTCTAGGCACAGCCAGCCCTGCCAGCACTTCTGGGCACACGGGTATGAATCTCCCCTGGGATTGCCATCTTAGAAAATCCGGGTCGTCGCACAGAACTGCTTTCCCGTCATATCTACAGGGTTCACCGCAAAGGCATGCGCTGACCAAAATCTTCCTCATTTCATTTTCCCTTCCATTCGACTGCTGTTTTTTTCTATTGGTTTGTTGATTTGTTCTCCGGAACATCAATTTCAGTCAAGTCATCTTCTTGTTCCGTCAGAGGTCTCCAGCCAAATTCATTATTGTCCGCTTCTGTGATAGTGGTTAGGTTTTGCTTGAAGTATTTGGCTTTGGCTGTCGCCGCAATATCACCATTGGGGAGAATCAGTTCAGCCTCGCCGACAAACAGTCTACGGTTGTTGGATGTAATCTTGGCCATGGCAATCAGCCGCACATCATAGGGAACCGGTTTTATGAATTTCACCTCAAGGTTTGTGGTAACCGCCCAAGTCTTAGGTTCAGTGATATTGATGGCCCGACCGATGACTTCATCCAAAAATGCGCTGATCATACCGCCATGCACACGGTTGGGGTAACTTTGATGCTGGCTATGTGGAATTGTTATGCCAGCCAGCATACCATTTTCCAGTTCATAAAAACGAGCCCTGAGGCTGAGTGGATTATCAAGTCCACAAACCAGACATTGGCTCGAAATGTTTTGTTTTCGTGTTATTTTGTAGGTGGTCATTAGGTTTCTTCCCTTTCCGGTTGGTTGTATCCGATGCACCTTCGACGAAGACTTTCCCGAATCAACCAATATCGGTATTATACCATCTGAACGATGATTTTCAAAGGAAAAACCTGTTTGATGGCAGGTTTTCATCAATGTATTCCTGCATTTCCCGAACAATTCCACTCTGCTCTGCCTGGTTCATATTATTTCCTTTCTTGGACAGCATAAGACATCGGCGCAGATTAATCTTGACCTGTGTTGTGAAATGTCACATGTTTTTCCTTTAGGGATATTTTACCGACAGAATATCCGTAACCGGCCGCCTCTTTTTTGTAATTCAAGAAAGAATGGTCGATTTCGAAGCCTAGGATAGCCTTGATTTCATCGAAGGACAGTTGCAGTTCCTTCTTCCCGCTTTCAAAAAGATAAGTCCATAACGGATCGTATTTGCTCATTTGAGTTTGCCCCTTTCCGACATAGTCCCACTAGTGTCAGTTTATCAATGTTTTTCTGAAAAACAAGATGGCCGGACACCCGTTCGCGTCCCTTTGTCCCATGACAGAAGAACAAAAGAGGCAACACATCGTGCTACCTCTTTTGTTTTTGGTGCGGACAAAGGGACTCGAACCCCCATGAAAATTACTTCACACGGACCTGAACCGTGCGCGTCTGCCAATTCCGCCATGTCCGCAAGTCAAACAGTCGCCTAGGCAACTGCCACTTGACCATAATAATAAAAACTGCGTCGATTGTCAAGAATTCTATTAGGCTTTCCCAAGTTTTTTCTTGAACAGTTCGACACTTGGAATCCGGATGTCAAGGATTTCAGCGATTTTCATTTTTGCCGCAATGCCATTGGCTGCATGTTTTCGATCCAAGGTTGTGCCAATATCAAGAGATTCCCTGATCTCTTTCATTTTGGCGGAATCGCTTAAATCAATTACTTGGCAACCCAGTTTTTGGGCGACATATTCTTTTGCCTGATTCAGCTTCATTCCCTTGAGAACCATTCTGGCAACCAGATCTCCGGCTGTTCGAATTCCGCCCATCCCGGCGGCGATTTCATGGGAAATGGCCATACCGAACATATCTCCATGGCCTATCTACAATCCGTCCGCCTTGCCGATTTCCAGATGCGCTTTGGCCACTCTGGTGGTGGCATCGGTTGGCGAAGTGTTGGTTAATGGAATCCCTCCAACGCCCATGCCGGCATTGACCAAAACAGGTATGCCCGCGACGCGTACCGTATCTTTGGTATAAGTGACTGATCTGGATAAATTCCATGCAAGGCTGCGGCTGCTGTTGGTGTTCACCACAAGCCCAAAGCTTCCAGCACCGGCAGCCTCAGCGGTTTTTACTTGTTTCGCTGGATATTGGCCCGCCAGGCGTTCCCCTTGAAACTTTAGTCTGCCATGCATCCCGAGGTGGAATTCATTGGCCATCCCCATGGTGATGGCCAGATCGGGATACTTTTGTGATAGAACGCTGGCCGCCTCAAATGCTGCAAGTGCATCCGCATCTCCGCTTGCCCCCACTGTGTCGAATTGCAATCCGCAAGCGCCGGCTTCCGCCATAATGGAACCGACAAAAATCATATCCTTCTTGCTTTGCTCAGATGCTTGCTCCTGGGCTGCCAACGCTTCCTGAATCTTTCCGTTTGGAAGCAATTCAGCCCAGTTTTCATACGGTCCATCGGGCTTTGTATAAAGACCCAGGTTGGGCATGGCGCCGTATAAAATCGGAATGATGCAATTCAGTTGCGCCTGTTCCATCGCCATGGCTTCTTCCTGTACAATGTTTTTTAGGGCCTTATAGCTGTAATCCGTATTGCAAAGTTCCATTGTGTCGGAACAAATCGCCCGTTCATGGATGCTTAGCGCAGTGACCCTGTCAACAGGCAACCCGGCACGTACGGTGAGTTTCAGTGTCCCCGCATCAAAAGTGCAAACACCTTCATTGCCTCTCTCGACACTGACGTTTTTTTCGGCCGCGGTGAGGATATCCACCAGATGTTCAATGTCGCCGGCGTCCAGAGGCTGTGTTTTGCCCTTGTCAACCGCATCTTCCATACCGCGGAGCACATCCTCCCTGATTTCCTCTTTGCTCATCCATGTGGCGGATCCGTCACCCAGACGAGTGAAGTACAATTCGTCTTTTTTGTTCATTTTGCCTCCTAGTTGTGGTGGGTTATGTCGAAACATCCTCGAGGTTCCTTTTGTTATTGATACTTCTCCGCAAGAATTCGCGCCACATAAACACCGCTGGCCGAAGCCTGTGATAAGGAATGTGTGACCCCGGAACCGTCTCCCAACGCATAAAGACCAGGGATCTTGGTTTCAAGATGCTTGTCCAACTCCACTTTGGAGTTGTAGAATTTCACTTCAACCCCGTAAAGCAAGGTATCTTCGTTGGCAGTGCCCGGTGCGATTTTGTCCAAGGCATAAATCATTTCAATAATGTTATCCAACTGTCTCTTAGGAATGACCAAACTCAAATCCCCCGGTGTCGCCTTAAGCGTGGGTCGAGTGAAACACTTCTCCATTCTGCGCTCACTGCTTCGTCGTCCCTTCACCAGATCCCCGAAACGCTGCAGCAGGACACCCCCACCCAATAAGTTGGAAAGCCTGGCGATGGATTCGCCATATTCGTTGCTGTCTTCAAAAGGTTCAGTGAATTTGTTGGATACCAACAAGGCAAAATTTGTGTTCTCCGTCCGCAGGGAAGGATCGCTGTAACTATGCCCGTTGACAGTCACGATGCCATTTGTGTTTTCCGCAACGACTTCCCCATATGGATTCATGCAGAACGTCCGTACCATATCGTTGTATTTGTCTGTTTTGTAGACGATTTTACTTTCGTATACATCATCCGTTATATGTTTGAAAACCACTGCGGGCAATTCGACACGAACACCGATGTCAACCCGATTGCTTTTTTGGCCCACACCCAGTTTGGTGCAAACTTCGGCAATCCATTTGGATCCGGACCGGCCGGTTGCAAGAACCAAATCCTTGCATGTGAATTCTTCCTTTTTGTCGCTGATGACTTTGAAAGAATGGTCGCCCAAAACTTCGACGGCATCGACGCCGGTTTCAAAAATCATGTCCACTCGATCTTTGGTGTAGTCATAAATTTTTTCAAGAATTTTAAAGTTGCGGTCTGTTCCCAAATGACGGACCTGCGCATCCAAAAGATGCAAGTCGTTTCTCAGTGCAATGGTTTTCAGTTCTGAGTTTTCGGTGGAATAGAGCTTTGCTTCAGCGCCACCCATATCACAGAGGACATGATCCACATAATGCATCAGCTCCATTGCTTTTGGTTTTCCCACGTAGGCATGTAAATCACCCCCAAACTGGGTTGTGATATTATATTTTCCGTCAGACAGTGTTCCTGCCCCACCATATCCATTCATAATCTGGCAAGGCGAGCACATGATGCAGGATTCTGTTTTTCCCAGTTTGATCGGGCATACCCGCTTTTCCAGGGAATATCCTTTTTCAATCATCAACACTTTGGCCTTGTTTTGCCTTTTTGTAAGCTCATATGCCAGGAAAACGCCGCTGGCGCCCGCTCCGACAATAATGATGTCATAGTTCTTCATTTTGCTCCTCCTGTGGCGTGGCCACACAGGGACACTTTACAACATTCAATAAAAAAAAACAATAAAAAAGAGGCTTGCACCTCTTTTTTTATTTCTTATTCCTGGTCCTCTTCTTCCATGATTTTGTCGAATTCTGCGGCAACCGCTTTGAATTCTTCATCATCTTCTATGTCAATAAGAGTGAATTCGTCATCGCCGACTTCCTGATATCCATAGATATATACATCGTCGGTTCCGTCGTCAGGGACAAGGGCAATGTAATCCTTGCCATTGAAATCGAAAACGCCCATGATTTCGCATTCTACTTCTTCCCCATCGTCAAACTCAAGGGTAATCACTTCGGCTTCTTCCATTTCTTCGATTTCTTCGACTTTTTTATTTTCAGTCATCTCTGTTCCTCCAACATCATATATTCGGTTTGATGGTTCTACTATACCATCTTCAATGTTCAATATCAAATAAAATATTCGTGGATTCTCTCCGCCAGCTTTTCGGTGATTCCCGGCGCTTTTTTCAGCTCATCGATGCCGGCGTTTTTAATATTGTCCACACTCCCGAAAAAGGCCAGCAATCCGTTTCTTTTAGTCGGCCCGATCCCCTCGATCTGGTCAAGCACAGAACCCAGGCTTTTTTTGTCCCTCACGCCGCGATGGTAGTCGATGGCAAAACGATGGACTTCCTCCTGGATATTTCCAAAGTATTTGAACAGGACGGGATTGTCTGAAATATTTTCTTCTATCGGTTTACCGTCGATATCATAAACCAGACCTCTGGTTTTGTGTCTATCGTCTTTCACAATACCGGCGACCAGAAGTGAAACGCCCATTGCCTCAAGAACAGTTTTGGCGGCATGGACATGACCGGCACCTCCATCCACCAGGATGATGGACGGCACTTCGACAAACCCAGGGTCTCCTTCTTCCGCCCGTTTCAGCCTTCTGTAAAGCACCTCCTGAAGGGAGGCATAATCATCCGGGCCTTCCACTGTGCGGATTCGAAACCTTCGATAAGCCTTTTTATCCGCCGTCATCCCCCGAAAGACCACCATCGCGCCTACTGCTTCCAGTCCATTGGTATTGGACAGGTCATAGGCTTCAACCCTGTATTTTTTTGTTTCCGTACCCTTGGAAATCTGTGTTGCGGTTTGGGATTGCGTAGAATTTGCCGCTGCGATCCTGTCCAGCAGTTTTGTCAGTTCCACATGCAGTTCCTGTTCCCTATCCTTCTTGTTCTTTTCACGGTCTTCCAGATTTTTGCTGAATTGCGACACATCTTCACGTGTCAAATCCAACAACGCCTTCTTTTCGCCTTTTTTTGGTGTATGGATCCGAACTCTTCTACCCCATAGATTTTGTAGATATTCTTCCAATATTTCATGATCCTCCGGATTTTGTTGGACAAGAATTTCCACCGGACCCATTCCCTGGCTGCCATAATGCTGTTTCAAAAACGCGGAGAGCACGCTTTCCGGAGTCTCTTCCATCTCAGATTCCAAGTCAAAATGGTCCCGCCCGGACAATTTCCCTTCCCGGACGTAAAATAGGATGACATGGTGAAGACCAGCCAGGAGCACCACATCGATATCATGGGTATCCGAAAGTACAACCCGTTGCTTTTCGTGAATGGAAGCCGCCGCAAGGATATAGTCCCGGTACCGGGCTGCCTCTTCGTAATTCATCGTTTCAGATGCCGCATTCATTTTATCTGTCAGATACGTGGTGAGATTGGTGGTTTTGCCCTTCAGGAAATCCATTGCGGATTCAATTCTCTTTTGATATTCCAAAGAGTCGGCGGCACCGATGCAAATTCCATCACATTGGTGTATATGGTAATTCAAGCATGTTGTGGCATTTGCGGGGAAAGTGATCGGGCTGCATCTTTTCAAGCGGTAGACGCTATTGAGCAGATCAACCGTCCTATTTACAGCGGAAACATCCGAGTATGGTCCAAAATACTTATCACCTTCCCTGCCTATCCGGCGGGTTTTTATGATCCTGGGAAACGGTTCTGTGGTTGTGACCTTGATGTAAGGGTATGTTTTATCATCACGCAGCAAAACGTTGTATTTCGGCATATACTTCTTGATAAGATTACATTCCAGTATCAGTGCTTCCATTTCGCTGCCAGTGGTGATGTATTCGAATTCCGCGATGTTGGACACCATGGCTCTGACTTTGGAGTCCATATTTTTTGAGGATTGAAAGTACTGCCTGACACGGGATTTGAGAGAAATCGCTTTCCCTACATAGATGATGGTGCCAAGTTTGTCCTTATGAAGATAAACTCCCGGGGAATCCGGGAGTTTTTTTAAGTTGTCTTCGATGTTGAACATGGTTGTTGTCCTCACGGATCAATAGGGCCAATCCCGTTTCTTTTTGTTTTCCAAACGTTCTTGCTGTTCCCTGGTAAGTTTGATTTGTTCCAGCCGCTTTTTCTTTTCCTGCAGTTTGCGTTTTTTACGTTGTATCCGGCGACGAACTGATAAAATCAATATCACCAACACAACCAATGAAATTCCAATATACGCCCATAAATCGGGAATGCCCCATGCTGTCCAGGGTCCACCTGATTTGGCGGCTTGTCCAAGCACCAGTGGCGTTTCTCCGATTTTGTCCCCTGCGAGATAAAAGCTTACGGTCCCAACCCGGGTTCCTTTTTTTTGGGGAGCGGACAAATTGTCATTGAGCTGAACCTTTTGGGTCACCAGCGTTGTGGATGCCTCCTTAGGCAAAGTGATGAAGTAATCGTCACTTACGGTCGCGGGAATCTTGATAGTACTGCTCCCATTGATTTTCACTTTGGCAACCAAAGTGCCGGATTTGATGGCCTCATAACTATAGTAGTTGTTGAACCCGAAATCCAAAAGTGAAATGGCATCGATCAGCCGGGCGTCCGCATTCGGCGCTTTGAGAATGACAGCCATCAGTTGAGTGCCATCCCGCTTGGCGGAAGCAACGATGCAAAGACCGGCTGTGCTGGTTTCCCCTGTCTTTATTCCTTGAATTCCCTCATATTTCGGATGACGTTTCTCCCCATTGACTACAATGTTATCCTTTGTGTCATATAAAAGTTTGTTGGTTGTGACGAATGTCCTTTCGCCGGAGATATTATTGGCGGGAATAGTCACTTTGGCGGTGGACACAATCTTTCGGAATGTTGGATTTTTCATGGCTTCGGTGCAAATCAACGCCAAATCCCTTGCAGTCGTCACATGTCCAGTGACATCATTCAAACCGTTGGGATTTTTGTAGACAGTATGGGTTGCACCCAATTCCGCCGCTCGATCGTCCGCCATTTTGTTGAAGCCTTCGCTTGTGTCGGACAGCTGCTCGGCTAGCACCTCTGCAGCGTCATTGGATGAATGAACCAGCATGCCATAGAGCAATTCCTTCACCGTCAACCGTTCACCCGCTTTGAGGTCCATCCCGTTGCCTGGGACATTCATGTCACGATCGATGGTGACAACCTTGTCCAATTTGAGATTCTCCAATGTCAAAAGCGCGGTCATCACCTTGGTGATGCTGGCGGGTTCCATGGCTTTGTCGGCGTTTTTCTCGTAAAGCACCGTGCCGGTTGTCTGATCGATCAGAATTGCCGATACTGCGGACACGTCAGGCTTTGAGGCTGCGGCCCACCCGTCTACAGGCGTGAGCCCCATTAAAAACAATGCCAGCAGCAGTATAATTACTATTTTTTTCTTCATTTTCAATTCAGTCCCCAAAAAATGCATCTGCTAGAGAAAATCCACTGTCATAATATGTTCCTTTTTCGCCTGCGGCTTCCGTAAACCTGTGATCCTCTCCGTATGGTTCCTCCCGATCGCTTCGATACAGAACGAAGGGAACAGGATCTGCAGTATGTGTGCGAAGAACGATTGGCGTTCGATGATCCGGGACCATTAGAATCCTGAAAACCTCGCCTGTGCTCAAAAGATAATCCAATATGGGTTTAAGCGCTTCCCTGTCAATGGTTTCAAGGCATTTGATCTTGCCTTCCAGATCACCCTGATGGGAGCACTCGTCGGGACCCTCGAAGTGCAAATAAACAAAGTCCTTGCCACTTTTGAACACATCGATTGCAGCTTGTGCCTTTCCCTTGAAATTGGTGTGAAGGGTACCTGTCGCACCTGGCACATCGATGGAATCCAGCCCGGCGCAAAGAGCGATGCCCTTGATCAAATCAACCGCAGAAATGGCTGCGCCGTTGATTCCGTATTTTTCCTGAAAAGATGACAGCGCCGGTCGTCTCCCTTGCCCCCATATCCAAATGGAATTGGCCGGATTTTTGCCTTCGGCAATCCGTTTTAAGTTGACCGGATGATTTTTAAGAAGCGTGAAACTTTTCTTCATCATCTCTATGATTTCCCGGCTTTCAGGTCCCTTTGGCAAATAGGGTCCTGCGGGCTTGCCCAATTGATCATGGGGTGGCGTAAATTCATAATCCGTAACGCCATCATGGATGATCAAACAGTGGCGGTAGCTGATTCCCGTATAGAAATGTCGTCTATCATCTGCAAATGCCTCATTGAGTGTGTCAATGAGCTCGGATGCCTCCTCCGTGGAGATATCCCCGGCGCTATGATCCAGGATAATCAAGTCCTCATAGGCGCCTTCCCCTTGAAGTGTAATGAAATTTGTTCGGAACGCCACATCTGTTTCGCTCATATGAATGCCGATGCTGGCCGCTTCCAACGGAGAGCGTCCCGTCAAATACACGGACGGATCGTAGCCCATTACTGAAAGGTTGGCGGCGTCGCTGCCGGGAGCAATGCCGTCAGGGATGGTGCGTACCATTCCCACCATTGATTTTTTTGCCAATTCGTTGATAACCGGCATATCGGCTACCTCGAGCGGTGTTTTCCCATTCAAGCGATCCATCTTCATGTCTGCAGCTCCGTCGGGCACCAATATTAAATATTTCATGATCATATTTCCTTATTTGTTTTCTCTATTCGCTTTTTATGTTTTGTGCTTCAAATTTTTTCATATACCCGATAAGCGCATCAATCCCTTCGCCGGGCATTGCATTATAGATGCTGGCCCGCATTCCGCCTATGGATCTGTGCCCGTTGAGATTGCTCATCCCGATTGCGGCGGCTTCTTTGACGAATTTTTTGTCCAATTCGTCGTTTCCCGTCACGAACACCACATTCATCAATGAACGATCCTTTGTTCTATTGGGGCAACTGAACAACCGGCTCCCGTCGATAAAATCATACAATTTGTCTGCCTTTTGCCGGTTTTTCTCTTCCAAAACCCCCAAACCGCCATCAGCTATGATTTTTTTGAATACTTCCCCTGCGATGTAGATTGAGAAGCAGGGAGGCGTGTTGTACATGGATTCGTTGGCCGCATGGGTTTTGTAATCCAGATAAACAGGTGTATTTTGTGGCGCATGGCCAATCAAGTCCTCACGGATGATGACGATTGTCACACCCGCCGGTCCGATATTCTTTTGAGCGCCGGCATAAATCAGCCCGAACCTTGATACATCGATTTCTTCGGACAGAATACACGATGACATGTCCGCCACCAACGGAATATCCCCTGTGTCTGGGATATATGGATATTTTGTGCCATATATTGTGTTGTTGAAACAGATGTGTACATAGTCGGCATCCGGTCTGAAATCCTCTTTTGTCAATTCTGGAATATACGAAAAATTACGATCTTGGGATGATGCCACGATTTTGATGTCTCCAAATTTAACGGCTTCTTCGGCTGCTTTCTTGGCCCACGATCCAGTGACGACATAGTCCGCTTTTCCAGATTTGAACAGCAAGTTGAGGGGTACCATGGAAAACTGCAGGGTAGCCCCACCTTGCAGGAATAAAACTTTGTAATTTTGGGGGATCTTCAAGATGCTTCGAAGGTTTGCTTCGGCATCCTGAATGATTTTGCCAAACTCCTTGGAACGATGACTCATTTCCATGACCGATTCACCACATCCCTGGTAATTGGTTAGATTTTTGGCTGCTTCCTCCATGACCGACAAAGGGAGCATGGACGGTCCGGCTGAAAAATTATAATTTCTATTATGACTCAATATAATCACCTCCAAGTGTTGCTTTGACTATGTATTATATCACTTGTCCACCTTTGGGTAAAGTGGTATAATAGCTTAGCGTCATGGTTTCTTCATGGCGATTTCGACAAACCGAGGTGATCAAATGTATACAATTGCAACTCTAAACAAAATCTCCAAAGCAGGCCTCTCAAAATTCGGCAGCGGCTTTGAAATGGTAGATGACCCGAACAAAGCCAATGGAATTTTGGTGCGAAGCCAAAATATGAATGAAATGAAATTCTCTTCGGATCTTCTGGCAATAGCTCGAGCCGGTGCCGGAGTCAACAATATCCCAATCGAAAAATGCGCCGATCAGGGAATCGTCGTTTTCAACACGCCGGGAGCCAATGCAAACGCAGTGATGGAACTGGTATTGTGCGGCATTATCATGGCGGCCAGAAACATACCGGCAGGTATCGAATGGGTCAAGAAATTGAATGGGGATGTCAGTAAAGAAGTGGAAGCCGGCAAATCCTGTTACGCGGGCAATGAAGTGGCAGGCAAAACCCTTGGGGTGATCGGGTTGGGTGCCATCGGTGTCCGTGTGGCCAATGCAGCCCAAAAAATGGGCATGAAAGTCATTGGCTACGATCCCTATATCACATTGGCTTCGGCCCATGAGCTTTCCAACAAAATCCCAATGGCCAGCAAGCTTGAGACGCTGCTTCCCTTATGCGATTATGTGACACTTCATGTACCTGTCACTGAAAACACCAAAGATATGATTGATGACAAATGTTTTGACCAGATGAAAGACGGCGCGGTTCTCCTGAATTTCGCGCGGGACAGTCTGGTTGAAGACGAAGCCTTCGTGAAAGCCATCTCAGGAAGCAAGCTCAAATATTATGTCAGTGATTTCCCAAACAATAAAACGATAAACAATGAAAAAATAATACTGATTCCCCATTTGGGCGCTTCCACCGCAGAAGCTGAAGAGAACTGCGCAGTCATGGCGGCGGACGAGATGATCGACTACCTTAATAACGGCAATATCACAAATTCAGTCAATTATCCATCCTGCTCGATGGGCCCCAAAAACCCTGATGCGACAGCACGTGTTTGCATCCTAAACCGAAACGTGCCGTCCATGTTGGGCAAGATTACAGGAATTATGGCGGATATGAATATCAACATCCGTGATCTGACAAACAAAAGCAAAGGCAATTACGCCTGCACTCTGATGGATATTGATTCAGATGTCACTGAGTCCGCCCTTTGGCAGGCGTTGAACGTAGAAGGAATCATTCGAATTCGAGTAATCAAATGATTTTGGCCATGGCAATCGACAAACCAAACAAAAAAACACACCCATACGGATGTGTTTTTTTCTTGAATCATTTATCAAAGGAGTGACTCCAACGCTTCCCGAACATGGTCAAATCCAAAGTAGATGATGAGAAATCCCCAGGCCAATGCAAATATCAATCCCATATAATCCCTGGATGTTGTCTGTATTTTCAGCGCTTTGTAGATAATTGAAGCCACAAAGAAAACGGATAGGATTGAAAGAATCCATATGAGGATGTCTACAATTGTGTTCCAGTTTCCAATGAGCCAATGCCCGAAAGTATTTATCAAACCGTTTCACCTTATCAACGAACCACAAAAATATCGATAACAAATTCCATCAACTGCATATAGTCGCTACAAAACCAATTTTGCCTTGTTCTGCAATCCCCAATCTTCATGGGCGTCCTGATCGCTTTGGGTCCAAGAAGTGTCATACAAAAAGTTTGCGGTGATGTTGCCTTGGTTGTCCACAGACTTCAGATATATGACGGAAAATCCGGTTACTTTTTGGTTCGAAACGTCTATCTTGGGAATCAGGATCACTCTTGAATTCCCCGGCGTGGCCTTTGTATAATCACCCGATGTGTCTCCTGATTTTGACATCAGTGCATTGATGACATTCTTGACGTTGTCGTTTCCTTGCCCGGTTTCCACAACATCCCCAACTTTCACGACGCCGTCATAACCGTTTGTTATGTTATCTTTGTACACATTCGACGCATTGGCGTTCTGGTCACCATATGCCACAATTCCATAATACCCATTGGACCCATCGCCTCCACCTACTTTTAGTACAAACTGAAGTCCATACGTGTAGGTATATGTGTTTTTCAGTGCCCAAGGTCTCAGTCCTGACACACCATTTACAGTACCGCTTTTTTGGGCCACAGCCACTGCGGTTATTTGTTTGCTTTTAACACCAAACACACCTGCAAAGTAGTATTGCACCTCCCGTGTGCACTCCACTTTCAACTGACCTGTGCCGACTGGAACCGCATAAACCTTCTGCCCATTGAGAGTGACGTTGTTTTCTGTCACTTTCATGCCGTTTGTTTTGGCATAGGCCAACGCTGTCGATACCGCATTGTCAGTGCTGGGCATATTTGCAACCCCTGCAAGCGCCGCTGCGTCCGCCGCGTTTTGCAAGTTGGATTTTTGTAATGCCATGTTGCCGAGGTCGACAGCAAACGCACCAAATCCGATTATCACTACCATAGCGACCGCGGCGATCACCATCGCTTGTCCGTCTTCAGCCCGATGTCCCTGCAACCAACCGAAAATTTTCTTTTTCATTTTGTATGTCCCCATTCTCCTTTGACAATCAAAGGCAACATCATCAAGCACTGATCTCTGATTTTTTCAGTGAAATATGTATACCTGCTTATAATTACAATAACTATACAACATTTCCATATTTTTCTAAATAATTTGATTGTTCACTTGTTTGCTATTTTTATTTATTTGCGTATCATACTATTTTCATGTAAAATGTATCCAGTTATATAGCGGAGGTACCATTATGCTGGATGCAAGCAGTTTTTTAAGTACTATGCCGGCCAACGTTTCACTTCTCAGTTTCGGGCATTCACCACTGCACACCCATAAGTACATTCAAATTTTTTATGTTCTGGATGGAGAAATCGATCTCACCCTCAGTTTCTCCAAATACAAGCTGAACCCAGGGGATGTTTTTGTTGTGCACTACGGGGATATCCACTCCGTCAACGGCATCAAAGGAAAGAACCATGTCATTCTTTTGGATGTCAATACAGAGTACTTCAAAAAAGACTATCCCGACTTGGAGAATCGCTTCTTCGTCTCATATCTCATGCAGTCAAAGGGCGAGGACGTTCGGTTTAAGGAAATCAACACACTGATTGAAGAATTGGTGGTTCACTTTGCCCATGAAGGCCAAAGCCAGGTGGAAAAAACCGCGGAGTTGGCTCGCAAGTGCATTGATTGTTTTTATGCGAATTTTCTCGGATTTTCACTGAACAAGGATTTAAAGACGTTTGAGTCCAAAATTTCATCCAAGCCTTATCAAATGCTGCGGGTATCCAATGTCATCGCCTCGATTTATGAAAACTACAATACAAAACTTACGTTGGAGGATGTGGCTCAAAACCTTCATATCGACAAATTTTACTTGTCCCATTTGATTAAAGGATTGACTGGAGAAAGTTTTCAAAATCTGTTGGGGATGGCCCGATCGGAATATTCGGAAGCGCTTCTTTTGGCAACATCCATGAGTGTGTATGAAATTGCGCTGGAGGTTGGATTCTCCAATGTGACCTATTACGAAAAACACTTTGTCAAATGGTATGAGCGGACTCCGGAAGAATTTCGAAGCGAATTCGCTTCTCAAACGATTCTAAATTGCAAATCGGATGTCATCGATTTTCCGGTCACGCCGGAAATCCTCGATAAATTTGAAAACTGCTTCAATGGGTCAGGCAGTCCAAACCTGGTTGAGATCCATCTGAATTCCACCAGCCGAGTGGGACCCGAGGAACTGGCTTCGTTCTATAATGGATTTCGGCGATATGGCGATGAGTTGAAGCATGCGGAGGACGACTTCGGTGACTCGCCTGTCCTAAAGACACCATCCTACTATCTGAACTATTACTTTTCCAGATTGATGCCCATCAGCGCGGATACCGGACCTACCCACATTGTTTCCCGCTCTGGTAAGGACTATAACCTTATCCTGTACAATCCAACCGATGGGAAGGATTACGATGTTGTGGTTTACCTTCCGGACATTCAATCGGCCCGTCTGGTACTGGAATACCAAATCAATCCCGCCAACTCTGTTTTGAACTACTGGCAGATGCTGGGAGCTCCAAAGAGGGTTGACCCCGAGGAA
>Ga0183100_1000543_pt1 | contig 28165 bp, 22 predicted proteins | sample Biomet2_FD_127789 | JGI IMG/M metagenome (GOLD analysis project Ga0183100, IMG submission 127789) | Microbial communities from bioreactor (seeded with anoxic lake sediment) at LBNL, California, USA - Biofuel metagenome 2 | ecosystem: Engineered > Bioreactor > Anaerobic > Unclassified ...
CTGCCCGGAGGGGCGGGCCGATGCCCGCGGACGGCGAGCCCATGCTCGGGAACAGGGCGCTCAGCCGGGCCGCCCGGCCGCCCAGAGCGCTGCTGCGCTCGATCAGGGTAACAGCATGACCTAGGGACGACAAGGTCGAGGACACGGTCAGACCGGCGACCCCGCCGCCGATGACCAGGACCCTGTCCTCCCGTCCCTCGGACCCGGTATGGCTCACGAGGCCTCTAACGCGGGTAGATTTCATCAATCTATCGCCGCGGAAGAGCGTCCCGCCGCTGATAATGACGGCCCCGGACCGCGCCAAAAAGGCCGCGATTCTGCATCCCTGCCTCGGGCTGGCCAGTCATCCAGATATCATCGAATCTTGGGAAACCCCGAGCGCGGTGGTATCGATGATGATAACCACGTGCTAACGGGTTTATAACGTCCTTCGAGTCGCGTGTAACAGGACTCCGGTCCTAGTGATATTCGATGGGATGCACGAACAGTATTAGTGAGACGGAGGTCCGCAGGGGTTTCCGCGGCGTCATCAACGACGGGGTGGCCACTTCGGTCATGTCCACGTTGACGGGCAGCACGTTCCTCACCGCGTTCGCCCTTGCCCTTGGCGCCTCCGAGCTGGTGATCGGCCTCATGGCCATGATACCAGCTATGGCCAACATCATTCAGCTGCCCACCACGTACCTGATCGAGAAGGTCCGGGTGCGCCGGTCGATAACGATAGCGGCCGCGGCCCTCAGCCGTTCCTTCTGGTTGGTCATAGCCCTCATTCCCATGTTGGTCCCCTTGCACATCGCCCTGCCCCTGGTGCTTCTGGCCATGGTGCCGAACTCCCTGCTGGGCTCGATCGGGGGATGCAGCTGGAACTCCTGGATGCACGACCTCCTGCCCACCAACGAGCTGGGCAAGTTCTTCTCCAAGCGCATGCTCCTGGCCACCGCCTCGAGCATACCCCTGGGACTGTTCGCGGGGTTCTTCATCACCTGGTGGGAGAAGGCCTTCCCCTCCATGCTGTTGGAGGGCTATTCCATCCTGTTCATCGGCGGGTTCGTGGCCGGGTTGATCGGCGTGCTGTGCATTTCGAGCATCCCGGAACCCAGGATGAGCAGCACCGGGAACATACCCAAGTTCAGCACCCTGCTCAAGAAGCCGTTCGAGGACTCCAACTTCAAGAACCTCATCCTGTTCATGACCTCCTGGAGCTTCGCCATAAACCTCGCCCTGCCGTTCCTGAGCGTGTACATGCTTACCAACCTGGGGATGGACACCTCGTCGGTGATGGTGTTCACGGTCATCGGTCAGATCTCCAGCCTTGCGTTCTTCAAGGTCTGGGGAAAGCTGTCCGACCGCTACTCCAACAAGTCGGTGCTGCGTGTGTCCGGCCCCATCCTGATCGGGTGCTTCCTGCTGTGGGCCTCCACCATCCTCTTCCACACCCCGACCATCGTGATCCCCCTCGTCGTCCTGGCGGAGGTGCTGATGGGCATGGCCACCTCCGGGGTGAGCCTGGTGTCGGGCAACATCAGCCTCAAGCTTGCACCCAGCGGAGAGGCCACGGCCTACCTGGCCTCGACCTCGTTGTTCGCTGCTCTGGCCACTGGCATAGCGCCGCTCCTGGGAGGCATCATCGCCATGTACGTCCCCAATTGGGAGTACTTCTTCCTCGTAGCATCGATGCTAGGTTTTTTCTCCTTGCACCGACTTACCCTAGTAAAGGAGGATGGCGAAGTGCAAGAAAGAGTCGTAGTCAGGGAGCTTTTCTCCGAGGTAAGGAGCGGCTGCTCGGTCTCTCACCTCAGGAAGGGGATCCATGACGCCACCGCAGGGCTGGCCCAGGCCACCACTGCCCGGTATCGGCGCAGGGTGGAGGACGGTACGGCCTCCAGCTCCGAGCTGTCCTTCCGGAGGTTCTAATGAAGTTTCCCACCCCCATGCAGAGCCTTTCCCTGTTGGGAGTCGCTGCCGTCCTGCTGGCGATACCTTTGTTCATCGTCGGCATGGTCATTGGCAAGCTTTGTAACGACCCCGAGCCCATGAGGTTCGGGGAATACTTGCTCCTACCTCCAACGGATTGAGCTTCGGTCCGTACTGTGCGGTCGGCCAGCGTGAGCGCACGAGGATATCTTCTGGCCTCCGGCCGTCATCCGTCCTGAACCCTGATGCTTCCTTGGGGCCGTTCGGGACGGAGCGCCGAATCATCATCCCCATCGAAGGCCACGGCCTCTCTCCTGCTCAAAGGGTCTTTCTATCTTCCCTCGGCCGCGGTCCCTCCAGCAGGGCATCCTTCTTCTCCCTGGAGAAGAGGAAGGCCCCAGAGACCATCGCACATGCCCCGGCCATCAGCGATGCCGGCAGGTTGGCATCATCCACGGGATAGTACGCAAGGGCCATGACGCTTATGACACCCGCTACCGCCGTGAGCAGGAAGAGAGGAAGGCGCACTGCCCGCACGCGCTCCACCAGCCCCCCCAATGTCCCCAGCTCCTCCCGATAGAGGGCGGTCAGCACGATGAGGAACGCTGCCCCCGATAACCACTCCAGGGGCGATGCGATCTCCTCGACGAACATGTTCTCGAAGTAACCCGGGTAGTGGTAGGGCACGAACGGTCCCAGGGCCGGCCACAGCAGGGTGACGGGATTGTCCCACATGGTGTCCAGCACCAGGTGGCTGGCCACTCCCATGGCCACGACCAGGACGAGGGGGGTGAGCTTGTACCGCCAGGCCACCGCTCCGGCCACGATGACCAGTCCGAGGAACAGCAGGGTGTGGGCGTAGATGCGCCCTGAATCGAGGGTGCCCTGCAGCAGCAGATGGCCGAGGGGCTTGTCGATGATGTCCGGCAGGATCGCTCCCAAAGCGGCTACGGGCACGACGATCTTCCTACCTATCCGGCGGTACACCAGCAGACCCAGCGCCGTGCCGATCAACAGGTGGCAGAAGAGGAGCACGAGCGTGCATGCTGATGGATGTAAAAATAGCTGACCACGCCAATCGTTATATTCCATCCGTTCAGAAGTCCTATTTGAGAAATTCATGAGCGAACCAAGAAAGGGGTGGATACGAGAGGTCGAGTACATGCGTGGGTTTGCCATCCTCGCCGTGGTGGCCATCCATGCCAGCTCCTATTCGGAGTCCATCAACGGGTCCAGTATAATCCCCGCGACCAGCGCGTACATCAACCACCTCTCGGACTTCGCCGTGCCCCTGTTCTTCATTCTCTCGGGATTCGTGCTCGCTTCGAAGCCTCTGCCGCGAGGAGAATGGGGCAGTTACTACCGACGCCGGCTCAAGGCCGTGGTGCCCCCCTACCTGTTCTTCTCCACCCTATATCTCGCGTACAACTATTGGGTGATGGGGCAGACCGACCTGGTCCAGGCGGCCTGGTCCTACCTCCTCTTCGATACGGTGGGGGTCTTCTGGTTCCTGGGAGCGCTCATCCAGATGTATCTTCTTTTCCCCATCCTCTCGGCCTGGCTGGACCGCCTGATCGCGAGCCGGACCGCATGGAAGCTCCCGGTGTACTCCGGGCTGCTGTACGTGGTGTGGGGGGTGTATCTCTCGGGGGCGTTCACCGGCGCGGTCGACGCTCTGGGGTTGCCGACCGCCGACGCCGGGGAGAGACTGGTAGGCTTCCTCTTCCCTGGATATCTCCTGTTCTTTGCCCTGGGCATGTACCTGTCCCGCGCCCCCGCGCCGAGCCTGCGCCGCATCAACGAGGTCAGCAGGGCACCCCTGATCGTCCTCGCCGTCGCCATGCCCATAGGCCTGATGCTCATGGACTCCCTGTTCTGGCTGTCCATCGCCATCGTGCCCTACACCATCATCGCGTCTTCGCTGGTATACCGGGCCTCGGTGCGTCTGGCTGCCAAGCCGAGCATCCTAGCCTCCCTCTTCGAGGTCCTGGGAAGGTACTCGTTCGGGATCTACATGGGCCACATCCTCGCCGAGGCGCTGGTGGTAAACCGCTTATGGGCGGCGGGCCTCGATTCATCGCACCTGATGTTCTACGTCGTGATGTACGTGTCCGCCATCGCGCTGTGCATCGTCGGCCTCTTCATCCTCAACCTCCTGCCCTTCGGGACGCTGGTCTCTGGAGTGAGGCCGAAGGACGGACGCCGGCCGAGGCTGTGGCCAAGGAGGGCAGCAGAGGGTGAACGCCGTTAGGCCGCTCTAGAGCGCACCGAAAGCCCTTCGTGACCTCGGCCCGCCGGTATGAAAGGGTTATTATTGACGATTCAGTTCTAAGGGATGGGAGGATTTATGTTAGAAATCAAGAACCTCACTGTAGAGGTGGGCAACCGCCGTGTGCTCAAGGACATCAGCCTCTCGGTCATGTCCGGCTCCACCAGCGTGCTGTTCGGGCCCAACGGCTCGGGCAAGTCGACCCTCCTCGCCACCATCATGGGATTGGGCAACTACAAGGTAGTGAGCGGCCAGATCATTCTGGACGGCAAGGACATCACCGACATGCCCATCCACGAGCGGGCCAAGCTCGGGATAGGGCTGATGTCCCAGCGCCCCCCGAACCTGGTGGGGGTACAGCTGAGGACCATGCTCCAGGTCACCGGCCACGGAAGGGTGGACCCTACCACCCTGGCCGGCACGCTGGGCATGGACCGGTTCCTGGACCGGGACGTCAACGTGGGCTTCTCGGGCGGGGAGATCAAGCGCTCGGAGCTGCTGCAGCTGGCAGCCCAGAATCCCTGCATGTACCTCCTTGACGAGCCTGAGTCAGGGGTCGACCTGGAGAGCATCGAGAAGGTCGGGAAGATGATCCATGATCTCATCACCGGCGGCATCACCTGTGCCGGGAGGCGGGAACGGGAGGGCAAGAGCGCCTTGGTCATCACCCACACCGGGCAGATATTGGACTATATCGAAGCGGACCGCGGGTACGTGCTGTGCAATGGCACGATATCCTGTGCTGGCAATCCAAGGGAACTGTTGAGGGAGATCCGCGCCAAGGGATACGAGGAGTGTGTGAAATGTCGGTTAGTACGGATGAGCTGAAGAAGCGTGCGGAGAACGCCCTGGACAAGAAGGCCGCCTTCGGGGAGGACCTGGACCTCAGCGAGTACAAGGAGGGTGCGAGCGACCTGCCCCGCGAGCCCAGCCTGGAGAAGCTTCCTGACGACATGCAGGACACCTTGCTGCACTCCGGGGTCATTCCTTCGGAGAAGGGACGGGAGGGGAGCTTCGTCGTTCTGGACAGCTCGGTCATCGCGTCCTCCATCCTGGGGAAGGGCTTCGAGCTCATGGACACCCGGGAGGCGCTGAAGAAGCACGACTGGCTGAAGGACTACTCCTGGAAGGCGGTGCAGGCCGACGCCGACAAGTACACCGCCAGCACCTACCTCGCCGACGCGCCCGGCTATTACATCCGCGCACTGCCGGGGCAGAAGATCAAGCTCCCGGTCCAGACCTGTCTGATGGTCGGTCACGACAATACCGCCCAGACCATCCATAACATCATCATCGTAGAGGAGGGAGCGTCCCTGGAGGTGGTCACCGGGTGCACCATTAGCCCGCACGTCGAGAAGGCCATCCACATGGGCATCTCCGAGTTCTACGTCAAGAAGAACGCGAAGCTGACCTTCACCATGATCCACAACTGGGCCGAGCAGGTCGGGGTGCGCCCGAGGACCGGCATCGTGGTCGAGGAGGGCGGGTCGTACGTCAACAACTACGTCATCATGAAGAAGGTCCGCAGCGTGCAGACCTATCCGACCGCCAGGCTGGTCGGCAGGGGCGCGGTCGCCCAATTCAACACCGTGGCCGTGGCCCAGCCGGGGGCGGAGCTGGACCTCGGTTCTCGTGCGATCCTCAGCGCCCCCGAGTCCAAGGCGGAGATCATCGCCCGTTCCATCACCACCGGCGGCACGGTCATCAACCGTGGTAGGCTGACCGGGGAGGCTAAGGATATCAAGGCCCACCTGGAGTGCCGCGGCCTTATCCTGGGGAACAATGGCGTGAACATCGCCATCCCCGAGCTGGAGGCCAGGGTGCCGGACGTGGAGATGACCCACGAGGCGTCCCTCGGGAAGATCGCCCGGGACCAGGTGGAGTACATCATGTCCCGCGGCCTGACCGAGGACGAGGCGGTCGGCATGATCGTCCGTGGATTCCTAGAGGTGGGCATCCGCAACATCCCCGAGGAGCTAAAGAAAGAGATCGATCGGACGATCGCCCAGAGCGAGCTGGCCAAAGGCTAAGCTACTCTGGCCCCAAACCTTTATAATATTTTAGAATTCTTATTAACATCCAAGCCCTAGCACGAGCAATGACCACTATCTGGTGCCGATATAGGGTAAAGAGATGTTAACATGTCAAGAAAAAGATTAATAAAGCCTCTATACTTCCGGAATACTCAAACTGGAGGCACTCTGGAATGAGAATTACTGCAGATCAGGAGGAACTTTGCATCCTTGAAGCCATAAGGACCGCAAACGCCCACCGTGAGGAACTTGCCGAGTCGCTCGTGGACAATTCGGTATTGATCATCATGGCCGCAACGGCCAGAAGGGATCTCACCGTACGCGAGATATCTACCGTCACCGCCATACCCCTGGCCACCTGCTACAAGCTGGTAGAGAAGATGGCCAGCATCGGACTTCTGGCCGAGACGGGAAAGGTACGCACCTCCACCAGGGGCAAGGCCTCGATGTACAGCTCGTCGATGAAGACCTTCTCGGTCGACGTGTCCAATGGGCTCATCGAGATCAACATCATGTGGAAGAACGGGCAGACCATGAACGTCGTAAGGGAAGTCTGTTCGACCATAATTCCTGGCGAGATCGTTTCCAGCGCCGAGGCCGAGGGCCTGGCGAGCAAGTAAGAACCGGCGTTCTTATCAATGTCCTTTTCACGCTCGACCGCGGGGCCTGGCGTGACAACACCTTCATTTTTTTCTTTGGGCCGCGGTGGGGCGGCAAAGCTAGGGAAGATAATAATGATGCGATCATCCAGCAACGATTCTCGATAAAAATATCCGTGCATTTGTTTAGTAAATCTAATATAATCTAAAACGATTCTGTTGCTGAGGCGTCTGATTGTCCACCAATGGTCAGAGACCGATAGGTTTAGTCCTCGCAGCCATCCTTCTGTTCTGCTCTCTGTCGCCCTTGATCGTCACCGAGCCGGCCGATGCTCGGTTGAGCGGGACCCAACCATTGAACGGCAACCAGGAGCTGATCGCCCATCCGTCCATGACGATGATATATTACGGCGGCGCGGGCACGGTGACGGCTTGGAACTACGAGACCGACAGCACGTACACGGTCGACCTGTCCGACTCCCGTGTGGACGTCAGCTCCATGGACATCAGCGCGGACGGTGCGACCCTGGCGGCGGCCTGTGAAGGGAACATTTACATCCTTTCCATCTCGTCGGACAATCCCACCATCATCAAGACCATCTCCTCTTCCCATGGCAACGTCCGAAGTCTATGCTTCGGCTCCGGCGACGTCTTCTACGTGAGCTACGAGACCACCAACACCATCGATACCTACACCGTGGGATCGGGATACATTGGCAACGGGTTCGACGCGGGGTACACCTGCATCCTCGAGGCCGACGGGTCCAGGACCCATCTCCTCGCTGGCATCATGGGAAGCGCCGACAACACCAGGATACTCGAGTTCGACATCTCGGCCGGTTCATCGGCCACTCCCTCATATCTTGACGAATCCCCCGGCCTGGGCGGCTATCTGGCGCAGTTCGAGGCCACCGGCAACAGGATCTACGTCGCCTGCACCGACGCGGCAGGCATTCAGGTGCTCTCCCTCTCCGGACCGGGCCTCAGCATCGTCGCCACCTACGGCATGCTGGAGCATCCCTCCGGGGTCGCCCTTTCCCGGGGCAGCTCGGTGGTCTACGGCATCAGCACCGGCGACTCGTACTCTACCGGCAGCTCCGTCATCTACGCCTTCGACTCCTCGGGCAACAAGTTGTCGACAAAATACGTCGCCTACTCGGCCGGACCGGTCGTGCCCACCGCCCATAGCTGGGCCATCGGGACCGCCTACCCCCTGCGGCTGGAGACCATCGGCCCGGACATCGAAGCGTACGCTCCCGCTGCCGGTGCTGTATACGCCTACACCCCCGGCTCAGTGCGCTTCAACATCACCCATGATCCGGTGGTCGACGCCGCGGGCGTCGCGGTGACGCTCGACGGCGCCCCCTACACCGCCGTGAGGATGGAGACCTACGTGTACCAGATCAACCTCACCTCCGCCCTCTCCGCCGGCAGCCATGCCGTCAGCGTCAACGTTCCCTGGGGCAGCACGGAGGTGTCCGCCAGCTGGACGTTCGTGAGCGGCTCGACCAGCGCATCGGCCCTCAGGCCCTCGCTCAGCCTCGTCGACCCCGCCCCGGACGCGAGCACCAACGCCAGCCCCAGCCAGATCGTCGTGGGGGTCGCCATGCCCGGGCCGCCGGCGTTCCGGACCGACGTCACCGTCACGCTGAACGACCTGGCGCTCACCGCGGTCGCCGACCCTGACGACCCGACCCGGTACATCGCCACGCTGCCATCGGGCCTGGAGCTGACCGGCTCCAACAACGTCACCGCGAAGGCGGACGTGGACGGCTTCATCGTCACCAAGGCCTGGAGCTTCACCGTCGACGAGAGCTCAGGGACCGGGACGTCGTACGATACGATCAGCTACGGCGATAACTTCAGCATCCCGTCGCCCACCGCCTGGGCGAAGCAGAGGGATGTCGGAGGATGGGAGCTGATCATAACCGGCCCGTCGTCCAACGGCGTCGGCACCAAGGTGTTCGTGGACATCGCCCATGATACCTCAGTCAGAGGGAACCAGGCGTACATCAACACCTACGCCCAGACGGTCCTCACCGACACCATTGACGGGGGCGACCCCGCGGAGATGGTCGGGGATGTCAACTACACCGCGATCTCCAACCTGACCGCGGGGGTGTGGAAGATCAGGCTGACCGACCAGGGAGTGCAGGAGGCCTATGCGCTGATCGTGGACGAGGTCAACGGGAACCGCTGGCTCATCAAATGCACCGCCTCCGACACCAGCTTCATCGACATCTGGCCGACCTTCGAGCACATGATCAGCGGGGTGCGGATCATCGCCCCCGGGAGCATTCCGGCCGAAGCCGGGGAGTCCCCGCAAGGCTATGCCTACTACCGCATGCTGGGCGATTACCAGCTGATGGTGCCGGACAATTGGACCATCAAGAGGGAGGTCACCAGCGGGGATGTTACCGTGTCGCTCAAGCTGACCGGCCCCCAGGTCGGGGAGTTCCATGTCACCATCCTGCTGCAGAACGGAACGGACCCCACGATCCAGGACGACCGGGAATGGCTCCTCTCCCTGGTGCAGAGCAAGTTCCTGCCCGAGCTGGAGGCCAAGGGCATCGAGGCCTCCGTGTACGAGGCCCCGCGCATCCTCAGCATTTCCAACTACACGACCCTGGTGTTCTCCATCAAGTGGACCGACCTGCAGAACAACATGTCGTTCGTCCAGGAGATCTATTACATCGTGGACGAGGGAGGCCACCGCTACTGGATGTTCACCTGCGAGTCGCCCGAGGAGGCGTACCCGGCATACGTGCAGATCTTCGACAGGGTGGCGCAGAGCTTCACTCCCCTCGGAGGCTCCAGGACCACGGCATCGGACGGCGGGTTCCTGTCGGACCCCACCACTGTCCTTATCCTCGCCGTCCTGGCGGTCACAGGGGCCGCGGCAACGTCGGTGTTCCTTGTGGCCAGGTGGTACCGCTCCAAGAGATGACCTACTTGCCCGGGGCCTCCAGGACCTCGAACTCGTTGCCGTCCTCGTCTGTGAATCGGGCCACGAGGCGACCGCTGGCATCGCGCATCGGCTTGAGCGTGAACTCCACCGCCTCGTCCACCATCACCTTGTGGAAGTCGTAGATGGAGTCGGTGATGAAGGTGATCCCGGTCTGGATGCCAGGCTCCTCCCCCCCCTCCCGGGGCAGGTGCAGGACGAGCTCGGGGCCGCCCTCCCTCATGCCCAGCCTGGCGAAGCCGCTCCTATCGTCCGAGGCCACCAGGGTAAGGCCGAACACCGTGGTGTAGACCTCCACCGCCCGGGGCAGATCGCTCACCGGGACCCACACCTGCCCGATCCTGAGCAACTTTCCACGATCGATCTCCGGGGTCTCCCCGCCCATGGGGTCTCCGAGGGGCATGCCCGCAAAAGGGGCGGGACGGACATATTATGCTTGCCCCGTGGGCCGAGTCAGGAAACCAACGGTATATATGGGCATTCGTATGTGCGGATGCATAACCAGTGACAATCGATGGCTGAATTCAAGGAGAAGCATATCCGCCCCAAGGCCTCTCGGTGGGAGCTTGGTCTCAAGGAGATATGGGAGTACCGGGAGCTGCTCTACTTCCTCACCCTGAAGCAGATCAAGACCAAGTATAAGCAGACCGCCATCGGGATAGGGTGGGCGGTCCTTCAGCCTCTCCTGACCACGATCATCTTCGCGGTCTTCTTCTACAACCTCGCCAATCTCAGCACTGGCGCGGTGAAGCCGGTCCCCTTCCTGTACTCCGGCCTGATGCTGTGGACGTTCTTCTCCACTGCCATGAACGGAGCGTCCATGAGCCTGGTGACCAACGCGGCGATGGTCACCAAGGTCTACTTCCCCCGCATCCTCCTGCCGCTCAGCCTGGTAATAGCGGCCCTGCTGGACTACGGCATCTCCTGGGGCCTGTTCTTCGTGATCATAGCCCTGACCGGAGAATCCCTATCCCTCTACCTGCCGCTGGTCGTGGTGCCGCTGGTGCTGACGTTCGTCCTGGTGGCCGGGCTCTCGTTCTTCATGTCGGCCATGGCCGCGAAGTACCGTGACGTGCAGTACATCGTGCCGTTCTTCATCACCATCCTGATGTACGCGTCACCTGTTCTGTACCCCCCTTCATGGGTCCAGAACGCGAGCCTCAGGTGGCTGCTGATCCTGAACCCCATCGCCGGCATCATGTCCGCCCAGCGTGCATTCATCTTCGGCTCCGCCCTGGACACCGAGCTCCTCCTGGCAGCCATACCTCTGACCATAGCGGTGTTCTTCTTCGGGCTGATGTACTTCAAGGCCTACGAGCGCCGGCTGGCCGACGTCATCTAGGCCTCGCTCAGGCCAGGGGCGGTCCGCTCCCCGCAATGGGCAGAATGGCTAGCGTACTACTGGAGGGATGCTCAGCGGCGGGGGACGAGCCTCGTCCGGGGGAGGCAGGTGTCCATCGCGGTCAGGCCGTGGACGTGGCTGAACGTGCGCAGCTTGCTGGCCCCGGGGAACTCCTTCGGCTCCACGCAGGCGGTCCTCGTTTCCTTGTAGATGTTCTCGTCCATCTCCGCGACCCGGTTGATGTTGACCGCGCAGGCGGAGGGCCTCGAGCAGTCCTTGGACGGTCGGTACAGGACCCCGTCAAGCTCGAAGATCCTACCGGCCGGACGGGCGGACCGGACATCGGTGACGATCGGGTTGAGGGGGTGCGGCTCCCAGCGTTCGGCGAGGAGGTCGTCCGAGTAGAAGAGGAACAGCTCGTCGTCGAGCGGCCCGCCCGCGTTCTCCCGCATGGTGGTGAACATCCACCACAGTCCGTTCCGCCGCACGACGGTGGTGTCGACGGCGGTCACGTCGGTCATGATCTTCTTGACCAGCCTCCACTGGTACGGGAACATGGTGGCCTCGTACAGCTCGATGGTCCCCGCCGTCGAGGACTCCGGTATCATGTACTGGGTGCCCTTCCACTCGAAGACGAAAGGGTATGATAGCGAATAGGGTTGCTCGAGCACCGTCACGGGGTCCGCATGCCCGCCACGGGGGTCGACCTTGATGACCGAGATGTGGGCAGGGGCTTCGTCCTGGGCCAGGGCCAGCTCCTGGACGAAGATGTAGAAGTCGTGGTCCTCCTGGGCGACGTGGGGATCCCTCCACCAGACGTTCGGGGGAGGCATCAGCTCCTTGAAGCCGTCATAGGTGGAGGGGATCTTGCTGTCCATGCTGTACTTCACCGCCCAGCGCTCCTCGAACAGCGCTCGGCCGGCGAGGGAGCGGACGTCCCGGGGGATCCGCCGGATATTAAAGGACAGCATGTCCAGGTTGCCCGGCCCGTTGCGGGGGAGGGGGCCTCGCGCGGTCAGTGTCCCGTTCTCTATCGCCGGCAGCGGTTCCCTTCCCAGCGCGTACTGCCTATCCAGCAGGCGGGGGAGGAAGGATATGCCCTTCAGGTACAGCTGGTCCCGGTTCCTCTTCTCCGACGCGGTGATGGTCCGCGAGTACGAGGGGTAGATGACGGACGTCACGCCCCTCACGATCCTGCGGACGTGGGCGGAGGTCACCGGTTCGTTGTTGAAGATCTCCCAGAACCCCGGGGACTGGCCGTCATACCTCACCCCGTCCCCGGGGGAGAAGGACCACACCCCGTGCCGGGCGCACCTCGAGAGCTCGCCCAGGGGCGTGACGTTCCCGATGTCTATGAGCACGTCGAGCTCCCGCTCGTAGATCTTCCTGACCACCTCTTCGGATATCATGCGACGAGGGTCCGCGGTGCGCTTGAGATAGACCCGCCCTACCTTGTCCAGGTCCCTCGGGAGGTCCTCCTCGGCCAGGGGATCAGGGCCGTGGTTGTTCTTCCTGCGATCGTACCAGATGTAGGTGTCGTAGAGGAACGATTCCGTCGCCCTAGTGGGGTCGACGTCCTTCTCCGTGCCCCCGTCCACGACCACCAGAACGATCTCCGCCGACTCCGAGCGCACCATCCGCTCTATGGACCGGGCCGCCCAATAAGGGACACTGGCACCGTCCAATAACAGACCGACCCTGAGCTTGGACCTCATCCCACCCACCGAGACCAAGTGTTATCGCACATGATAAATCTACCTGAGATGGTCGGCCAGAATTGTATCCGGATAATATAATGCAATGCTCAGAATCCTATTTGTCAGGAATACGGAGCATACGGACGGTGCCGACAAGGGGTGAAGCGTCCTCGCATGCTCGACGGCGATGGTGGACTGCACCCAAGAGCGGCCCTGGCCCGTCACTATCCCGCGCATCGGCCCGCGATCCATGCGCCGCGGTCCGCTGCCCGATCGCCGAACGAGGCCCTTGCCAGATAGGGTCCTCGGGCTCGTGTCCATGACCACGCCGAGGGACCGGTCCCTCTGGTCCGTTCCTTCTGTCGGCACATCCACTTAATAGTAGAATGTCAATCACTGGGCGATCATGGCCTGGGGAATTATGGACGTTCAGGAGGCGCTCTGATGGAGCCGATGATCGAGATCCGGAACGTATCTAAGCAGTACATCATCAGTTCCAGCAAAGGGTACTATCACACCGGCGCGGGAAGGCTGGGCGACAGCATCGCGAACGCGGTCCGCCACCCTCTCCGCGGCATCAAGAGCATCCGCCAGCCCAAGGAGTGCTTCTGGGCCCTCCAGGACATCAGCTACGACGTGCAGAGGGGAGAGAGCGTGGGGATCATCGGGCGCAACGGCGCGGGGAAGAGCACCCTTCTAAAGATCCTCTCCCAGATCACCTACCCCACCGAGGGCGAGGTCGTGCTCCGGGGGTCGGTGGGCAGCCTCCTCGAGGTCGGCACCGGCTTCCATCCTGACCTCACTGGCAGGGAGAACATATTTCTCAACGGCGCCATCCTGGGGATGACCAAGAAGCAGATCGAGGCCAGGTTCGACGACATCGTCAAGTTCGCCGAGGTGGAGAAGTTCCTGGATACTCCCATCAAGAGGTTCTCCTCGGGGATGTACCTGCGCCTGGCGTTCGCGGTGGCCGCCCATCTGGAGCCTGACGTCCTCATCGCCGACGAGGTCCTGGCAGTGGGGGACCAGCAGTTCCAGACCAAGTGCCTGGGCAAGATGAAGGAAGTGTCCGAGGAGGGGCGCACGGTCATTTTCGTTTCCCACAACATGCACGCCGTGAAGACCCTGTGCCAGAGCGCCATACTGCTGAAGGCCGGGAAGATGGCCGGGAAGGGGGCGGTGGACGATGTCATCGCCGAGTACTCCCGCTCGCTGGAGGTCCAGGACGGGATGTTCCCCGTCAGGGCCTCGGGCGTCGAGATCCAGTCCATGGAGGTCCTGCAGTCGGGAAGGGACGCCATCCTGATCGACGGCTCGGAGGAGTTCGAGATCGTGGTGCGCTTCTACCTGCCGGAGAGGGCGGAGAAGCTGCGGATGGGAGTGTTCATCAATAACTCCCTCGGCGATGAGCTGATCCGCTCGTACTTCACCGACTGGGACACCACCAACGACTCCCTGGGCCCGGGGAGCTTCGTGGCCCGGCTGACCTTCCCCGGCAAGCTCCTGGTCGCCGGCAACTATACCATCACCATCGGGGCGCACAGGCAGGGAGGCTTCGACATGCTCGCCGGCCACAGGGTGGAGAGGGCGATCAACGTGTCGATGCCCTCGGACTTCAACGCCGGGGGCATGGCCGACCCGCTCCGCGCGCAGATCATCCTGGACCGCCGGTGGGAAGTGCGCAAGGGCTGAGCCGATCACCGCCTTCCTGATCTCGGACCCACCGGACAATGGTTAAATGCGTCTGGTATCATGACCGGCCGGTGGAAGCCCTGTCCAAGAAAGCGCTCATCACCGGCATAACCGGCCAGGACGGTTCCTATCTCGCCGAGTACCTGTTGTCCAAGGGCTATGAGGTCCACGGGATAATCCGGAGGGCCAGCACGTTCAATACCTCGCGCATCGACCAGATCTACTCGGACCCTCACGAAAAGGGAGTGAAGCTGTTCCTGCACTACGGAGACCTGTCGGAGTCGGAGACCATCAACAACATCATCTACAACATCTGCCCCGACGAGGTCTACAACCTGGGGGCGCAGAGCCACGTCCGCGTATCCTTTGAAGTGCCGGAGTATACCACCAACGTCGTGGCCACCGGCGTCACCCGGATGCTGGAGCCGATCCGGCGCTCCAAGAAACCGATCAAGTTCTATCAGGCATCGTCCTCGGAGATGTTCGGGGCCGCGGCCCCCCCGCAGAGCGAGATGACGCCGTTCGAACCCCGCTCCCCGTACGCGTGCTCCAAGCTGTATGCTTACTGGATAACGCGCAACTATCGGGAGGGTTACGGCATCTTCGCCTGCAACGGCATCCTGTTCAACCACGAGTCGCCGCGCCGGGGGGAGACCTTCGTCACCAGGAAGGTCACTCGTGCGATCGCGGCGATCAAGGCCGGCAAACAAGACGCCCTATACCTCGGCAACCTCAACGCGCGCAGGGACTGGGGCTATGCACCCGAGTACGTGCAGGTCATGCACAAACTGTTGCAGATGAGGAGCCCGGACGACTTCGTCATCGGGACCGGGGAGACCCACTCGGTGGAGGAGTTCGTGGAGGAGGCGTTCGATTATGCTGGGCTGGACAAGGACAGGTACGTGAGGATCGACCCCAAGTACTTCCGGCCCACCGAGGTGGAGGCTTTGGTGGCGGACGCCTCGAAGGCCAGGAAGAAGCTGCGCTTCGATCCGAAGATCAAGTTCAAGGAGCTGACCCGGATCATGGTGGACGCGGACATGCGCGCCGCCGGACTGGAGCCGATCGGCGAGGGCGACGCGCTCCTGAGGAAGAAGTTCCCCCGGCGCTGGTGGGGGGTAGACTGATGACATTCTGGAGCTCGAAGAAGGTGCTGGTCACCGGCGGGGCGGGATTCCTGGGCTCGTTCCTGGTGGAGGAACTGGTCCGGGCCGGCGCGTCGGCCTCGGACATCACCGTGCCCCGCTCCAGGGAGACGGACCTGAGGGTGTGGGAGAACTGCATGAAAGCGGTGGAAGGCAAGGACATGGTGATCCACCTCGCCGCCTCGGTCGGGGGCATCGGCTTCAACCAGGAGAACCCCGCCACCCTGTTCTACGACAACGCCATAATGGGCATCCAGCTCATGGAAGCGGCCCGCCGCCAGGGCGTGGAGAAGTTCGTGCAGCTGGGCACCATCTGCGCGTACCCCAAGTTCACCCCGGTGCCGTTTCGCGAGGAAGAATTGTGGAACGGCTACCCCGAGGAGACCAACGCCCCCTACGGCCTGGCCAAGAAGATGCTCCTGGTGCAGGCGCAAGCTTATCGCCAGCAGTACGGCTTCAACGCCATCTACCTGCTGCCGGTCAACCTTTATGGCCCGAGGGACAACTTCGACCCCCGCTCCTCGCACGTCATCCCGGCGCTGATCAAGAAGTTCGTGGAAGCGAAGGAAGGCGGCGCGGACAGCGTCACCCTGTGGGGCACCGGCAAGGCGACGCGAGAGTTCCTGTACGTGGAGGACGCCGCCCGGGGCATACGGCTGGCGGCGGAGAGGTTCAACGGCCCGGAGCCGGTGAACCTGGGGGCGGGGTTCGAAATCTCCATCATGAATTTGGCGCTCCTTGTAAAGGAGCTCACCGGATTCGATGGAGAGCTGGTCTGGGATACCTCCAAGCCAGATGGCCAGCCTCGCCGCATGCTTGACACCTCCCGGGCCAGGGAAAGGTTCGGTTTCGTGGCCGGCACCGACTTCCGCGAAGGGCTCAAGCGGACGATCGACTGGTACATCGAGAACCGGCCGCGCTGAGCGGCCCTTCCCGCATCCTTGCCGATCGTCCCTTTTCCTGCGGAACGACGCCGAGCAACATTTATGCTTACCCAAGCCCCATCCCTGGGGACGGGGGAATCGTGACCGGAGATCTGTTCGTACCGCTGCTGCTCATCATCCTTGCGCTGATCATCATATCGATCACGGTCACCGCCGCGGCATGGGACAAAAGGAAGAACGGCCCGCGGGCCGAGCGGGGGGTCGCGGTGCTCTCGAGCAGGCTGGCGGTGCTCCCGGACTTCGCCAAGGGCGAGTACTCGGTCGTGCTGGACGAGGCGAGGAAGCTCCTGCGGCAGAAGAGGTACCGGGAGTGCATCAGGCGAACCGGCCAGGCCACGAACGATATCGCCCAGCTCATGGAGGTCGCCCGCCAGGGGAGGGCGGAGATCCGTTCGATCGAGTCCAAGGTCGAGGAGGCCAAGGCCCGAGGCCTGGTCATAGATCGCGAGGCCATCGGGCTGGACAGCGTCAGCAGGTTCTGGGGGATCGAGAAATGACCAGGGCCATCGACACCGCAAAGGAGCTGCTGGCCAGGACGAGGAGCATCAGCATCTCCCTCGACTCCATCGCTCGTGCGCACCTGAAGGTGGTGGAGCTTAAAGATGAGCTGTCGGGAGAACCGTTCATCGGGCTCGACCGCATCACGCACACGCTTTCCACCGAGCTGGGCTCCATCGAGACCCTCCTTGGCAAGGGCCTGGTGAACGAGGCGTGGTCCGCCATGTCCGCCTATGAGGGCCGGATCGTCCTCCTGGCCCCATCCCTGGGCCGGCTGTCGGCGGTCATGACGGAGATGCGAAACAAGAAGATGGACGCCGCGGCCTCGCGGGAGCTGGCAGGGATCGAGGGAATGCTGCTCGCCCTCGACCTCACAGGGGCCGATCGCGCGCTAGCGGCGCTCGAGCAGGAAGAGGCATCAAGCAGGCCGGCCTGTGTCACGCCGAGGGACCTGGCCGCGGTGACCTGCGTGCTGTGCGGCCGTACGGTCCCCGGCGACCTGGGCCTTTGCCCGTACTGCGGCTGGGACCCGAAGGCGGCATCGGCCGAGTGCCCGGGGTGCGGAAGCCCGGTTCTGCTGTCGTTCCGCTCCTGTCCGTCCTGCGGCAAGGGGCTCCCTCAGGGAGACCAGAAGAGAATGGTCCTTTCGTCCCTCAACCTGGGCTGACCTCCCGTTCCTTAGAAGGAGAGGGTCGCTTCTAAATTCTATATGTCCCACGGCCGACTAGTCCCTCTTAACGCAAGACTGTGGCGGAGCCGGACCTACGCCAGGGGGCGGTCCTGGCATCTCCGCCTTTGGACAATGAATACGGGGGACAAGAATGAACACAAGAATGATGCTGATGGTTCTGGGAGTGGCGGCGGTGCTGCTCGTGGCCGGTGTGGCCGCGATCTTCGCCAGCACATCCCTCTCCGATCTCGCGAATACTGGGGGGAGTGGGGGGCAAGGGAACACGAACAACGTCGACGATAGCAACGAAAGAACGTCGAACGACGACACGACCGAGAAAAGCGATGACACGACCATTCTGCCTTCTGAGCCCGTTCCGACGAGCGACGATCCCACGCCGGCCGAGACCGTGAAAGGGGAGCCGAACCTGTGGATGGAGTACACCACTAACTGGGGAGGCGACTCCATCAGCTACGGAATGCCAAGCTCGTACTCCAACCAGTTCACCATCGAGACCAACGAGTACGGCGAGGACCAGCCGGAAGGGGAGTACAGGATCACCAACTTCATCCACATCACCGACGTCGCTCCGCGCAGCGGTAACCTCGGCGACCCCGAGGGCACGGTGGAGATCAGGACCTACAACCCCGACTCCGCCGTCTCCCGCCTGGTCAACCTCTACGATGACGGAAAGGGAGGATGCTACGGCATACTGATCGATACCTTCGCCACCTGGGATTATAGCTGGACCTTCGAACATGGCAGTGCCGCCAAGTTCACCCAGACCTTCTCGGTCAACATCACCAAGCTGGGAAGCCACACCATCGACGTGTATGCCATCGATGACCACGGGGACGGCACTTACGCTGTGGTCAGCAATCACCTGACGAGGACCTTCACGACCCAGGCCAGCGACGTGATCGATGCGCAGATCGAATCCCCGCTCGGCAACTACCTGAACGGTGACTACTATCTGAACCAGGCCATCGGCTTCCAGGTGGAGGTCCAGAGAGGGACCTATGAATCGAACATCCACGGGCGGTTGCCATATGCATACTCCCACGATGTGAAGGTCAAGCTGTTCATCGAGGGCACCAGCGGTTACAGCCTACGGACAAGTAGCGGTTCCCCTCTGACCGGTGTGAGCACGACCTACACGCAATATGGGACGACCTACGTCGGGACCCTCTATGAGCTGGGAAGCTGGAACGCGGCCAGCACCACCGGTGCGGACTACGACCTATCGGTCACCTTCACCGATGGCAGGAGCCATCAGATGTTCGCCGTGATAACCGACGGACCTACCGGGGAGCTCGTGGGGTTAAGCTCCGCGTGGTTCTACAAGAGGACCTGAGATCGATCTGAACGTTGAAGAGGCTTTCAGGGGAAGGAGGGCCTCTTCAACTGGCTTTTTTATTCTGCCGTCGGGGCGTGGATTCGGCAACGTTATAAGCATCGAGAACAGAATCTTCGCCGTGAAGAGCCCAAGGCATGCACCGGGGCTCGCCGTCCTGGTGCTTGTACCGGGGGGAGCCGTCAGGGAGGGAAGCGTGCCCTCGAGCGCCTTCGTCTCGCTCGGAGGGTATCCTCTCCAGCGGCCGCCGTGGCACCGCGATCGGAGAACAGTGGACCCGGTGGATCTACATGATGCTAGCAGGATACGGACTGGAGTACATCATCGACTGTCTCTTTACGCACTTCTGGTTTGCCTTGCTCTCGGGCTTGTTGGGGTACTGCCTGATGTGGACCATCTGTTCCCTGGTATGGCAAGGACGGCCCACCTACCGTTCGCCGTTCTGGGCGGGTGTGTTCTTTGCCTTGCTATCGCACTTGATCATCGACACGTACACCAACATCGCCTGAGGCCTGAGAGGCCGCTATCGGACCTGCCTATAGAGCGGTGAAGGGGGGCGGAAGGAGGAGCTGCCAGGAGGGATAGCGTCGCCCCTGTTGCCTGGTGTGGTAGGATGTCTGCCTACCCGGTCCTGAGCTCGATCCTGACCCCGGGGTGGCCATCAGGCCCCACGTGGGACATGACCTGTCCGGACCTGACGTCCTCCAGGTGACACATCGCGCTGGTCACGAGATAGGTCGATGGCGCAGCCCCGGTCTCTCCGATCTGCACGATCAGATGGACAGTGTGGCTGACCCCATCACCGGCGTAGCTCCATGTGAAGGTGTAGGTATCGCTCACCCCGCTCAGCGAGGTCGTCGAGCCATCGTCGTTCACGATGGCCACGCTCTTGGCGTACGGGAAGTACAGCACCGACCTCACCTCTCCACTGTACTGCGGGAACCTGCAGGCGTCGGTGATGTTGAAGTGATAGGTGGCCCCGGGGACGAACGTGCCGCTCATGTCCGATTCCACCGCGGTATCGAACATGTAGTTGAGGTCGTTGAACCTGCCTCCGGTGCCGAGGACGGCATAGTTGGTGACCTCCACGTCGCTGATCTTCCTTCCCGTCTCCTGGTCGTAGGCGTAGAAGCGTACCTCGTGCGTGCCCAGGGAGTACGTGGTGACCGAGAGGGTGATGTTGTAGTACCGCGCTCCGTCCGAAGCGTACCTCCAGGTCCATGCCATGTCCCCGATGATGTTCGACGGGTCGGTCATGAGCAGGCCATAGCAGCCGAGCAGGCCATCGCCGTATAGGTTGACCCACTGCGGCTCGCCTCCTCCGTAGGAGGCGTTGACGTACACGCTGTCGTTCGACAGACCGGCGAAATAGACCATGATGCCGATCCTGGCGTCGTCGGCCGGTCCCTCGACCCAGGTGTCGAGGGTGCCCTCGACCGGGACCCCGTACGTGAGCATGTATGGAGGAGAGGGATCGGGACCGAACGGCCGGCCCGCCTCCAGAGAGGTCTGGACAGAGGGTTCGTCCTTGCTCGTCCCGTCCGAGCCACCATTCTGGCCGTTAGGGTTCTTGTCCCCGGGCGGGACCAGGACGTTGAGGTACTCGGAGCCGCTGACCAGGTGGACCGCCTTGACGTCTAGCATCTCGTCCGCGCTGGCGATGATGATGAACTCCTCGGTCGTCAGCGGAGCAACGCTATCCGGTCCGTTGCACGTTGCCGGGACCTCGGAGCCATTGGCCAGCCTGAGGGTGAAGTTCATCGAGCGGAAGTCCACGGCCCGGTCCATCAGGTTGGTGACGTTCACGGGAATGACCAGCAAGCCGTAGGCGGTAAGGTTCGGGGGCCCGGTGGCCTCGACCCTCATATTGGTCATCAGCGCGAGGTCGTCCGAGCCGTTGTGACCATTGGCATCGTCCGGCCTCAACACTCCGGATGCCAGCACCGCTGCCGCTATGACCAGGCACGCAGCGGTCACCGCGGCCAGGACCCAGATCTCCTTCCTCAAGTGACCCTCCTCCCCAAAGGCGTTCTTCCTGAAGACCTGAACATGGATAGCACCCCCGCCGCTTCATTCTTTGGTAGGACCGGGAGACCCTCGGACCGGGACCGTCCGGCGGGCCTAGACCTCATTGGACCCAAGCTCAGCGTGAGCGAGGGGCAATGCGACCGCCGGGAGGTGCACGATGAACCTAGCTCCCTTGGTGTAATCGCCGGGCACGCGGTCCTCCACCCACACCTTGCCCCCATGCTCTTCCACCAGCCTCTTCGTGAGGTAGAGCCCCAGGCCGCTGCCCTGGGCCTTGGTCCGCCCGCGGTACTTGCGCAGGAACACCCGAGGTTTGACGTCGTCCGGTATGCCCGGGCCGTCGTCCTCGATGATGAACTTGTGGTATTCCCTTCCCCCGTCATAGCTGCGGTTCTGGCGTATGTTGATGTGAACCTCCTTGTCGGAGTGCCTCACGGAGTTGATCAGTATGTTGAAGAAGACCTCCCGGACCATCGGGGAGGCGATGATGTAGCTCTCTGGATGAGTGGCCCTTTCGATATGGGTCCGCTCCCCCCCGATCATCTTCACTTCCTCGATGACCTCGTCCAGTATGGAGCTCAGCTCGGTGTGGCCTCGCGAAGTGTCGTGCATCTCCACCATCTGTATCTTGCGCATGGTGTCGATCAGATCGCTGGAGGCGTTGATGGCGTCGAGCGCCTTGTTGAGCTCATCCTTCTTCTTCCCCTGCTTGTCCTTCCCCATGGCCAGCTGGATATACCCGGAGATGGCGGTGTTGTGCCCCTGAATATCGTGGGTCAGGAGATCGAGGTACATCTCCGCACGCTCCTTCGCCTCCAAGGCCTCATGCTCTAGCTGCCTCTGTTCAGTGACATCCTGCACGATCCCCACCGCACCGATACGCTTTCCCTTGCCGTCGTGGACCGGCGCGGCCGAGAGAAGCTCGGTGCCGTGCTTCCCGTTGGAATGGATGACGTCGATCATCTCGCCCTTGACGAACTCCCCGTTCTTCAACGCCCTGCTGATCGGCCACCCGTCCTTGGGCACTTGCATGCCGGTATTGGACCACTTCGCCCTGATCGGGCACCTGCCGCCGGCGTTGATCTCCCTGACCACCCCGCTGCCCCATATCTCGCTGCGCTTGTTGTTGGACTCAAGGACCGTCCCCGCAGCGTCCACGAGGACGACCCCCACCGGCAGGTTGTCTATGATCGCTCGGAGGCGGGCCCGTTCTGCCTCGATCCTGGCCGCGTACTCCTCGACCTGTTTCCTGGCGTTGACCATCTCGGTGATGTTGACCCCGACGAGCAGGAAGGCGCGTGGGTTTCTCGACAGCGGGGTTATCATCAACTGGGCTGGATAGGCGGCCTCGCCGTAGCTGTGCATGTGGTCCTTGCTTACCTGGTTCTGGCCGGTCCTGAAGGCCTCGTCCACCATCTTGCGGCAAGGTACCACCTCCTCCATTCGGACCAGGTCCTCGAAACGGCTGCCCTCGAGGGGGCGGGGGGCCTGCGAAAGGACCCGGTTGCGGAAGAGGCTATTGCACAGTGTCAGGCAGTAGTTGGCCCCGTCATGCTCGAAGAGACCGATGGACACCGGGGTCGCGTCGAGGATGCTGGTGATCCTCTCGCTTTCCCTGGCCAGAGTGACCAGCATGTTCTCCTTCTCTAGACCGGCCCCTTTGAGCTCATGCTGCAGGAGCTGATCGTTGATGGCCACGGCGACCGAGGATGCGATCTTCGCACCCAAGTTCATCTCATTATTGCTGAACGGCCGTACCTTGAGGCGCACGAACATGAGAGCTATGCTCACCTTATCGCTGATCCGCACCGGTATGATGAGCATCGAGCCGCCCCCGTACTTGGACACCGTATCGTGATGCACGCGAGGGTCCCGCGAGGCGTCCACTATGGCCATCGGTCCGGCCTCCTCGATGACCTGGGACGCGATGTGAATGGCCTCTTTGCTCAGCTCCTTGGCATCCTCGGCCCCCAGATGCATGGAGTGATTGGCCGTGTACTTCCCCCCGGACCTGATCACCAGGGCGAAGGCGTCATCGTCCAGCGCTCCGGTCACGGCGTTGACCGTCTTGGACAGCAGCTCGTCTGGGTCGAGCGACGAACGTACCATGTCGTTGATGCGGGCGATGGCTTCCAGGGACTTCCGCTCCATGGCCTGGGCGGTGCGGTCGAAGACCAGGGCAAGCACGGCCACTGGCTCGGCTCCCCCCGCAAAGACCGGGGTCGAATCGAACTCGAACAGCTCCTCCCCCTTGACATTGGTCTTGAACGTCCCTCGGATCGACTTCCGGCCGTTGAACGTGGCATCGACCAGACCTTTTATTGCCACGCACAAGTCCTCGGGAATCCCGATCTCGCTGGGAGTCCTGCCGATGATGTCCTCCTGTGGCCTGCCGATGGACCAGGCCGCGGAAGGGCTGATGTATCGGAAGCGACACCCCCTGTCGATGACATAGATGTACATTCCTGAGCGGTCCAGTCCCTCCTCGATCTGTTCCTGTACCGCGCTGATGAAGGGGTCGACGACCCCAGCTCCGCCTCCGAGCTCGGCTCCGCTATCCGCTATAAAATATACCCCATCAGGGTAATGCCATTCTAATGAAGATATTTTGCTATCGGTCGGGTTATTAGCATACGACCAGAAAGGCACTTGGGCCTCTCGCGGTGCGAGCCTGCGATAAGATCGCCGACGACCCGACCATCCAAATGCGGAAAGTGATCGGGCGATGAACGGTCATCGTGATGCCTTAGCTCCGTTCACTGTATCCAAGAGCGTCGACGAGCGCTCGTTCTTCCTCCATTGGTTGTTAAAAACCCCTTCCGGCCAAATATACAGCAAGGTTTTATACCGCGATATTATTAATCGCCGGCCGTGAAAAGCTCCAGGTTCGGCATGGCTCTTGCTGTGCTTGTATGTATGGCAATGTTGGTCACCGTCGTCCCGACCAAGGTGGCGGCGGCTCTGCCCTCAGAGCAGACATTTGTCACTGAGGGTGCTGAGGAATCAACATACGACCAATGGGATGAGCGGTGGGACCGTTTCGACGCCAACAAGGACATCGCCTCTGGAGGCGAGGACTGGTGGTGCAGGACCATGCACGAGGTGCACAATGGAGACCATGCGATCTACTGCGCTAAGAATGGAGATAACTCTCATTACTATCGCGATGGAACGCAATGCAAGGACGTGAACATCGCTGCCTCCTCTGATGCCTCCCAGAAAAGCGACATCCTCCGGTATGACACTGGCATGGATTCGGTAATGCGGAGGAGCCTTGATACCTCGGTTCGATACTATGAGACCGTTACCGTATCCTTCTGGTTCTACTCCGACACCGGGCACTCGGATGCCAAGCAGCCGCTGGACGGCTCGAACGTAGGGTATGACTTCCTCAACCTCGTCTACTGGACCGGCAGTGGTAGCACCCTGACGAAGCACGTGGCGTGGACCGACACCTACGCTCAGGCCACGTCCAAGTCGTGGATCCAGGCATCGGCCACCATCCCGTACAACGCGACCTATGTTGGCTTCGAGTTCGTGTCCGGGACGACCGCTCCCGAAGGCGGCGACGCTACCGATGCGTTCACCTCCCAGGGAATAACCATCAAGAACGGTGGCATGAAGGAGGGCGTGTTCCTCGACGACATATCTGTTGTCGGATCGGGCCTGCGCCCGGCCGAGGACCTACAGACCGCGGCCGAAACGCTCCCTGAGTACGAGAACAGCCTGACCTTCAACGTCAACTGGACCAACAACGACCCGCAGATGGGCATGAAGTGGATCGACCTGTACTACCGCGTCAACGGCGCCGGGGACTGGATCAGGTACGAGACCCCCCTGAGGCCGGACGGCAAGTTCCCCAACACCACCACCTCCATCGAGTTCACGGCGCCCAGTGAAGGTTCCTACGAGTTCTTCACCCAAGGCACTGATAACTTGAACAAGGTGGAAACGGCCCGGTACGCGGCGGACGCTTCGACGAAGATCGATCTGACCGGTCCGTCGTCGGAGATCAAGTTCAACGGCAACGGTGATGGTACCAACTACAAGGGCACCTTCTCGTTCAGCCTGAGCGCGACCGACAATGTCTCGGGCGTCGACTCCATCCACTACCGCCTCAACGGCGGCAGCTGGAACGAGTACACCTCTGGTGTCGGGATCGCCACCAACGGAACGTACAAGATCGAGTACTTCGCCACCGACAAGGCCGGTAACGAAGAGAAGGCCCATAGCTCGACCATCGTGCTGACCGAGGCAAAGCCGGGGATCACCATCGATGATCCCATCATTGCCTCGAACGGAACGGTCACGCTGAACTTCACCGTCGCTCTTAACGGAACGTCGGTGACCGCACTGCAGTACTCCCTCGATAACGGTGATTTCATCGACCTGGACCCCACCGTCCGATCGGTGACCTTCACTGACCTGAAAGAGGGGCAGCACACCCTGACCATCAAGGCCACGGACTCCGCAGGTCATGTCCTGCAGGACTCCAAGACCTTCTCGTACAAGGCCAACGGGCTTAGCTCCATCCTGAGCAACCCGCTGTACCTGGTCGGGATCATCGCGGTGATCGCCGTCGTCCTGGTGACGGCGTTCTGGTTCGTGCGGCGCAAGAGGTAAACAGAACGGGGCAGCGCCCCCATCTTCCCTTATTTCGGCCGACCTCCTTGACCCAGATCACGGGGCTCTGAGGAGGCCGGATCCCTTCCGTTTTTATCTTTATTGAAATATGCCCTTTCCAATATGTTATGAGAAGGCCAGTCACCTGAGGCCAATGATCCTGAATTCACGCTGGAGGGGGGCCTGGTGACCGCCGTTATGATTTCTTTACAAGTTTTTATATACTTCTGTAATACCTTGGTAAGCTGGTAGGCATGGTTGAGAATTCAGACGAACCTGGAACGCCGATCACGTTCTATAAAAGAAGGGGCACGACCATAATCAACGTCAGGGTGCCACAGGCCCTGGTCGCTAACATGGACATGTGGGTCGAGAACGGCGAGTTCAAGTCCCGCTCAGAGTTCGTGGTCACCGCCATCAGGCAGTACTTGGACTATCTGCCCACAAGGAAGACCGCCCGCGAGGTCAAGGCCTCCTTCGAGGACGAGGAAGCAGCGGCACAGGTCCCGTTGAAAAAGTAGAGGACGGCCCGATGTCTCGCCGAGGCAGAACAGCTCGAGCATAACTGAAGGCCGCTGGAGCGGCAATTCTGTTTTCTATCACCTTCCATCATCCATATCTCCATAGCTTTGACCGCAAGCCTCTTGGCCGGCTGGAGGACGAGGAACGGTGGACCTCCTTTCTGATCCATCACCAGGCCGTGAGCGCCCGACCTGCCTGCGGGTCGTCCGTCACTGTTGTGAAGATGCCGTGCTCATGACCGCAGAGGCGATGAACGCCAGGAGATGGCGGCCCCGCATCCAGCGCAATAGGTGAAATGCGGGGAGAGCCGCTGGCCGCAGGAAGGACATACCTCCCGGAAGTCCGTCCGGCAGCCCAGGCATATGCTCTGCCCCTCCTCCAATCCCGAACCGCAGAACGCGCATTTTCTCCCTCCCTCCCGCTCCGTCATCTTCCTCAACGCCCTGGCCATCAACGAGGCGAGGGTGTGGTCGCCGTCGGTGACCAGATCGCGGATGAGCGTTGCGGTCCTCTCCCGCTGCCGCTCTTCGTCCTCCGGGGCGAAGGCGACCCCGCCGAGCACCGCACTGGCGGACAGGACCGCGATCTTCCTCCTGCGCTCGGGGAAGTCACCGCCCCCCTCGAGCGCGGTCAGCAGCGAGCGATGGATGCCGGGGTCCGCTCTCGACGTCGACGACCAGTTCGACAGCACGGCGGTCACATGGCCAGACATTGCGAGCAGGTCCTTCAGGTCAAGGGCGGCGAGAAGATGATTGAGCCGGTTCGTGGACTGGAAGGAGAGGACCAGTGGCCGGTCCGCGACCTCTATGGGGCGTGAGAGGAGGCGAAGCTCCCAGCCCACGTAGCCGTCATAGAGCCCGACCCTGTCGCCGGTGACCCTCAGGATGCCGTATGCCTCCATCACGACCAGGTACCGCCCGGCGTCCAGCATGTTCCCGTCGCTGTACACGCCTAGGAGCCAACCGACCACGTTCTTGGAGACGGTGTCCCCGTTCTCTCCGGCGGTCTCCCCCTCGATCCTGGCCAGTTCGAGCAGGGGCTTCACGGCCGGCAGGTTCTTGATGCTCATGTCGTACTCATATCGAACGCCCAGCTGCCCGAGCGCGTCGCCCAACTGCCGGTCCAGGAAGGACGCGTCCGGCTCGACCTGCCCGACGCCCAGCTCATGGAGCGCCGGCAGGTTCTTGATGCTGCGGACCAGGTAGTACAGCCTCACTCTCCCGCTGCAATGGTCGTAGAGGTCGGCGATCACCTTCTGGACGGCCGCATTTCGCAGGCCGCCCAAGCCCTCCACGTTCTCGACGATGAAATGCGAGGCCTCGCGGACGAACTCCTCCCTGGGGGGCATGGACACCGGGACCGCCACGAAACCGTCACCTTCCTGGTCGAGCCTCGCCCTTCCCTGGTCCAAGCGGCCAGTGATCAAGGCGGGGTCCGGCTCGATGGCCATGATGACGTGGAGACCGTCCCGCTCGGACATCTTCTCATAGATCATCCTGACCGCCTGCCTCTTGATGTCAAGGGTCCAGCCCGGCACGCCCCTCTCCAAGTGATCTATGCCGAAATACCATCTCCAAAAGGTCAGCTCGCCGGGCACCAGGCCGTCGAGATTGGAGCTCTCCACGAACTGCTGTAGTCCGTCCTCGAACTCCCGGAGGGAGAGCCTCCTGGCCGGCCCGTCGTCCGGACGCAGGAACGAGGAGGCGGACAAGTACACCTCCCTGTTGCACTCCTCCACCAGCGCGGCGAGCTCCTCCTCCAGGAAGTTCCTCACCACTCCGTGTTCCCGGTCCCCCTCGCGCACCGACCCGCTCATCATGCCCGCCACCGCCGCGGCGAGCCTGGCCGGCACGGCACTCCCCCCCCCCCC
>Ga0183100_1000544_pt1 | contig 28159 bp, 21 predicted proteins | sample Biomet2_FD_127789 | JGI IMG/M metagenome (GOLD analysis project Ga0183100, IMG submission 127789) | Microbial communities from bioreactor (seeded with anoxic lake sediment) at LBNL, California, USA - Biofuel metagenome 2 | ecosystem: Engineered > Bioreactor > Anaerobic > Unclassified ...
TTCATATATATAAAAAGAAGTATATTTTATTTATATAATATAAAATGGTCCCTATGTCAAGGACATTTTGAAAAAGGCTAGGCAGCTATGAGCTGGTTTCTGTATTGTACAGGAGCCAGCTTTTTAAGTCCCCACTGATATCTATAATTATTATAATAATCTATATAGTTATCAATTGAAGCTTCTAATTCTTCAAATGTTGAACAACTTTTTAAGTCAATTTCATCTTTCATATGACCAAAAAATGATTCCTGCGGAGCGTTATCCCAACAATTTCCGCGCCTAGACATAGACTGACCAATTTTATATTTTTTAAGAAGTTTTTGAAATCTAGGACTAGTATAATGAACTCCTTGATCCGAATGAATAAAGGCATCTTTATTTAGTAAATTTTTGTGATTTTTCATCAACTTTTTAATAGTTTCGGTAGCTATATCTAATGTAAGGCTATTTGAAAGCTGAAATGAAAGAATTTCATTTGTTGAAGCATCTTTAATAGTTGACAAATAAGCCCTATTGGATGCTCCATATGTTAAATAAGTTATATCTGTTAATAAAACTTTTCCGACCAAATCTTGCTTGAATTCTCTATTTAAAATATTAGGTACAACAGTATGCTCACGAGTAGCTTTCATCATTCTACGATAAGGGTTAGCTTTTCTAATTGGGCACTCAATATTATATTTTCTCATGATTCGTTGTATACATTTTCGATTTATTATAAGATTAAATTCATTCTCTAACACCATTTTTATAGAACGAGAGCCTTTCTTGTATCCCCTATGATTAAATGCTTTAAGAATAATATCCTTCAATTCTAAATCCTTTTCTTCTCTACGATTACGTTTGCCTGTTGATTTTAAATAATTATAATAGCCTGATCTAGATACTAAAGCTACTTCGCATAAATGTGAAACCATATTTTTATAGTTATATGCCAAAATGATATGTTGTATTATTACAAAGATTGATGATGCACTTAGTTTACTATTTTTCACCTGCCTTTCTTGCAGCTCGATTTTTTTTAATAGTTCTGCCTCAGCTTTCCAATAAGCAATTTCTGCATCCTTTTTGGCTATTATTTCTTCAACGGTTAGTTCACGTTTAAGTGGACGACCACTGCTTAATTTTCTAGAATCTCTTAGACCAAGCTCTCCTGATTCATTATAAGCATTACGCCATCTTTTACTTGCACACCAAATTCTATGATTTCCAATAACATCTACATCAAATTCAGCATCTTGAAAAATATGAATAGGTAGTTTTCCCTTGCTACGCTCAGCGATAAACAATATTTTAAATTCATCTGTATATGTAATTCCACGTTTACTTATAGATTTAACATATCTATTTTTTGATAAACTTTTAATTTCTTCATCTGAAAATAATTTCTTACTCATTCTTTCACAACCTTACTATATTTCTTCTTATCTTTTATTGTACAAAAAAAGAACCTATTGAAATAGTCTTTTTTTAGTGTCTATTTCATAGGTTCCATTTTAATAAAATATACTTCTTTTTTTATTTAGCAAAATCTACTGATCTAGTTTCTCTTATCACATTAATTTTAATTTGTCCTGGATATTCAAGTTCTTCCTCTACACTCTTAGCTAAATTATGTGCTAATTCAATTGTCCCAGCATCATCAATTTTATCTGGTTTAACAATAATTCTAATTTCTCTACCAGCTTGAATGGCATATGACTTTTCTACACCTTCATGTGAATTTGCAATTTCTTCTAACTTTTCCAATCTCTTAATGTATGCTTCTAATGTCTCTCTTCTAGCCCCTGGTCTAGCCGCTGATATTGCATCTGCTGCTTGAACTAGTACGGCTTCTAAAGATTGCATTTCTACATCTGAATGATGCGCTGCTATTGCATTTATTACTAATGGTGATTCGTGATACTTTTTAGCTAGATCTCCACCAATTAAAGCATGAGGCCCCTCTTGCTCTTGATCAACAGCCTTACCAATATCATGTAGTAATCCTGCTCTTTTAGCTAAAGTAACATCTAAACCTAGTTCTGAAGCCATTAAACCAGCTAAATATGAAACTTCTATGGAATGTTTTAAGACATTTTGCCCATAACTTGTTCTATACTTTAATCTACCAAGAAGTCTTATAATCTCTGGGTGTAGTCCATGTACACTAGTTTCAAGGGCTGCTTGTTCCCCTTCTTCTTTTATACTATTTTCTACATCCTTAGTTGCTTTTTCAACCATCTCTTCAATTCTTGCTGGATGTATTCTTCCATCCACTATTAACTTTTCTAATGCCATTCTTGCAACTTCTCTTCTAATTGGATCGAAGCTAGAAAGAATGACTGCTTCTGGAGTATCATCTATAATTAAATCTACCCCTGTTAACGTTTCTAAGGTTCTAATGTTTCTTCCTTCTCTACCTATTATTCTACCCTTCATCTCATCATTCGGTAGTGCAACAACGTGTACAGTTGTTTCAGACACATGATCAGCAGCACATCTTTGGATCGCAGTTGTAATTATTTCCCTTGATCTCTTGTCTGCTTCTTCCTTTGCCTTACTTTCAATATCTTTTATCATTAAAGCAGCATCATGTGTAATTTCTTTTCTAATTTCATCTAAAAGAATTTCACGAGCTTCTTCACCAGAAAGGGCTGATACTCTCTCAAGTTCTGCTCTTCTTTCCTCATAAAGTTTCTGTACCTTTGCTTCTACTTGATCTATTTCAAGCATTCTTTCATTGATTGTTTCGTCTTTCTTTTCAAGAAGTTCGCTTTTTTTATCAAGTGATTCTTCTTTTTGAATTACTCTTCTTTCAAGCCTTTGAATCTCACTTCTTCTTTCACGAGATTCCTTATCAAAATCATTTCTTAATTTATGAAGTTCTTCTTTTGCCTCAAGGATTGATTCCTTTTTAGCTGATTCCGCATCCTTTTTAGCTCTAATTAGAACTTCTTCTGCTTCTTTTTCAAGCGATTCAACTTTAGTCTTTGATGTATTTTGAATCGTTTTATAAACCACTATTCCTAATACTAATAAAACTATTGCATCTATTAATATCATTACCGCTAGTTCCACATAAACACCTCCCAATTTATTATTTTCTTATTATATACTAACAAGAAAGCATAGTAGGTGTCATACTCTTCTCACTGCATTTGGAATATGATAAACCAGTATTCCTTTTCATTCTATATTAAAAATAAAATTATGTCAAGTTTGCACATATCATGTATTATACTTAACTTAAAATATAGCTACATAATGCGAATTAACACAAATGCAGCTGTATTGTTCATTTACTATTATTTTTTTACGTCCTTAAATTCTATTTTTTTATATCCTTGGCATCTGATTTGACTGTATCATTTTTATTATCTTTAATTTCATTAGTTTTCTCAGTTTTAGTTTTGTTTAATATATTTTCTTTAACTAATTCTGCCAATGGAAGATTATATTTTTCTCTAATTTGATTTTCTATATCTAATGCTACTTCTGGATTTTCTTTTAAATATATTTTAGCATTTTCTCTCCCTTGGCCTAATCTTATATCACCATAAGAAAACCAAGCTCCACTTTTTTGAACTATTTCTTCTTTTACTCCAACATCTACTATGTTACCATTTCTAGAAATACCTTCATTATACATAATATCAAATTCAGCTTGTTTAAATGGTGGTGCTACTTTGTTTTTTGTCACTTTAATTCTTGTTCTATTACCAATAATAGCATCACCTTGTTTTATAGAATCTATTCTTCTAATATCAAGCCTTACTGATGCATAAAATTTTAATGCTCTTCCTCCAGTTGTTGTTTCTGGAGAACCAAACATAACTCCTATTTTTTCTCTTAATTGATTAATGAATATGGCAACACAATTAGTCTTATTTATTGATCCAGCAAGTTTTCTTAAGGCTTGTGACATAAGTCTCGCTTGAAGACCCATATGTGAATCTCCCATTTCTCCTTCAATTTCAGCTTTAGGTACTAAAGCCGCAACAGAGTCTACTACTAAAACGTCAATTGCACCTGAACGAACTAGAGCTTCTGCAATTTCAAGACCTTGTTCTCCTGTATCAGGTTGAGATATTATTAAGCTATCTACATCAACACCAAGTTTTTTAGCATAACTAGGATCTAACGCATGTTCTGCATCTATATATCCTACAACGCCTCCTTTTTTCTGTGCTTCAGCAGATATATGAAGAGCAATTGTAGTTTTCCCAGAACTCTCCGGTCCATAAATTTCAATAATCCGCCCCTTAGGAACTCCACCAATTCCAAGTGCTATATCTAAATCTAAACATCCTGTTGATATAGCCTCCATCTTTGAAATGTTATTATCTCCAAGTATCATTACTGATCCTTTTCCAAATTGTTTCTCTATATGACTCATTGCACTTTCAATTGCTTTTAATTTTTCAGCATCTATATGTCCCATATTACTACATTCCTCCCACCGAACTTATGTTCTGTGCTTATTATAAATTAATTATAAACTATAGTCAATAATTAATTCTAAGAAAAATCCCTTCTTTAATTTGTTAAAAGAAGGAATTATCTAATTTATATCCACTTTTTTGTATTCTTAAACATAAATTTCATATAAGGCCTATGAAAGAAAATAACAAATCAAAGATGCTATATATTAAGACGAACTAGATTAGCATACTGACTTGTTATTTTTTTAAATATACCTAAGACTTATAGTTCTTATTTTAAATTCAAGTTTTTAATTATCAATAGAAACAGCCTCTTTATTTTTTTTAAAGTAATCATAGCCTGAAATCAAAGTAATAATCACTGCAACCATAAGCATTATAATTGGTACTATTAGAAAAAATTCCTTCAAATAATAATTAACAGCTATGAAATGTTTCAGATCTGTTGAATCATGTATATTTACTTTTAATAACAATAATATTATAGCTATTATTTGTATTACAGTTTTAATTTTTCCCCACCAACTAGCCGCAATAACTTTCCCTTGTGCTGCTGCTATTGATCTTAATCCCGAAACAGCAAATTCACGTGCAATTATAACAACTGCTGCCCATGCTGGTACTACATGTAGTTCAACTAAAGATATCAACGCTGCAGTAACTAATAATTTATCTGCTAAAGGATCCATGAATTTCCCAAAGTTAGTTATTTGATTTCTGCTTCTAGCAACATATCCATCTAGCTTATCAGTCAATGAAGCCAATATAAATATAAAAGTAGCTATAAAACTTCCATATGGTATATCTTTCGTCGCTATAAATAACAAAAACACAGGAACTAAAAATATTCTAATTAAGGTTAACTTATTTGCAAGATTCATCAACAACAACTCCCACTAAATCATAATCCATATTCTCAACTATTTTGACCTTTATAAACTTACCATTATCTATATTTTTTGATGATTTAAATAACACGCTTGCATCTATATCAGGAGCCATTTCACAGCTTCTTCCATAGTAATACTCACCATTATATCCCTCAACAAGAATATCATACAACTTTCCAATTTTCAATTTATTTATTTCTTCTGAAATATCCTTTTGTTCTAGCATTAATGTTTCTTCTCTTTTTTTCTTAATTTCTTCTATTATTTGTCCTTCCATTTTTGCAGCTGGAGTATCTTCTTCTTGAGAATATGTAAATACCCCTACTTTATCAAGCTTATATTCTTTAAGAAAATCAATAATTTCAATAAAGTCTTCTTCAGTTTCTTTTGGGAATCCAACTATAAAAGTTGTTCTTAATACAATTCCTGAAACTTTTTCTCTTAATTTATTTATTGTACTTATTATATCTTCCTTACTAGTTTTTCTGCCCATAAGTTTTAAAATCTTATTACTTATATGTTGAATAGGTAAATCTAAGTACTTCACAACTTTTTCATTACTTGCAATTTCATCTATAAGTTCATCATATATTTCTTCTGGATAACAATAAAGTACTCTAATCCACTTAATTCCTTCAATTTTAGATAGCTCTCTAAGTAATAAATGAAGACTTTTCTTTTCATAAATATCACTACCATACAAAGTGGTATCTTGAGCTATAAGTATTATTTCTTTAACTCCATTTTCACTTAAATCTTTTGCTTCATTTATAATATTTTCCATTTTTCTACTTCTAAATTTCCCTCTTATTTTAGGAATTATACAATATGTGCAGAAATTATTACATCCCTCTGCAATTCTGATATACGCACTTTCTTTTTGAGTTGTAAGAATTCTTTTTCCTTCATTAATATTTTCATCTGAGTAATTTAAAAGTTGTGAAGCTTTTTTATTTCCCTCTATGAAATCTGTTATAAAGTCATTTATTTTATTATAATCATTAACGCCAAGCATTATATCTATTTCAGGTATTAAATTTCTTAATTCTTCTCCATACCTTTGAGTAAGACATCCTGTTGCTATAAGCAATTTACATTTATAATTAACCTTATAATTTGCCATTTCTAAAATTGTATCAATAGATTCTTGCTTCGCACTTTCTATAAATCCGCATGTATTTACTATAATTATATCTGCATTTTTAGGATTATTAGTTATTTCATACTCATTACTCATCTTACCTAGTATTATTTCTGAATCAACTCGGTTTTTGTCACAGCCTAAACTAACCATCCCTACTTTATACTTATTTAAAGTATAATTGTCTTTTACATTTGCTATTTCTATTTTAATTTCACTCAAGTCTTTATATCCTCCTGTATTCTAATAGTTTTAATTATAACAAATTAAAACTACATTTTACAAGCCACTACTTAAATATATATATACTATTATATTAAAACATATTAATTATTTTAATTTAGACACGTGAAAGAAAAAGTTAATATAAAATTTAATTTAAATTTATGCTTTAACAAATAAAATTTTTAAAATTACCCTAGTTATTTTCTTCCTCATTCTTATCATCCCAAATTTGTTGTCTTGTAATAAGTATTTGCCTTGGTCTGCTTCCATCCTTTTCAGAAATAATACCTCTTTCCTCTAATTGATCCATAATTCTAGAAGCTCTATTAAATCCTATTCTAAATTTTCTTTGAATAAATGAAGTTGACGCTTGACCATACTCTACTACAGCATTTATTGCTTCATTAAGTAATTCATCTACATCATCACTGTTTTGACTTGACTCTGATGTTTTTGAATCTGTTGCACTATTAATATGATCAATTATGTCTTCTTCGTAATTACTATCACCTTGTTCACTCTTAATAAATGAAACTACGTGTTCAACTTCTTCTTCAGATATAAAACATCCTTGAACTCTAAGTGGCTTACTTTCTCCTACAGGATAATATAACATATCCCCTTTTCCAAGAAGTTTTTCTGCACCTGAACCATCTAAAATAGTTCTAGAGTCTATTTGAGATGAAACTGCAAAAGATATTCTAGATGGTATATTAGCTTTAATTACTCCTGTTATTACATCTACCGATGGTCTTTGAGTTGCTATAACTAAATGCATACCAGCAGCTCTTGCCATTTGAGCTAGTCTTCCAATATAATCTTCTACATCATTTGGACATACCATCATAAGGTCAGCAAGCTCATCTACAATTATAACTATATACGGGATTTTTTGTTCTATAATTCCCTTATTAAATAGTTCATTATAAGATTCCATATTTCTAACTCCACAATCTGCAAAAAGCTTATATCTATTTGTCATTTCATTTACTGCCCAATTTAAAGCTGCTGCAGCCTTTTTAGGATCTGTAACAACTGGAATCAAAAGATGTGGTATTCCATTATACACATTCAATTCAACAACCTTAGGGTCAACCATAAGAAGTTTAACTTCATCAGGATTATACTTATATAACAAACTTATTATGAGTGAATTTATACATACACTTTTACCTGAACCTGTTGCCCCTGCAATTAGTGTGTGTGGCATTTTACTTAAATCTCCTACAACACATTTGCCTGAAATGTCTTTTCCTAGTGCAAAAGCTATTTTTTTCTTAGAACTAATAAACTCATCATTATCTAATACTTCTCTTAAAAATACTGGCGTTTGTTTTCCATTTGGAACTTCTATACCAACTGCTGCCTTTCCTGGAATTGGAGCTTCTATTCTTATTCCTGAAGCCGCAAGTCCTAAAGCTATATCATCTGATAAATTCACTATCTTACTAACTTTAACACCTGGGCTTGGTTGAAGTTCAAATCTTGTAACTGATGGACCTTTAGTTACTTGAGTCACCTTTGCATCAACCCCAAAGTTAGATAATATCTCTTCAAGCTTGTTTGCATTTTCTATTAATTCTTTTTTATCTGTACTATTTAACTTTGTATTAGCATTTAATTTTAATAATTCTAAGTTTGGATGTTTATACTCTTTTAATTCTTTGTGTTCAGAAAGTTGCTCTTGTATTTCTTTATTAACCACATCTTTAACATCGTTATCTAAATTTTCTTTTTTGCGAGGATTATTTTGCACAATTTTTTCTAAGAAATTATCTATTTGAATATCTGATGAAATTTCAGATTTTAACTGTGATGAAGCTTCTACCTCTTCATTTGAGTCCTTCATAAAATCTAAAATCTTTATTTTTTTATTAACTCCTGATAAAAAAGCTTCTTTTTCATTTTGGCTCTTTTGTTCATTTTCATCTTTTTCTACTATGTTTATGAAGTTTTCACGAGTTTTTTTCTCTTGTTTTTTTTCTCTTTCTTTTGCCTTTTTATTTCTATTATTTCTTATTTTTTCTCCTTTATTATATGCCTTTATACCTAAATCATATAATGTAATATCAAATATTAAAATAACAGCTATTATTGAAAAAGCAAGCAGTATAATATATGTCCCTAAAACTCCTACAATTTTATAAAGTGGATAACATATAAGATATGATATTATTCCTCCATGCATAGTTTTAGTATTATCATTAATTATTAATTTAATATTTTCAAAAAAATTACTTTGATTGTCTAAGCTTTGAATATTTATAATTCCAAAGGTTAACATAATAACTACAACTACTATGGTCATTCCAAAAAATCTATTATTTAATTTAATATTTCCTCTTGTTTTAATATATTCAATTCCAAAATATATTAAATAAATTGGTAATGCATTTGCACCTATTCCGATTACTACATATGATATTTTTTGTGCTAATGATGATAATATTCCAGATAAAGAAGTATATATTGCTATGCCAAGTATTATCCCTGTTGCAATGTAAACAATTCCTACTATATCAGGATTTATTGTATTTTCATCTTTCTTGTTTTTTGTAGTGGTATTTTTTCCTCTAGTCCGACTCAACTTAAATCACCTCATATTTTTATTTCTACATCAAATAATTATTCTCCTCTATTTTTATTAAATATACGTAATACAACTGATATTTTTATAAAAACCAAACATTTATTCTCCTTTAATAAGATAACACTAAACAGAAAAATCGGCTATAGATTTTTTTCTATAACCGATCTCCTTATTTTTCTATAAGTTCATTAAGTTTATCTAAAGCCTCATGTATTCCTCCAACCTTATCAATAATTCCACAATCTACTGCTTGCTTTCCAATTAGCATTGTACCTACATCATTTAATAAGTCATCTGTTTGTAACATAAGCTTTTCTAAAGTCTCTTGCTTTATATTTGATGTCCTTACTATAAATTCATTTATTCTCTCTTGCATTTTTTTAAAATATTCAAATGTTTGAGATACTCCAATCACAAATCCATTCATTCTTACTGGATGAACTATCATTGTTGCAGATGGAGTTATAAATGAAAAATCTGAGGATGTTGCAAGAGGTACTCCTATAGAATGTCCTCCTCCAATTACTATAGAAACTGTTGCTTTAGACATACTACGAATCATTTCAGATATAGCAAGACCTGCCTCAACATCTCCTCCAACAGTATTTAATACTATAAGTAAACCTTTAACTTCTTCATTTTGTTCAATATCTATTAATTGCGGGATAATATGCTCATATTTCGTTGCCTTTGTTTGTGGTGGAAGCACTGAATGTCCTTCTATTTGACCAATTATAGATAACACTTGGATTTTTCTATTTGGATTTGTTAAATCTGTATTTCCTAATTCCTTTATATTATCTATTTTATCTTTTACCTCTGATCTATTATTTTCGTTTTCTGAATCTTCACTATTTAAAACATTATACATAAAATAATCCCTCCTATACGCTTTATTTTGTACAATAGGAATTATTTTATTCACTGTTAAAGATTAAAAGTTTTATGTAAAACATTTATTGCTTCTCTTTCATTTTTAGAGTGAACCAAACACCAAATTGTCATATGTGAATCTGCAGTTTGTAATACTTCTATATTATTATCGCTTAAGGCTTTTATAATCTTTGCCATAACACCTGGTATTCCCTTCATTCTTGAACCAACAACTGCTACTTTACTACAATCTTCTATTAGCTCATATTTTAATTTAGAGTTATCTAAAATATTTTCTAAAAGATACTTGTCTTTTTGATTTATAGTGAAAATTTGTTCACTTGGAAATATATTTATTAAATCTAAACTAATTTTATTTGCAGCAACTAAATCTAAGACTGTTTTATATTTTATATTTCCTTCATTTTCGCAAACTTTAATAGAGACTTGAATTCTATTTTTTTGACTAGTAATTCCAGTCATAATCCTATCCTTACCTTTATCACCAAAATTATTTATTAAGGTTCCTTTGCAATTACTCATAGTATTTTTAATTAATATAGGAATATTACCTTCCATAGCAACTTCTACAGCCTTTGGATGAATCACAGTAGCACCTTTATCTGCTAATTGAAATACTTCGTTATAACTTATGACATCAATCAAATTAGCGTTTTTAACAACTCTTGGATCAGCTGTCATAATTCCATCTACATCAGTATATATTTCAATAGCTGAAGCTTTAAGCGCAACGCCTAAAATAGAAGCTGTAGTATCACTTCCACCTCTACCCAATGTAGTCAAATATCCACTTTCACTAATTCCTTGAAATCCTGTTATTACTGGAACTCTTCCGTGTGATACTAATTCTAAAATCTTCTTTGGCTTAACTTCAATACAAGTAGCATCTGTAAAATTGTTATCTGTTAATATTCCTGCTTGCCCACCAGTAAGTGGCATAGCATCAATCCCAGCGCTATATAAATCACTACTCATAACAACAGAACTTATAGTTTCTCCACAACACATAAGTAAATCTTGAGCTAATTTATTTGTGTTTTTAAACTTATCATCTATTAATGATAATAGTGTATCTGTAGCATAAGGCTCACCTTTTCTCCCCATAGCAGATACCACTAAAACAGGACTAGCTCCTTCCTTAATAGCATTTTTAACCTTTTCAATGACTTGCTTTCTATTTTCATCAGTTGATACTGAAGTTCCTCCAAATTTTTGTACAACTATTTTCATTGCATTGCCTCCTAATTATAGTTTTACCTTTTTAATCACTTCATCATCTGCATCTAATATAATAGTTTTAGCGCCAATCTTTTTTACACATTCCCATGGAATTTCTAAAAAATCTTTACTACTAAAAAAATTCAATTTCCCACCACTTAAATTAACAATTAAATATTTAAAATTCCCTTCTTCATCTATTATTAAATCATTATTTAATAAGTAGTCATATTTTTCTCCGTCATTAATATTTATGAGTTCATATCTTTCTATATCGCTTAAATACTTGATTTTATTTTCTTCACTCATAATAAAAACCTCCTTTAGTACTCATAAAATAATATGAGAAAAGGAGGTGTATTATTACAATATTTTATAACTTAAGCTTATTATTATTTGAATTATCATAAGCTTTAGTATTTTTTAAAATTATAGAGTCTAATTTAGTATATTCAACATCCTGCCCAACATAAGCTGTATTTAGAACTCCTTTTTTAAAGCATTTATCTAAAACATATTGAATATTATCTTTACTTATATCATCTATCTTCTTTATAACTTCTTCTTGAGTTTTTATCTTATTTCTAAAAAGATATGTTTTTGCATTTGAAAACATTCTTGAACTATTACTTTCTAGTCCTAAAATGTAATTAGCTTTAATCTTTTCCTTATTTATTTCAAGCTGTTTATTAGTTATTCCATTTTTACTAAATAAATAAATTTCTTTATCTATAACTTCTAACGCTTTTTCTCCATAATTTCTATTTAAACCTGCATATATATTTAAAGTACCTATACCTTGGAATGGTTGCAAATATGATGTTATAGCATAACACAGTCCTAATTCTTCTCTTACCTTTTGAAAAAGAATTGAGGAAGCTCCATTTCCAAATATATTATTAAGAAGTACTAATGCATAATTATTTTCATCCCCATAAGGTAATCCTTCTAAGCCTAAAGAAATATGAAGTTGTTCAATTTCTTTTTTCGCATGTGCAGAATCAACTTGTATTGTTGTTGTTTTGTATTGTGGTTTATAATCATTTTTACTTTTCCAAGAACCAAAATATTTATTAATTAAATCTTCTAATTCTTTATCGTCAAATTTACCACAGATTGATATTACAGAATTGTAAGGAGTATATTTTTCATCAATAAATTTTAATATTTTTTCTCTAGTAAATGAATTTACTAAAGGTATTGTTCCAAGTATAGGATATCCTAATGATTCTTTTCCAAAGGAAGCTTTAGAATGTACATCATCTAATACATCTTCTGGTGAATCCTCACTCATATTAATTTCTTCAATTATTACGCTTTTTTCTTTTTCTATTTCTTCCGGATCAAATTTTGCATTTAATATTATGTCTGAAAGCACATCCAATGCTAAATCTAAATGCGTATCTAATGCTTTAATATAATAACAAGTAGATTCCTTACTTGTAAAAGCATTAATTTGACCTCCTACATTTTCTATATGTTCCATAATTTCTTTTGAAGTTCTTTTATCAGTTCCTTTAAAAAACATATGCTCAATGAAATGAGATATCCCATTAACCTCTAAGCTTTCATTTCTTGAACCATTTTGAACCATAACTCCAACACTAACAGAACTTAAATGTTCTATTTTTTCAGTCACAACTCTTAATCCATTTTTAAGGGTATATGTATTATACATGTTATATTTGCCCTCCTTATTAGTAAAAAAAAAGGCAATTAATTGCCCTTTATTTATCTTCTTTATTTTCTTGTTCTTCTAAAGCATCTTTTCTCGAAAGATTTATTCTACCTTGGTTATCAACTTCTGTAACCTTAACTAAAATTTCATCTCCAATAGATACTACATCTTCTACTTTGTTTACTCTTTCTTTAGCTAACTTAGAAATATGAACTAAGCCTTCTTTTCCAGGTAAAATTTCAACAAATGCTCCAAAAGTAGTTATCTTAGTAACTTTTCCCAGATAGATTTCTCCAGACTTAAATTCTTTAGTTAAAGCTTCTATTATATTAAGAGCTTCTGTAACACCTTCATGATTAGGTGAGCTTACAAATACAGTTCCATCTTCTTTTATGTCAATTTTAACGCCTGTATCTTGTATTATCTTATTTATAATCTTACCACCAGCTCCAATTACATCTCTTATCTTATCTGGATTTATGCTCATTGTTTTAGTCTTCGGTGCATATAATGAAACATCTTCTCTAGGAGTAGACATGCATTCATTTATTTTATCAATTATAGTAAGTCTTGCTTTTCTAGCATCTCTAATAGCATTTTCTACTACATTAAAACTAAAACCGTGAAGCTTAGTATCAACTTGAATTGATGTTATACCTTCTGTTGTTCCTGCTACCTTGAAGTCCATATCTCCAAAGAAATCTTCTATTCCTTGAATATCAGTTATTACTGCTTCTTCTGATAGGTCTTCTGATGTGATTAATCCCATTGCAATACCCGCAACTGGTCTTTTAAGAGGTACGCCTGCATCTAATAATGCTAATGTTGAACCACAAACTGATGCTTGAGAAGTTGATCCATTTGAGCTTAAAACTTCTGATACTAATCTAATTGTATATGGGAATTCTTCTTCTGATGGAAGTAAAGGTATAAGAGCTCTTTCTGCTAATGCTCCATGACCAATTTCGCGTCTTCCAGGTCCTCTTAAAGGTTTTACTTCTCCAACACTATATCCCGGAAAATTATAATGATGCATATATCGTTTAGATTTTGTTTCATCTATTCCATCTAATATTTGAATTTCACTAATTGATCCAAGTGTTGCAACCGTCATTACTTGAGTTAATCCTCTTGTAAACAATCCTGTTCCATGTGTTCTAGGTAAAATCCCCACTTCACAGCCTAAAGGTCTAACTTGATCAAATGCTCTTCCATCAGGTCTTCTCTTATCTTTTAAAAGCATGTTCCTTACAACTTTCTTTTGCATTGTATAAAGAACTTCTTTTATGTCACCTGATTTATCCGCATATTTTTCACTAAATTGTTCATTAACTTTTTCATTTACTACGTCTATAGCAGCATTTCTTTCATCTTTGTTCATGATATACATTGCTTCTTTAACCATATCATGAGCAAATTCTTTAATATCTTTTTCAAGTTCTGAATCTACAGTATATAATACTGGTATATCCTTTTTCTTTCCAAATTTAGCTACAGCTTCTTCTTGAAATGCAATAATCTTTTGACATTCATTAAAACCATATTTAATAGCATCTATCATGATATCTTCTGCTATTTCATTCCCACCAGCTTCAACCATCATTACTCTTTCTTTTGTAGCACATACTGTTAGATGAAGAGTACTCTTTTCACGTCCTTCAGTATCTGGATTTGTAACAAACTTATCATCTATAATTCCTACTTGCACTGCAGCAGCTGGAATTGTATATGGAATACTTGAAAGGCATAATGCAAGTGATGCTGCATTAATTGCTAATATTTCTGGCAAATTGTCGTTTTCAACAGATACTACTGTATTAACTACTTGAACATCATTTCTGTATCCCTTAGGAAATAGAGGTCTTAGTGTTCTATCAACAGCTCTACCATTTAATATAGCTCTTTCTGATGGTCTTGCTTCTCTCTTAATAAATCCACCTGGAATTTTACCTACTGCATATAATCTCTCTTCGTATTCAACACTTAGAGGAAAGAAATCTATTCCTTGTCTTGGCTGTTCTGATGCATTAACATTAGTTAAAATTACTGTGTCTCCATAGCTAGTAAATGTTGCTGCGTTTGATAACATACCTACTTTTCCGAACTCAACTTTCAATACTCTTCCAGCGATTTCAGTCGTTAGAACGTTATTCATAATTTTGACCTCCCTTTAGGTTCATCTCTTTATTATAATTTTTTTAATTTTTACATGTGAAATGTTCTTGATTGCACTTCGTGCTTTTTTTATAGGCGAAATGTTCTTGGTTGCGCTTCGCGCTTTTTTATAAGTGTATATTTTTTAAAATAATAGAGCGGAAAAACTCCGCTCTAAAAATTATCTTCTTAATCCTAATTCTTTGATTAAAGTTCTGTATCTTTCGATATCTTGATCACTTAAATAGTTTAAAAGACCTCTTCTTTGACCAACCATCATTAATAGTCCTCTTCTTGAATGGTGATCTTTCTTGTGAACTTTTAAATGTTCAGTTAAAGATTTGATTCTTTCAGTAAGTAATGCTACTTGAACTTCTGGAGAACCTGTATCTCCTTCACTTCTTCCAAATTGTTTGATTAATTCTAATTTTCTTGCCTTATCCATTATAAGTGCACCTCCGTGTATTATATTACTTATCCCCTAGTTCCAAGTAAAAAGATGGCACCTTTAAACTTAGGATTAGGTTCTATGTGTTATTATATCAAAAGTAACTATTATTGTAAACTATATTATTAAACTCGACATGTAATTCTCATTTTTTGCGAAAGATTTGTCCCTTTCAAGTTGACCTTTTAGATCTTCTAAACTATTGAATTTTTTTTCATCTCGAATTTTTTTTATGAAACTTATATCTATCTGCTCTCCATATATATCTTTATTGAAGTCTAAAATATATGTTTCTATTGTTAAAGTTTTACCTTCTACTGTAGGATTATTTCCAACCGATGTGATTCCCTTATATATATTATTATTCACCTTTATGTTCGTATAATATACACCAATTTTAGGTAAAATAAAATCTTTATTATATTTTAAATTTGCTGTAGGAAAACCTATAGTTCTTCCAAGTTTCTTTCCATGGATAACTTCTCCACTTAATGTATATGGTAAACTAAGCATTCTACTAGCATCTAAAACTTCTCCATCTTCTAAAGATTTTCTTATTCTAGTACTACTTATAACTTCATCCTTATATGTACATGACTTCATAACATATAATTCGTATCCATATTCATTTTGTAGTTTTTTTAAAAGCTCTACATTTCCTAAATTTTTATATCCAAATTTATAATTAAATCCTACAACAAAGCCTTTTACTTTGTACTTAAACACCAAAAACTCCACAAATTCTTTAGGTGTCATTTTCATAAATTCAAGATTAAATTTCTGAAAACAAACTATATCTACTTTATGAGTTCTTAAAATTTCAACTTTTCTATTATTATTCATCAAAAGTTTTGGTGCATCTTCTTTATTTATAAGAGTTTTAGGATGATTTTCAAATGTAAAGACCATGCTTTTCCCATTATTCTTTTTTGCCACTTCTACTACTTTATATATTAAAGAAAGATGCCCAATATGAAGTCCATCAAAACTTCCAAGAGCTATATAATTATTAGAATTTTGAATATCTTTTAAATCTTTATCTATAATAATCATGTCTTTACTCCTAAATCAAAGCATCTTAGGCACTTAAAATAGAATAACTACCCAAAAATGCCTAAAGCAACAATTTTTCAATTTTAAAGCCTTCATCATCTTGTTTTCCAACACCTATGAAGGTTTCTTCACTATCATAGACCCTATACAAAACATTTTTTTCTCGCTTCTCATTTGTTAATCGTCTGTCAAATACCTTAACTCCATTTACTAATAATTTAGTAAACGAACTGTTTACAGTAATCTTAGGATAAAATGAAAGAGCATCTTCAATAGTTATTATATAGTTTTGTATGTTTTCTTTAGTTAAATCTTCTATATTAATACTATTTTCTTGTTTAAAAATCGATGTTTCACATCTATTTAACTCCGCCATAGTTGCTCCAACATTTAATTTTTCACCAATATCATAACATAAGCTTCTTATATATGTTCCTTTTGAGCAAGCCACTTTCATATATACATAAGGTAAATTAATTTTCAAGTCAGATATATTAAATATATTAATTTTTCTAGCTTCTCTTTCTATCTCAATACCTTGCCTAGCTAAGGTATAAAGTCTTACTCCATCTTTCTTAAGTGCAGAGTACATTGGTGGAACTTGATCATATTCTCCAATAAAAGATAAAACAATTTTTGAAACTTCATCTTCTGTAAGATGTGCTGTTTCTTTTTTTTCTATTACTTCACCTTCTAAATCATATGTAGTTGTTTTTGTTCCAAGTAATAATTTAACATCATATACTTTTCTACTGTTCATAATATAATCAATAGTTTTGGTAGCTTTTCCAAGACATATCGGAAGAACTCCAGTTGCCTCAGGATCTAATGTACCAGTATGTCCAACTTTTTTTTCATTAGCTAAAAATTTTATCTTTCTAACTACATCAAAAGAAGACATTCCTTTATTTTTGAATATATTTAACACACCATTTATATGTGAAGTTTCTATTCCCTTTTTCATAAGTGCATTTCTTCTTTAAGTGTTTTTAATAAATTTTCTTTTGCTGCTATAATATCTAAGCCTCTTTGCATAACTCCAGCAGCTTTTATATGACCGCCACCACCATATACTTCTGCAACTTTTCGCACATCTATATCATTTTTTGATCTTAAACTTCCTTTAACACCATCTTCAACTTCTTTTAAAAGCATAGAAACTTCTACACCTTTAATTCCAAGACCAACTGAAATTATATCTGAAGTATCAGTATTTATTAAATTAAAATCTTCTAGCATTCCTTTTGGTATTTGAAGAATTGCTACTTTGTCGTCTAAAGCAAGTTCTATATTAGATAAAACACTTCCCATTAATTTTACTTTGTTAAAAGGCTTGTTATCAAAAAGATTGCTGTGAATTTTACTGTTATCTACACCAAGTTCTATAAGTTCTGATGCTATAGTATGAGTTCTGTTTGTAACATTTGAATGTCTAAAAGAACCAGTATCTGTTAAAATGCCTGTATACACTGCATTTCCTATAGCTATTTCAATATCAGTTTTATCATTAAAATCAATTCCTAATTCTTTTATTAGTAAATATGATATCTCACATGTAGCAGCTGCTTTTATATCTACATAATTAATATATCCATAATTTTCATTAGAAATATGATGATCTATATTAATTATTTTGCCATTATAATTACTTAAATTTGCAGATATTCTATCAAAGTTACCACAATCTAATACTATTACTAAATCAGTATTTATTTTCGGTTCTAAAATATCGCCATTTATCTCATTAGATAAAGAAAGGAAAGAGAAGTTATCAGAAATAACATCTCTTGATATAATATAAGAATCCTTTCCTAAATATCTGAGTGCATTAAGCAATGATAATATGCTACCTATAGCATCCCCATCTGGAGATGTATGAAATGATAACCCAATTCTTTTTGATTTTAAAATTTCTTCTTTTACTGCCTTAAAATTCATTATTCTTTACTTATCCTTTGAATTAATTCATCCATATGCATACCATAGTTTATAGAATCATCTAATTCAATAATTATTTCTGGGGTGTGTCTTAAGTTTATTTTTTGGCCTACTGATTTTCTTATAAACCCACTTGCACTCTTTAATGCTTGAAGGTTAATTTTCTTTTCTTCCTCATCTTTAGTGAATATGCTTACATAAACCTTAGCATACTTTAAATCTTTAGTAACTTGAACATCCGTAACTGAAATCATAGCTGTAAGTCTTGGATCTTTGATTTCATTTTGAATTAAGTTACTAATTTCTCTTTTGAATTCTTCGTTAATTCTTCCACCTCTATAATTAGCCATGTTTATTTCACCTCTTTTAAAGTTCTTTTCTCTTAATTGCTTCCATCATAAAGCATTCAATGATGTCGCCCTCTTTAATGTTATTGAACTTATCCACAGTCAAACCACATTCATATCCTGCATTAACTTCTTTTGCATCGTCTTTAAATCTCTTAAGTGATGATAATGTTGATTCAAAAATTACTATTCCATCCCTTATAACTCTTGTTTCTGCATTTCTTTGAAGCTTACCATTTAATACATAACATCCTGCTATTGTTCCAACATTTGAAATTTTATATGTTTCTCTTATTTCTGCAGAACCTAATATAACTTCTCTGTATATTGGATCAAGCATTCCTATCATTGCTGCTTTAACATCATCAATCGCATCATAGATAATTCTATAATTCTTAACATCTACTCCATCTCTATCTGCTTGGAATGCTGCATTATTATCTGGTCTTACATTAAATCCTATAACTATTGCATTAGATGCAGTCGCAAGTGTTATATCAGTTTCAGTTATAGCTCCAACACCACCATGAATAACTCTTACTTTTACATCATCAGTAGAAAGTTTTTGTAATGATTGCTTAATAGCTTCAACAGAACCTTGTACATCTGCTTTTACTATTATCGCAAGCTCTTTAACTTTACCTTCTTTAATTTGATTATATAAGTCTTCTAATGAAACTCTATGATTCGCTAATAAAGTTTCTGCTTTTAAGTTATCTTTTCTAGTATCAGCCATATTTCTAGCAGTTTTTTCATCTTTTACTTGATTGAATCTATCTCCTGCTTCTGGAACTTCTGAAAGTCCTAGAACTTCTACTGGAATAGATGGACCAGCAGATTGAATTTTTTTACCAGTATCATCAAACATTGCTCTTATTCTACCATATGTAGAACCAACTAAAATTGAATCTCCAACTCTTAAAGTTCCGTTTTGAACTAATAAACTAGCAACTGATCCTCTACCCTTATCAAGTTTAGCTTCAATTACAGTTCCTCTTGCTCTTCTATTTTCATTAGCTTTAAGTTCAAGCATCTCTGCTGAAAGAAGAACCATTTCAAGTAACTTATCAATATTTAAATTTTGTTTTGCAGATACTTCTACACATATAGTATCTCCACCCCAATCTTCTGTAAGTAATCCTTTATCTGCTAATTCTTGCTTAACTCTATCTATATTTGCACCTGGCTTATCAATTTTATTTATTGCAACTACTATTGGAACGCCTGCTGCTTTACAATGATCAATAGCTTCTTTAGTTTGTGGCATAATTCCATCATCTGCTGCAACAACTAAGATAACAACATCTGTAATTTGTGCCCCTCTAGCTCTCATAGCTGTAAAAGCTTCATGACCCGGAGTATCTAGGAATGTTATTTCTTCTCCATTTAGTGTAATAGTATACGCTCCTATATGTTGAGTTATACCACCTGCTTCTGAATCAGTAACCTTTGCCTTTCTTATACAGTCAAGTAAAGATGTCTTACCATGGTCAACGTGCCCCATAACAGTTACAATTGGTGGTCTCTTTTGAAGATTTTCTTCATCATCTTCTTCTATCTCTAACACTTCTAATTCTTGGCTTTCTTCTCTCTTTTCAGCAATTACTTCATATTCAGTACATACTTTTTCTGCTGTTTCAAAATCTATTTCTTGATTTATCCCTGCCATAACTCCTGAAAAAATTAATGTTCTTATTACATCGTTTGTAGGTTTATTTAACTTTTCAGCTAATTCCTTAACTGTTATGCTTTTACCTATTTCTATTATTTGAGCATCCTCCATACTTTTCTCAGCCTCAACCTTTAAAGCTTCTTCTTCTTCTTCTCTTCTAGTTTTTTTCTTTTTTTTGCTTACATTGTTAAGTTGATCCGCTAATTCATCTTCATATACGTCAACGATGCTCTTTGAAGCTTCAGCTTTTTTTGCCAACTCATCTTCTGATCTTCCTGCTAATAATTCCTTTATTAATACGGCATCCTCATCTTCAATTGTACTCATATGATTTTTTGCTTCTATATTAAATTCTTCCATTAATATAGTTATTAAATCCTTTGACTCTATGTTCAGTTCTTTTGCTAATTCATGTACTCTTATTTTTGACATGCAGTCACCCCCATATTATTATCTACTCATATATTTTCTTCCTCCTCGTATAACGACAGCATTTTTTTTGCTATATCGTTATCTAGTATTCCGAGTAGCATAATTTCTTTACGCCCAATCGGAGTTCCTAGTTGTTCTTTCGAGAAATCTTCAATATATGGTATATTTTTTTCTATACAATGCTTTTTAAATTTATCTTTAGACTTATCTGATAAATCATTAGATATTATAAACATATGAATTTTAGTCTTGTTTCTATAATCATCACATTTGCTATATCCTTCAAGCAAATTTCCTGATTTCTTTGCAATACTTAGAAAATTAAAAAACTTATTCATTATTTACTTCATCCTTTAGTTTATCATAAATTTCTTCACTTATAGGAACTTCTAAATTTCTACTAAGTCTTTTCGTTTTAAATGCTTTTTGTAAGCATTCTATGTTTTTGCAAATATATGCGCCTCTTCCTGACTTTTTACCAGTTAAGTCAACACAAACATCTTCATCTGGCGTTTTTACTATTCTAATTAATTCTTTCTTTGGTTTCATTTCCATGCAACCAGTGCACATTCTCAAAGGAATTTTCTTAACCTTCATGAAAAGCACCCCACTATTCTTCTATTTTTTCAATTGAAGCTTCTATATCTTTTAAGTCATTAACTTCAATATCTTCTGAAATTTCTAACTCACTTAAATCAGTAGTATCTTCATCTTGTATCTCTACTTCAGTGTTTAGAATTTTTTCATGTTCTGCATCTTGTTCTTCTTTTTGAGATCTACTCTTAATATCTATCTTCCAATTTGTAAGCTTAGCTGCTAACCTTACATTTTGGCCTTCTTTACCAATTGCTAAAGAAAGTTGATTATCATCTACCACAACCTGACAAGTTTTGTTTTCTTCATTAACTACTACACTTAATACTTTTGCTGGACTTAAAGAATTAGCTATAAATTCTTCTGGTTCTTTACTCCATTTTATTATATCTATTTTTTCATTTTTAAGTTCATTAACTATACTTTGTACTCTTACTCCCTTAGGCCCTACACAAGCTCCCATTGGATCTACTTCTTCATCATTAGAGTATACAGCTATTTTACTTCTTGAACCTGCTTCCCTTGAAATATTTTTAATTTCAACTACGCCTTCAAAAATTTCCGGTACTTCAAGTTCAAATAATCTTTTAACTAATCCTGGATGTGTTCTTGAAACATGTATTTGAGGACCCTTCGTTCCATTCTTAACTTCAACTATATATAGTTTTAACCTTTCGTTGAATTTATATTCCTCATTTGGAATTTGTTCATTAGGACCTATTATACCTTCCAATTTACCTAAATTAACAAAAACAATACCTTTATCTTTTCTTAAGATAATTCCTGTAATTATATCAAATTCCTTTTCTTTATATTCATCATATATTATGTTTCTTTCAGCTTCTTTAATTCTTTGAGTAACAACTTGCTTTGCAAGTTGAGCTGCAACTCTTCCAAAGTTTTTAGGAGTTACTTCTATATTTATAATATCATCAACCTCATTTTTAGGACTTAATTCTTTCGCATCCTCTAATGAAATTTCTGTTACATTATCATATACCTCATCTACTACTGTTTTCTGAGCATATACATGTATTTCTCCCGTTTCTCTATCCATATTTACTTTTACATTTTGTGCATTTGTATTAGCATTAGCATAATTTTTTTTATACGCTGCAACCATTGCATCTTGAATTGTTGTAAAAAGTAACTCTTCTGAAATCCCCTTTTCCTTAATTAATTCTTTAAGAGCACCTACAAACTCTTCATTCATTTTTATACCCTCCTTGCTATATTTCCCCTTCTAAATTTGCAAATTTTATTTTATCTTTTAGAATTTCAACTTCTGTTTCTGCTTCAACTACTATAGAGTTTTCTAAAACATCTTTTAATATTCCCTTTACACTTTTTGTTCCATTAATTGAGCTAGTAAGTTTAACTAATACTTCTCTTCCTATGAAATTTTTAAAATGTTCTTCTTTATATAAGCCTCTATTAAGACCTGGTGAAGAAACTTCTAAGTAATATGCATCTTCAATTGGATCTTCAGTATCTAAAATTTCGCTAACTCTTCTTGAAACTGCTACACAATCATCTAATGATATTCTATCATCTTTTTTATCTATATATATTCTTAAATAAAATTCTCCATTTTCTTTTATATATTCAACATAATATAATTCATATAATAATTCTGAAATAACAGGTTTAACTAATTCTTCAATCTTTTCAATCAATACATTTTTTTTCAATTTTCTAACCCTCACTTTCATCTTTTAAAAACACTTAGCTTATAACTATCTTATGCATTTTTAAAATTTGTAATCAAAAACGCAACTATCTTAAATTAGTTGCGTTACAAACAGAAAGAGCGGGTAACTTTCCCACTCCTTTTTCTAGCTATTAGAAATAAATCTATTTATATGATATCACAAATATTTTTACAATACAAGGGATACTCCTAAATTTTAATATATATTCAACTCACAATTCGCAATTAGAGAACAAATTCCGTAGGAATTTCCCCATCATTGTGCATTGTTAATTGTGAATTAGAATAATGATAATTGATTTGTTTCTGACATTCCATCTAAACATCCATGAACAGTTAATCCTTCTATGGCCGTTTTTGAAATTCCTGCTCTTATTCTTAAATCTTCTTTTGAAATAAACTCTCCATTTTTTCTAGCTTCAACTATTCCTTTTCCAGCATTATCTGCAAGACCTGGAATAGCATTTAAAGGTGGACGAAGTGCGTTGTCTTCAATTATAAATTTTGTAGCTTCTGATTTATACAAATCAACTCTCAAAATTTTTATTCCTCTCTTATAAGCTTCAAAACATAATTCAAGCACCGTAATAAGTCCCTTATCTTTTACACTTGCATTATTTCCAAGTTCATATAGCTCTTGAAGTTTAGCATGAACTGCACCTTCTCCAAGACATATTAAATTAGCATCAAAATCATCTGCTCTAACAGTAAAATAGGTTGCATAATAAGCTTGTGGATTATATACCTTATGATATGCCACTCTAACTGCCATCATAACATATGCAACAGCATGCCCTTTAGGGAACATGTATTTTATCTTTTTACAGGATCCAATATACCACTCTGGAACATTATGTTCTTTCATTAGTTTCTCATCATCTTCTGATAAGCCCTTACCTTTTCTCACCTTTTCCATTATAGTAAAGGCACTTTTAGGTGGTAATTCCTTATACATAAGATAAACCATTATATCATCTCTTGTAGCAATACAATCTTTTAATGTAGTAAATCCTTCTTTTATATAATATTGTGCATTATTAAGCCAAACGTCTGTACCATGAGAAAGTCCAGATATTCTAACTAAATCTGAAAAACTCTTTGGTTGCGTATCCACAAGCATTCCTCGAACAAACTTTGTTCCAAACTCAGGAAGTCCATAACTTCCAACTTCACATTCAAGTTCTTCTCTTGTAACTCCAAGTGCTTCTGGAGAAGTAAAAAGACTTATAACTTTTTCATCATTTAAAGGTATTGTTTTAGGATCAACACCTGTTAAATCCTGCAACATTCTAAGTACTGTAGGATCATCATGACCTAATATATCTAACTTTAGAAGCCTTCCACTTATCGAGTGATAATCAAAATGAGTAGTTACTACATCTGTATCATTATCATCTGCTGGATGTTGAATTGGACAAAAATTATAAATTTCATTATCTGAAGGCACAACCATAATTCCACCTGGATGTTGCCCTGTAGTTCTTTTTATCCCTGTACAACCTAGTGTAAGTCTATCTATTTCAGCTTGAGATACTCTAAGTTCTCTTTCATCTAAATACTTTTTCACATATCCATAGGCTGTCTTTTCAGCAACTGTACCAATTGTTCCTGCCTTAAATGTATGCCCCTTTCCAAAAAGAACTTCTGTATATCTATGGACAACACCTTGATACTCACCAGAAAAGTTAAGATCTATATCCGGTTCCTTATCTCCTTCAAATCCTAAGAAAGTCTCAAAAGGTATATCATGACCATCCTTTTTATATGGTATACCACAATCAGGGCAATCCTTATCTGGCAAATCAGCTCCCGAGCTCACTGAACCATCCATGAAAAATTCTGATTTTTTACACTTCGTACAAACATAATGAGGCGGAAGTCCATTAACCTCTGTAATATCTGACATTGTAGCAACAAAAGAAGATCCAACAGAACCTCTCGACCCAACTAAATATCCATCTTCTGTAGATTTAGCAACAAGTTTTTGAGCAATAAGATAAAGTACTGCATAGCCATTATTTATTATGGAATTTAATTCCTTATCCAATCTCTTTTGAACAACTTCTGGCAGAACATCTCCATATATAGAGTGAACTTTATTCAAAGTCATATTTTTAATATCTTCTTCTGCACCTTCTATTTTAGGTGCATAAGTTTCATCCGGAATAGGCTTTAAAACAGCAATAGCATCTGCTATTTTTTTAGGATTATCAATAACAACTTCTTTTGCTATATCACTCCCTAGATATTCAAATTCCCTTATCATCTCTTCAGTTGTTCTAAAATAAAGTGGCGGCTGATTATCTGCATCCTTAAAACCTTGCCCTGCCATAAGTATTCTTCTAAACATTTCATCTTTAGGATCCATAAAGTGAACATCACAAGTAGCAACTGTCATTTTATTATATTTCTTACCTAAATCATATATCCTTTTATTTATTGCTTTAAGTTCCTCTTCATCTTGAACCATTCCTTTTTGAATTAAGAAATTATTATTAGCAATTGGTTGAATTTCTAAATAATCATAAAAATCTATTATTGGTTTTAATTCTTCATCACTTCTACCATCTAAAATTGCTTTATAAACCTCACCAGCTTCACATGCAGATCCTATTATAAGACCTTCTCTCACTTCTGCAAGTAAACTTTTAGGGGTTCTTGGTCTCTTAAAGAAATTATTCAAATGAGCTTCAGAAATTAATTTATATAAATTTTTTAATCCTTCTTGGGTTTTAGCCAATATAATTATATGATATGTTGGTTGCTTCTTAATATCAAACTTTGATAAAAATAATTCGTTTAATGATTTTAAATCTTCTACACTATACTCTTCTCTTAGTTTTTCAAAACACTTTAAAAGTATTTCTGCAGTTGTTTTTGCATCATCTACTGCTCTATGATGATTTTCAAGAGAAATTCCTAAATGCTTTGCAACTATATTTAATTTAACTTTTTTTAGCTCAGGATATAAAAATCTAGCAAGTGGAACTGTATCCATTATAGATAAATCAAAGTTTATATCTAAATCCCTACAACTTTTTCTTATAAAACCTGTATCAAAGCTTGCATTATGCGCCACAATAACACTGCCACTACAAAACTCCATAAACTTTGGCAAAATTGTATCTATTGTCTCTGAGTCTTTCACCATATCACCATTAATACCTGTAAGCTCAGTTATCTTATATGGAATACTTCTTTTAGGATTAACAAAATGATTAAAATTATCTATAACTTCTCCATTTTGAATTTTCACTGCTCCAATTTCTATAATCTTATCATTTACAGGTGAAAAACCTGTAGTTTCAAGATCAAAGACTACAAAAGTATCATTTAAAGTATTTCCCTTTTCATTTAATACAACAGGAATTCCATTATCAACCAAGTAACCCTCTACGCCATAAAGAACCTTTATACCAAATTTCTTAGCACAACTTTGAGCTTCTGGATAAGCTTGAACTCCACCGTGATCCGTTATGGCAATTGCTTCGTGTCCCCAAGACGCAGCTCTTTCAATAAGTTTTCCTGCTGAGGTCATACCATCCATTGTACTCATAGTAGTATGAAGATGAAGTTCTACCCTCTTTTCAGCTGCACCATCCATTTTTTGAATCTTTTTCATCCTAGATATATCTCTACCCATAATTACAACTTCTCTTGCATAAGTATCGTAAATAGCTTCTCCTCTGACTTTGCAATAAAAGCCTTTTTTAACTTCATCCAATACTGCATCCTTCTCTTGAGATTTTAAAAACAATTTAACAGAAATCGAACTTGTATAATCTGTAATAAAAAATGTAAAAATAGTCTTTCCTGTTTTTGTTTCAATCATTTCAGTTTTAAATACTTCTCCAATTATAGCAACATAACCACTTGTTTCATTTATCTCTTTGATTTCCGTAGTATCAATCTTTATAGAACGACCATAAACAGTATTTTCGTCTTTAGGCTCTCTTTTATAAGACTGGTAATCATTTTTCTTTTCCACTTTAGGAGATGTGTACTTGTCCTTGCTAGAATTATTGCTTGAAGTTTGACTTCCTATTGCATTATTTTGCATAGTTTCTTTTATTATTTTAATATTTTCCTCTTTTTTATTTGCTTCATACTTTTCTTGAAGTACTAACGCTTCACTAAAATTGATTTGCACTTTCACATTAATATTAAATATATCTTTAATTGAACTTTCTATTAATAAATTTACCTTTTTATTAACAGCATGATTTATTAATGTTTGATTACCTGAATATATATTAATAGTTTTTCCTTCAGTTTGCTTGTTAGTTGAATATAGAATTGGTCTACATAATGGAATCTTTCTTGCTATTTCTTCTACAACATTGCTCCACTCTTTACCTATAATATCTTCTAAAGATACATTGCTTACATCCTTATAACATAAAATTTCTATGTTCACATCAAAGCCCAAACTTTTCAAAACTATTTTTTTAAACGCTTCTTCATCATCTTGATTCAATGCTTCTATAGCCTTTAATATAATTTTAAGAGTTTGACTTTTTTTATAAAATTGAAATCTTAAAATCTGAATCTCTTTTTCTTCCAAAGCTTCATTGTTATTTATTTCTCTTTTAAGAATTTTTATAAATTCTTGACCCAAAGGTTGATCCCCCTTTTAGCTACAGGCTAAATAAAAATTTTCTAGTTTCATAATACATAATGGCTAAAGGGATTTATCCTTTTTAATTCCTGATAAACCCCTTAATTTAGAACTTCATATATAATTAAT
>Ga0183100_1000545_pt1 | contig 28126 bp, 23 predicted proteins | sample Biomet2_FD_127789 | JGI IMG/M metagenome (GOLD analysis project Ga0183100, IMG submission 127789) | Microbial communities from bioreactor (seeded with anoxic lake sediment) at LBNL, California, USA - Biofuel metagenome 2 | ecosystem: Engineered > Bioreactor > Anaerobic > Unclassified ...
TGAGCCTTGAGCTCGTTATAATTGTGGCTGATTCAGACCACGTTTTCAAGGGAGGCAAACCTTTTTTTTCGAGAAACACATAGTTACCTCCGCGTCTCTCATAATATCTTTTTTGGGGCGAGAGGGCTCTCCTCCGCCTGTTTTTGCAGGAGGTTGGTTTGCAGGGTGTAAGACCGTTGCGAATACAGTTCGGTAGGTCTGCTCGTGTGGAGATCGATAACCGGGCTTGGCAGGCTTTCGAAGCGTTCATGGCCGGTTGCGGCGGGTTCGTTTTCGTGGGTCATGCCTGGCGTGCGGCTTTGCGGGCCCCTGGCCATGCACGACCCTCGAAAACGAACCCGCGCCAGACCGCCGGGAATCGTAAGCGTGGTTCTATCAGGTAGATTGAATGGCTTGAAAAGACCGGGTAGAGATTTCCGCATGAGCAGAATTACCGATCCTCTCGGCAACGGTCTTGCGGTGGGTTCTCATTCTTCCTGCAAAAACAGGCGGAGGGAGTGCCGCCTTTCCGCAAAAAAGCGGAAAGGCGCGCCGGAAGGAGCGGTATTTTGCGCCCTCCGGAACCTCGCATGACCTCCCGCATTTCTTAGTCGGAGCACCAAATGCGCAGCATTTGATGCGGATCTAGTCGCGGCACCGGCACCCTGCCGGTCGGGAGGAGGTTCGGAGGGGCGAAGCGCCCCCTCTGATTCCCACGGCCATGACAGCAGTCATGACAGCGGCCATGGAAATGGGTTAGAAGTTATCGGTGATGTAGTCGATAGCGTTGCGGAAGAAGATGACGCCTTCGCCTTCGCGGGCCAGCCTGCCGACGGCTTTGTCGGTGGTCCAGGTGGGCGAGTTGTAGGGGGAGAGGAAGGCTTCCGGGTGCGGCATGAGGCCGAAGATGCGGCCGGTGGGGTCGCAGATTCCGGCGATGGAGCGCAGCGAACCGTTGGGGTTCGCGGGGAATGCGGTTGCCAGGCTGCCGTCTTCGTTGGCGTAGCGGACGGCGACGAGGTGGCGTTTCTCCAATTCATCGAGGACGGTGTCGTCGGCGACGAATTTTCCTTCGCCGTGGCGGAGGGGGAGGCGGACCTTGTCGATGCCGCGGGTGAAGACGCAGGGGGATTCCGAATCCGCCTTGAGGATGCACCAGTCGTCGCGGAAGACGCCCGAATCGTTATGGGCCAGCGCGACGGTCTGCTTGAAATAGTCGCCGTCGAGAGCGGGGACCATGCCGAGGCGGGTGAGGGTCTGGAAGCCGTTGCAGATGCCGATCACCAGCTTGCCGTCGGCGACGAATTTCTCAAGTTGTTCGCGCAGTTGGAACTTTACGCGGTTGGCGAACACCGTTCCGGAGCCGAGGTGGTCGCCGAACGAGAATCCGCCGATGAAGGTCAGAAACTGATATTCGTCGAGCGAATGCTTTCCGGCGATCAGGTCGTTGAGGTGCACGAGTTCGGGTGTGGCGCCGACGAGACGGCATGCTGCGGCGGTTTCCCGTTCGCAATTGAGGCCGAAGCCGGTGATGACCAGAACTTTGACATCAGATCTTTTCATGTATCGAATCCTGAATTTTAGGTGTGATAGTCGGCGTTGATTTTGACATACTCGTAGGAGATGTCGTTGGTCCAGACCCAGTACTCGGCGTCGCCGTCGTGCAGGTCGACCGAGACGGTGAATTCGCGTTTGCGGACGATTTCGACCAGGTTCTCTTCGGGAGTCCCTGCATCGCCGCCTTCTTTCACCACCGGGACGCCGTCGTAAAAAATATCCACTTTTTCCGGCTTGAACGTTGCGCCGGAGTAGCCGAGGGCGGCGACCACGCGGCCCCAGTTGGGGTCGCCGCCGAACCAGGCGGTTTTGCAGAGCAGCGAATTGGCGACCGCTTCGGCGCAGAGTTTCGCGTCGTTCTTGCTGGCGGCGTTGGCGATTTCGACGTTGACGAACTTGGTTACGCCTTCGCCGTCCATGACCATTTCGCGGGCGAGTTGCTGCATGACCGAGAGCAGGGCGTCGCGGAAGGCTTCGGCGGCCAGGGAGCCGCGTTTGATTTCGGCGCCGGAGAGGCCGTTCGCCATGACGATGACCGTGTCGTTGGTGCTCATGTCGCCGTCGATGGTGATGCGGTTGAAGGAGCGTTCCGCGTTCTCTTCGAGCATTTCGGCGAGCAGTGTGTTTGAGATTCTCGCATCGGTGGTGATGTAGCAGAGCATGGTCGCGTGCGGCACTTTGAGTGTCGGGTCGATCATGCCCGCGCCCTTGGTCATGGCGCCGATGGAGTAGACGGTTCCGTCGAGCTCGAGTTGGACGGCGGTGGACTTGGGCACGGTATCGGTGGTCATGATCGCCTGGGCGGCGAGCAGCCCGCTGTTATCGGAGAGGGCGGCGACGGCGAGGTCGATTCCTTTGCGGATGGTATCCATCGGCAGCTGGGTGCCGATCCGTCCGGTGGAGGAGACTACCACCTCTTCCGGGGTGATCCCGAGTTTGTTGGCGACGAGCACGCAGGTCGCTTCGGCGTTGGCCATGCCGGTTTCGCCGGTGCAGGCGTTGGCGTTGCCGGAGTTGATGACGGCGGCGCGGATCGTGTCGGAGGCGAGCACCCGCTTGCGGCAGACCTGGACCGGGGCCGCCGCGAAGGTGCAGCTGGTGAAGGCTCCGGCGAAGTTGGCCGGAACATCGCTGACGAGCATGGCGAAGTCGGGTGCGCCGCTCCGCTTGAACCCGGCGGTGACTCCGGCCGCGCGGAATCCGCGCGGGGTCGTGACCGAGCCGCCGGCGATGGGCTTGAAGCTACTCATCGATTTTGTCTCCGTAGGTTGCTTTGACGTTGATGGCGATTCCGCCGCGGGGGCGGAATCTGCCGACGACCTCGGCGCGCCGGGGAGCACAGGTCTCCACCACGGCGTCGAGAATCGTGTTGACTGATTCTTCATGAAAGGTGTTGGTATTGCGGAACGAGTAGAGATAGAGCTTGAGCGATTTGCTCTCGATGCACTTCTTGTCCGGCACGTAACGGACGATGATATGCCCGAAATCGGGCTGGCCGGTGACCGGGCAGAGCGATGTGTATTCCGGGCAGTCGAATTCGATGACGTAGTCGCGGTCGGCGTAGACGTTGTTGAACGCTTCGAGTTTCGCCTCCGCCGGGGAGGCCGGATAGTTCCGTTCCGACGCCGACAGCAACGTCAGGTCGTGGAACCGTTCCCTGGTCTTTTCGGGATTCATATCTGCTTGTGCTTCCGTGATAAGTTCAACCTTCTGGATGTTTTCCAGATAAAATAGCATCTTTCCCCCGGAATTTCGATATTAAACCGAAAAAATGGCTGATTTTTTCTTGAATTTTACGAAATCTGTCGCTATATTGCAGGAGAATTGGAAGAAAACAGTATGAATACTGGCTTGTCTTTGTGTTTGCAAATCAAACTTGTGAGGGAAGAACTAAATGAAATTCCGTAAGACAATTCTGGCGTCGGCGATTCTGGCTGCGATCATGGTCGGCGCGTCGATCTCTCCCGCCGCTGCGGATGAGACGTGGGTCATGAGACCGGTCGAGAAGCTTGGCCGCGGCGTTGCCAACGTTGCCTTCGGTCCTCTGGAACTGCTGATGAAGGGTTACGACGTCACCCAGGATATGGGCGGCATCGCCGGTTTGACCTACGGGCCGCTCAAGGGCATCTGCTTCGTGGTCGCCCGTGAAGTGGTCGGCGTGGTCGATATCGTCACCTTCCCGTTCCCGCTGCCGGGCTGCCCGAACGACCCGAACGACGCCGGCTGGGGCTACGGCCCGATCATGCGTCCGGCCTGGGTGGTGGACATTGAGCACAACTGGGGCGACTTCGTCTACGATTCGGACATGATCGTTTCTCCGATGGACAACTGATCTGTCGAAGCTGCACGGAAGCGCTTCCGGAACATCGCGTTCCGGGGGCGCTTTTTCATTGTCCCGGATTCCGCATTTTCTCCTTGAAAGTCGTGCGCATGCGTGATATATTACTGATTTGAAGATACTGTAATAATCAACGGACTGTGCATCATGAGTTTTTCCTGCGGATTTGTCGGGCTGCCGAATGTCGGAAAGTCCACCTTGTTCAACGCATTGTGCAAGGGAGGGGCCGAGGCCGCCAATTTCCCGTTCTGCACGATTGAGCCGAATACCGGGATCGTGCCGGTTCCGGATGAGCGGCTTCAGGTTCTGTCGGACCTGGAGCACTCCGGCCGGATCGTCCCTTCCACTCTCAAGTTCATCGACATCGCCGGGCTGGTGAAGGGCGCCAGCCAGGGGCAGGGGCTCGGCAACCAGTTTCTCGGGCATATCCGCGGCGTCGACGCGATCGCGCACGTGGTGCGGCTTTTTGAAGACGGCGACGTGGTCCATGTGGACGGCCGGGTCGATCCGGTCAACGACCTTGACGTGATCCTGACCGAGCTGATGCTTTCCGACCTCGAATCGCTGGAGAAACGGCGCGACAAGGCGCATAAGCTCGCCCGCGCCAACGATGCCGACGCCAAGCTCGAATACGAATTCATCCTGTCGCTGATCGCCCAGCTCGGCGACGGCCGGATTCCCGAATACGACCGGAGCAATCCGAAGCTGGCCGAGTTGGTGAAGGGCTACGGGCTGATTTCGATGATGCCGGCCTTCGTCTGCGCCAACACCGACGAGGAGAGCTTCCGCAACTTCGAATCCTCCGAAAAAGCGAAGGCGCTGGTCGAATTCGCCGCCAAGCACGGCATGGAAGTGGTTCCGGTCTGCGCCAAGCTCGAAGAGGAGCTCGGGCAGCTTGACGCCGAAGAGGCCGCGATGTTCATGGAAGAGCTCGGGATCAAAGAGACCGGCCTCTCCCGCGTAATCAGAACCGGGTACCGGCTGCTCGACTACATCACGTTTTTCACTGCCGGTCCGATGGAGTCCCGCGCCTGGACGGTGACGCGCGGCACCCCCGCGCCGCAGGCGGCGGGGAAGATCCATACCGACCTCTGCCGCGGCTTCATCCGCATGGAGACGGTCTCCTACGGCGATCTCGTCGCCGCGGGCGGCTGGGCCAAGGCGCAGGCGGCCGGAAAGCTCCGGATCGAGGGCAAGGAGTATCTGATTCAGGACGGCGATGTGATTCACGTCCGCTTTTCGGTGTAGTGTTTCCGGTTTTGCGTTTGAATTTGTTTTTTGCGGAACGGTTTTTCCTGTTCCGATATTGAAAAACAAAAAATGTAGTATATGTTATTATTTCCGGGATTCGGGCGACTGTATCCGGGAACGGTGCGGGGCATATTTTAACGATTCAGCGTGATAAAGAGGTCGAAGCATGGCGAAAAAGAAATCCGGGGTAGCGTTTGAGGGGAAAGAGAAAGAGTACTACGAGTTGCTGATGCATGCCCGGGATATCGTCTCCGGCCAGATGCAGTACCATGCGGAAGAGGCGCTGGATTGTTCGAATACCGATAAGCGCGGAGTCACCACCCACATGGCCGACGTTTCCAGCGACAATTCCCGCCATGAGATGGAGCTCAAGCTGCTCACCGAAGAGGGCAACGTGGTCAAGCTGATTGAGGACGCGCTGCAGCGTCTCGTAGATGGCGAATACGGCCGCTGCCTGGAGTGCGGCGAACCGATTCCGGAAGGACGGCTCAAGATTCGTCCCTACGCGATCTACTGCGTGAAGTGCAAATCCCGCCACGAACAATCGAGGTAACCGTGCCGGAATCCTCTTTCCGGCGGGACCGTCTCGTTCTCTCCCTGGCGCTCGGGCTGGGGATTCTGGTTCTGGCGCTCGACCAGTGGACCAAGGTCATCGTCGAACGCCGGTTTCGCCTCGGGGAAAGCATTCCGGTCTGGGACCATTTCTTCTCTCTCACTTATGTCCGCAACAACGGCGCCGCCTGGAGCATTTTGAGCGGACAGGGCTGGCTGCTGCTGGCGGTTGCCGCGCTGGTGACGGCGGCCGTCATCTGGAAATTCCGCTCCCTCACCGAGGGGTACGCCGAGCGCTGTTTCGCCTTGATTCTCGTGCTGGGCGGGGTGGCCGGGAACTCCATCGACCGCATCTGGCGCGGATCGGTGGTCGATTTCTTCGACTTCCACTGGTATGACAAGTACCATTATCCGGTGTTCAACGTCGCCGATATTGCGATCTGTGTCGGCGTCGGGCTCTTCGTTCTCTCCACGCTGCTGCGCCCCTCGAAGAAGAAGGAAACGGAGAAAGACGGGGACCATGAATCTCCGCCCGCCGCTTGATTTCGAGTTGTGATTATGGTATGTTAACTCCCGTATCCGAGATGGACGGGAGTTTTTTTCTGCCCGGCGGGGCGACGGAGGAGGGGCGCGATGAAGGTGATACGAGTCGAAACCATGCGGAATCTGGAACGGCGGACCATCGAGTCCGGCGTCTCCGGCTATGAATTGATGCGGCGCGCCGGAATCGGTGCCGCCGCCGAAATCCGGGCATTCCTGCGCGGCCGCGATTTCGACCGTGCGGTGATTCTGGCCGGGCGCGGCAACAACGGCGGAGACGCGCTGGTCGTCGCCGGATTGCTCGGCATTCCGGCGGAGGTCTGGGCGACCGGGCCGCTGGCCGAACTGCGCGGCGAGGCGGCCGAGGCGGCGCGCGATCTCGCTCCCGGCATTCCGGTCCGGGTGAGGGAGACGCTTTCGCCCGGCGATTTCCGCAAGGGCGACCTCATCGTGGACGGCTTGCTCGGCACCGGGTTTTCGGGTGAATTGCGCCCGCAGTTCCGCAACTGGATTGAAGCGGCGAACGCCTCGGGGCGTTCGATCATGGCGATCGACCTGCCTTCCGGAATCAACGGCGACACCGGGGCGGCCTCCGGCCCGGCGATCCGGGCGGAGCTGACTGTCACCTTCGGATTCCCCAAATGCGGACACTTCCGCGCCGACGGCCCTGCCGCCTCCGGGCGGTTGCGCCTGGTCGATATCGGCCTTCTTGACTGCGTGGATGCGACCGGGGAGGGCGAGGCGTTCTTCGCCGCCGACGCCGCGAAACTGCTTGTTCCGCTTCCCTATGACGCCTACAAGAACCGGCGCGGCCAGCTGCTGGTTGCGGCCGGGTCGGCCGAATACAGCGGCGCGGCGGTGCTGGTTGCGCGGGCGGCGCTGCGGATGGGGGCGGGAATCGTCCGGCTCGCCGTTCCGGCGCGTCCTTACGCCGCTTTGCCGGGATCGCTGATCGTCCGTGAAGTGGCGACCGGGGAGGGCAGTTTCGACCGGGAATCGATCCCGGAACTCGAAGCGATGATGGCGCACTCCGACGCGGTGGCCGCCGGGTCCGGCTGGGGGCTTCATCGCGGTGTCGGAGCGGTTCTCGCCCGGCTGCTCGACTTTCCGGGCGCATTGCTGCTCGACGCCGACGCCCTCAACGCCGCGGCGCGTGCTCCGGAACTCTGGAAACATCGCGAAAAACTGGTCATCACCCCCCATCCCGGCGAAGCGAAGCGACTGGCCGAGGCGTTCGGCGTTGCGGCATCGCCGGACCGGGTCGCTTTCGCCGCGGCGCTGGCGGAGGCGCTGGGCGCGGTGACCGTGCTCAAGGGACCGCAGACCGTGGTGGCGGCCCCCGACGGGCGCTGGAGTTGGAACACCTCCGGTTCCCCGGCCCTGGCCACCGCCGGTTCGGGGGACGTGCTTGCGGGAATCATCGGTGCCCTGCTGGCCGGATCGCCGGAGCGTCCGTTTGAAATGGCGCAGCTCGGCGTTTTCCTGCACGGCCTCGCCGGGGAGGCGTTCCGCCCCGGCCTGATCGCCGACGACCTGCCGGAGCTGGCCGCCGCCGCCCGGGCGTCCCTGTAGCGGGGTACCCGGCACCGGCACGTTTGCCGGAGTTTCTCCTGCTCCGGGAGACGATATAATAACATGCCTTCCTGAAGATTCACGGCAAAAATTTGCCCTTCCGGGCGGTCCTGCGGTTGCCTGCTCTATGCGGCGAAAATTACAATTTTTTTTGTACAGTCTTGCATATGCTGTACAAAAACAATATACTTAAGAGCAGAGAGACATCATCGGGAGAAATCAAGAGCTTATGCCGAAGGACATCGAATTTTCAATCGACCGGCTGTACCGGGAGATGCGCGGACGGATCGAACTGCTTCCGCCGGAGCGGCGACTGCCCTCCTACCGGGCGTTGCTGGCCAGCCACCGCTGTTCCCGCCAGACGCTGACGCGGACTTTGCAGCGGCTGGAAGAGGACGGCGTGATCCGGACCGAAAAGCGGCGCGGCATGTTCGCCACGCCCGATCCGCGGCGCCGGGCGCGCAGGATTCTCTTTTTACGCGTCGATTGGTGCTGTGAACATGCCGAACAGATTTCCGGAGCGCTCGACCGCGAATTCTCCCGCCGCCGGAACTATCACTACACCGAGCTGCGCTATCCGCCGGAGAAGATCGCCGCCTTTCTGGAGGATCTCGAGGAAACCGCCGCCGATTTGCTGATTCTCTGGCTGGAGGAGGTCGAACCGCTGCGGCTGCTGAAGCTCTTTCAGCAGAATATTCCGCTGGTTTTCTTCGATTGCGGCATCATGCTGGCCAACTGTTCCATTTTCGATCTGGAAGAGGAACAGATCGGCATGCTGGCCGCGAAACACCTGATTGACTGCGGACACCGGGAGATCGCGCTGATGATCACCGAGCCGAAGGGGCTGACCTGCCGCAAGCGGATGAACGGCTTTCTCGACTATCTCCACGTGAACGGGTTGAAGCCGCACATGATCGATTGCGAGATTCAGCACGGCGAATCCTCTTCCGGCATGGCCCATGATTTCTTCCTCTCCTATCTGGAACGGAACCGGGTCGATTTCACCGCCGGGTTCGCGATGAGCGACGATTCGGCGCTCGGAGTAATCAAGGCGTTGCAGGAGAGCGGATTCCGGGTTCCGGAAGACGTCAGCATCGTCGGCGGGAACGGAATCACCATCGGCGAACGTTCCGACCCGCCGCTGACCACAGTTATTTTCGACCCGGCCGAAGCCGCCCGCGAACTCGCCGCCGGAGTGGATGAGCTTTTCGCCGGCGGTTCGTTCGGAATCCGCCGCATCCCGCCCCGGCTGGTCAGCCGCGGCACCGTTCGCAATCTGACACCCTCAACCAAAGGAGTTGAATGATGAAAAAGAGTTGCCGCCATTTTACACTGATCGAGCTTCTGGTTGTAATTGCGATCATCGCGATTCTCGCCTCGATGCTGCTGCCCGCACTCAACCGGGCGCGGGAAAGCGCCCGCGGCACCAAATGCCTCAGCAACAAAAAGCAGGCCATGCTGGCGCAGATACAGTATTCGAATGATTTTCGCGGTTATTTCGTCGGTTTTATCCCCGGCAATTCCAGTTACGGAATGTGGTCGGCGGTGCTCTGCAACTCCCAGGACAGCAGCGGGGTTTACAGCATCAGCGGACGCGGCTATCTCGACAAGGCCTGCATCCAGTGTCCTTCCGTCAAGAACCGTTCCCAGCCCGGCGACAGCAACTTCTCCTACTGGTACAGCTCATACGGAATCGACTGGAGCAACGCGAACGGGGGGACGATGGACGCCACTCGTCAGGATACGCTGGGAAAATACATTCTCAGCACCGCGAGTCCGGAATCCTATCTTTTCGTTCCGGGGAGGATGAAACGTCCGGGGGATATCCTGATCTTCGCCGACACCTACTGGTTGAAGAATAACTCCGGGATTCCGCGTTTCCTGTACAGCAGTTCGCTGGATTCCGCCGCGGTGGTGCAGGCGCACGGCGGCCGTTGCGCGGTCGCTTTCGCCGACGGACACGCCGCCATGCATTCCGGCAAGGAACTCAAGGCCATGCCGTATAACCTGCAATACTGGTACCAGACACCGGCGGGGATCGTCGGGCAATGAGTATCGAACACGCAACGAAAGGATTCGACATGCTGTTCCGTTTGAAGCATCTTTCTCTGTTTCTTCTTCTGATTGCAGGGTTCGTCCTTGCCGCGGAGGATTCTCCCTACGGCGTCTGCGCCCACCTTCAGCGCTGGGAGTACGACCGCGCCGCCGAAGAGCTGGCGCTGATGAAAGCCGCCGGAATCGACCATGTCCGCTTCGATCTCGACCGGGACGCGGTGGAGACCGCGCCGGGCAAGTGGCACTTCGCCCGCTGGGATTTGCTGGTCGAAATGGCCGACAAGGCGGATGTCGCCATCCTGCCGATTCTGGCTTATGACGTCAAGTGGGCGGCTCCCGCCTGGAAGCACCAGCCGGAGTGGCTGAATTACATCGAAACCGTCATCGACCGCTATGGAACCCGGATGCCCTATGTGGAAATTTGGAACGAGCAGAACCTGAAGTCGTTCTGGCACGAAGCCCCCGATGGCGCGAACTATGCGAAACTGCTGATCCCCACCTACCGGAAGATCAAGGAGCGGAATCCCGCCGTCACCGTGGTCTACGGCGGAACCGCCGGAATCCCGATGGATTACATCGAAGCGTCTTTCAAAGCCGGAGCCGCGCAGGCGATGGATGTGATGGCAATTCACCCCTATCGCTGGCGCGATGTCCCGGAGACTTCGCTCGCCGAAGATGTCGCCGCATTGCGTCGGCTGATGGCGAAGTACGGTGCGGGCGACAAGCCGATCTGGTTTACCGAGGACGGGTATCCGACCGCGCCGGGAATGGGGGCCGCGCTGGTGCCGCAGCTGCTGGCGGGCCTCGAGATGAACCCGGAACGGACGACCGCCGTATTCTTCAGCGACCCGGACTACCGGTATTATTCCGAAAACCCGGTGACGCAGTTCTCCGCCGGAGTTCCGGGATTGAAGGCGGTCCGGACGATCCGCTTCGGCGAACTGGCGGCGCTTCCGGCCGACGCTGAGACGTTGCTCGTCCTGCCCGAGACGGAGACTTTTCCCGCCGAATATCGCCCCGCGCTTCTCGATTACGTCCGGCGCGGCGGGCGGGTGCTCTCTCCCGCCGGGCTGCCGCTTTACTTCGAACTCCGCAAAAATGCGAAAGGCGAACTTGAGACCGCCCAGGTCAACGACAAATACATGCCGGAATTCCATATGGGCTGGTATACCTTCTGGACCCGGAAGGGCACGCCGGAGAAGATCGCGAAGTACGAGCATGACCCGAAATATGCCGCGTTCCCGCTGCCGCCGTTCCTCCAGGCGTTCCGCTTCTTCGACGGCGGGAACCTGAAGCCGGGCGACCGCTTCGAGCCGGTTCTCTACGGCGTGGCGGACGGATTCCGCGGCGTGTTGGCCGGAGTCTACCATTTCGACAGCGACCTGAAGGGGAAAGTCGCCGTATGCGGCATTTTCGGGAACGGCAGCGTCGGTGCGCAGGGCCAGGGCGAACTTCTCCCCCGCACCATGTTGATCGCCTTCGGCGCCGGGGTGGAACGGATCTACTGGTACAGCTTCCGTTCGACGGAGTGGGACAACGGAGCCGAGGCGCACTTCGGCATCGTTCACAACAACCTGAAACCGAAACCGGCTTATGACGCTTATAAAACGCTGACCGCGATGTATCCGCCGGGCTCGACCGGGCTCGCCGTCCGGCGGCAAGGCGAGCTGTGGATCGCGAATTGGCGCAAGCCGGACGGCGAACGCGTGGAGGCCGTCTGGACTCCCGGGGGTGAGGTCACGGCGACCTGTTCCGGCGCGTTCAAAACCGCGATCAACCATCTGGGGAAGGTCGCTTCCGTCCGCAAAACCGGAGGCGACCGGTTCGAATTCACCGCCGGTCCCGGAATTGTCTACTTCACCGGGATTCAAGAACTCAAGATCAACTGAATTCAGCGCAAGCAAAAGCCCGGCCGGAAACGGTCGGTTTTTTTTGATTATTTTATTTCAAAGTGGTTGAAAATGATTAATTAAACATTATATTGACAATTAACGCAACTGTTTAGTGATTAATACGGAGACTGTTTCATGGAGCACAAAGTGACCAATATCAGAGATATCGCCAGGCGGCTGAAGGTGACTCCGGGGACCGTTTCACGGGCATTGAACCATGCGCCCGGCGTGAGCGAGGAGATGCGGGAGAACATCCTGCAGCTGGCGGATGAGCTGGACTATCGGCTGAAACCGTTCCGTTCGAAGCGGACCAACACGATCGGGCTCCTGCTCGGGACCGCCCATGCGGGTGTGATCGAGAATGAATTTCTCGACATCGTGGTGAACGAGGTGACCCGAAGCGTCTCACAGCGCGGGCTGCATCTGCATCTGGATTTCGTTGATCGCTCTGAAGATGCCGAAATGCCGTCGATGGTCGCCGCGAACCGGGTGGACGGTGTGATTCTGGCCGGGTATCCGTCGGCGAAGCTGTGCGCCCGGCTCAAGGAGTGGAAGGTTCCGGCGGTGGTTCTCCACGACAGCGCGGCCCGGACCGGGTTGACCACCATTCAGCACAACAACTTTCTGGCGATGAAAGACCTGACCGAGGGGTTCCTGAACGCCGGGCGCCGCCGGATCGCTTTTCTGATGACCGACCGGAAATTCAGCTCGATCGAAAATCGCTTTCGCGGTTTCCAGGCGGCCTATGAGAGCTGCGGAGTCGATTTCTCCGAGAGCATCTGCCTTGAGAAGCTGCCGGATAACCTGGTCGGCGGGCGGGAAGGCGTTGCTCGGTTGTTTGCCGCCGGTCCGCTGCCCGAGACGGTGATCTGCATCAACGACAATATGGCGGTGGGAGCGATGTTGGAGTTGTATCGGCGCGGAGTCCGGATTCCCGACGAAGTGGAGCTTGCCGGTTGCGGGAACAGCCGGCAGAGCATGGAAACTTTTCCGGCGCTCACCACCATCGATATTCCCCTGCGCGAGACGGTCAAAGTCGCCCTCGACCAGCTCCAGGAGCTGATCGGAGCCGGCGGGGAATATCCGCCTTATCCCGGAGAAATCATCGTCAACGCCGAAGTCATTTGGCGTGAAAGCAATCGTCCGTTGGTAAACTGATGAGAGGAATTCGTGTCATGAGCATGCGTATGGTTCTGGCTCTGGTTGTCGCTTTCGTGCTTTCCGGGGCGGCGCTCCGGGCGGAGGAGATCGACTTGTGCCGCATCCCCGGCGTCGAATACAGTTACGTCGATGCCAATCTCAACCCGGTCTCGCCTGAGAAGATGAAAGACCCGGAGCGGAACATCCTGACCGACGGCGTTGTCGGGAGCAAGGCGACTGTCGCTTCGACTTACCGGTATTTGCTGCAGAAGGAGATCCGCGTCCTGTTCCGCTTTCCGGTGCCGGTGACGGTGGATCGCGCCGAAGCGGTATGGCGTCATGCCCACGATTCGCGGCAATGGTTCGACCGGGTCACGCTCCATGCCGGAGCCGACTCCGGCACGCTCCGCCCGGTGGCGGTTGCCGGAACGCCGGAAAGCGACCGGCACGTCACCCCGGTTTCCATCGTCCCGGAGAAACCGGTGACGGCGCGCGCATTTCTGTTCGAGATGGTTCAAGATGTTCACCCCAAACACGCCATGATGACTTTCGATGAACTGAAACTGTTCGGTTCGAAGGCGGAAGCGGAAAAGTTGAAGACGGCGTTAGACCGGAAAGTGGAGGTTTCCATCGGGCGCAATTATCCCGGCAATCTGTTCCGAAGCGGAGAGACGGTGTCGTTTCCGATTACGGTGAGCGGCCTCGCGAAATCCGAAATCCGTGCCGAATTGCGTGATTATTTCGGGAATATCGTGGAGAAGGCGGAACTCTCCGCCGGGCCGGACGGCAAAGGCACGGTGACATTCAACGCCCTTCCGGACGGCTATTACGCCTTGACGCTCGAAGCGTCCGGAAATACGGCCGAAGGGACTTCCCTATCCGGAGTTGGGAAGACCGGCTTTATTGTCGCTCCGCTTTTCGAGCGGAGCCGCGCCGAGGCGTTTGCGGCGGGGAACCGGTTCGGCGTCACGTTCCACCATTCCACGCCGGAGAGCCGTCTGGCCCCGGTTCGGCTCGGCCTCTCCTGGGGAAGTTTTCTGCTGGCCTGGGCTCCCCGCGACGGGGAGGGCCCCGACCGGCTGGATTTCACTCCGGAACTCCAGAACATCCGGGATTTCGCCGTCGATCTTCAGGCCAACGATTTCATTCAGATCAAATCGGCTCCCGCCTGGTGCTATGACGAGAAGCGTTTCGGGCCTCCCGGCAAAGACTGGGCGCTCAAGATGCCGACCAACAAAGAGACGTTCCAGCAGTTTATCCGCGAGCAGGTGAAGCTGATTCCCCCCGACCAGCATTTTGTGAAAGTCTGGAATGAACCGTGGGACATCTACACGCCTGAGGATTACGCCACTCTCTGCGACTGGATCGGCGAGGCGGTCAAGCAGGTCCGCCCCGACCTGCAGCTCGGCCCCAATCTCGGCCCCATGGAGTTCATGTCCAGGTTTCTGGATGCGGGAGGCATGAAGCATATGGACATGCTGCTGGTCCATCCCTACAGCGCCGACTTCACCTCGTCGCCGGAGGCCGCCGGGATGCGTGAACGAATCCGCGCCTGGAAAGAGCTGCTGCGCCGCAAAACCGGCCGCGACTATCCCGTCTGCGTCACCGAAGTCGGCTGGCCGACGCCCGAGGCGGGCCCCAACCGCAACAGCGAGGAACGCCAGGCTTACTGCCTCGCCCGCGCCGGACTGGGACTCTTTGCCGAAGATGTCAGGGCGACCACGTTTTTCTGCAACGGCTCTCCTGAAAAAATCAAGGATTACCGGGAGGATTTCTTCGGCGTTTTTCGTGCCGACGGAACTCCGAAACCCGCGCTGGCGGCGATCGCCACCATGAGCCGCCTGCTGGAAGGGGCGCGCTTCAAGGGCGATCTCTGGCTCGGTCCCGATATCGGTGCGTTGCTCTTTGAAACGAAATCCGGCGAGCGGATGCTTGCTCTCTATTCCGACGGAAAGGCGCAGAATATCTTCCTGCGTCCCGATTGCAGGACGCTCCGTCTGGTCGACATCGCCGGCAACGCCCGGACGCTCGACATCAAAGAGAACCGTCTTTCGCTGACCGTCGACGACAACCCGGTGTACCTGATCGGGCTCGGCCCGGAGATCGAAAAACTGCTGGTCCCGGCGGAAAAAGTGAAATGGAGCAACGTCTACCAGCGCAGCAGCCGCGAGGCGAAGTATTGCGCGGAACCGGATGACGCCTTCTGGCGCAATGCGTCGGTCTGGAATATCGCCTCGTCCGAAATGGCCCCGGATCATCTCTCGGCGCACTGGCAGGCGGCGTGGAACGAAACCACTCTTTTCCTCCGCATCGACGTCACCGACCGGGACCCCGGCGTCAACGGGAATGAAGACGCCGATGTCTGGCGCGGGGATGCCATTGAACTGTTCCTGAGCAGCGCTCCGGACAATGCGATTCCGGGATTCCTCAAGGAGGCGGATCACCAGATTCTGCTCACGCCCTTCGGCAAAGGCGGCAAGTTGGTCGCCGTTTCCGCCGATCTGTACCACCGGGGGAAGGCGCTCGACGCAATCGGGAGCAAGTATACGGTCCGCAAGAATGGATATCTGGCCGAGATCGCCATCCCGTTTCAGTCCATCGACTTCAAGCCCGGGGCGGGATCGCGCCTCGGAGTCGAACTGGTTGTCGACGACCTCTGCAACGATCATAAGGCGCAGCGGCGCAGCATCTCCTCCAACGGCCGTCGCGACAACCATACCAATGCGGCACTCTGGTCCATCCTGACCTTGAACAAATAACAGAAGGGAACCGTCATGAGAAAGAAAGAATTCACCTTGATTGAGCTCCTCGGCGGCAGGGTGCCGCTGCCGGGTAACGAGGCGTTCGTCGCAGCGGCTTTGCCGCTGTTCCTTCTTGCTTCGCCGGGGGCGTCCCCCCGGGCCCCCCGGAGAGCGCGTTTCACCTTGATTGAGCTCCTCGTCGTGATCGCCATCATCGCCATTCTCGCCTCGATGCTGCTTCCGGCGCTGAATCAGGCCCGGGAACGGGGACGGAAGACCCAGTGCGCCAACAATCTCAAACAGTTCGGCACGATCGATGCCTTCTATCGGAATGACTATGGCGTGATCCTGCCCTGCCTGCTCACGGCGGCGGATGGCACCAAACTTTGGTGGAATCAGGAGCCGGTGCTCGGCAGCTATATGAAACGCAACGAATTGATGAAATTATTCTGCCCCTCGTATTTGAAACCGACCAGTTTCGAATACGGCTATGCGCGGAGCCGTTACACGCGGGACGGCATGTACACCGGCACAAATGCCGACAAAGTGTTTCTGTACAATTCGATGAAGAAGATCGAGCGCTGCCGGCGTCCTTCCCGAACCAATGTGATCATCGACGCCAACGTCAATGACACCGCATACTTCACCGGCAGCCGACCCTATTATGACATTTACGCCGGCGACAACGACCTCAAATTCTTTGCGATGTTCGAGCGCCACCGCCAGATGCCGAACATTCTTTATCTGGACGGTCATGCCGAGTCCGCCAGAGTCCCCGCCGGCCGTGTCGTTTTCGTCGATGAATCCGGCGGGAGCAACACATTGGCTTACGGCCGTTGAACAGGACGGACGCAAAAAAAGCCCGGCCGGTTTTCCGGTCGGGCTTTTTCGTGTCCGGACTGGCCGGATTACTTGTTGCCGAGGGCGAGGCCCTTGGAGGTCATGTACTTGTAGCTGCGCGTCAGCGCTTCGACCATCTCCACGCTGCAGTAGTCGAGTTCGACCACGATGTTGTTGACGCGTTCCGGGGTCGCCGCGACGATGTCGGCGATCGGCAGGTCGCCTTCGCCGAGCGGACGCAGGTCGACCTTGCGGTCGTAGATGCCGTTGACCATCTTGAGCTCGGCGGCTCCCTGGTGGAGAATGCCGTCCTTCATATGCAGCGCGACCACGCGGTCGCTGAAGAGCTTCATCATCGCGACCGGGTCTTCCGTTCCGAAGTTGGTGGACCAGAAGGCGTCCATCTGGAACTTGACTTTCGGGCAGAGTTCGGCGTAGATTTCGTACTTCAGCTTGCCGTCGATGCGCTCGAATTCCCAGTTGTGGTTGTGCTGGAAGAGCATCAGGCCGGCCTTTTCGAGTTTCTCCTGCATCGTCGAGGTGGTCTCGGCGGTGCGCTTGATCGCGTCGAGGTCCTTGTAGTCGTCCGGACCGTAGCCGCAGACGACGCGGTCGAGGCCGAGGCGGCCGGCGATGTCGATGGTTTCAGCGATATTGTCCGCCTTCGCCCAGGGCGAATGTGAGCTGTAGAGCTTGAGTCCGAGATCCGCGATCCGCTTCAGGAACTCTTCCGGGGTCATTCCCCAGAATCCGGCCGGTTCGACCGCCTTGAAGCCGATGTCGGCAACCGTCTGAAGCACGGCGTTGAAATCCTTCTCCGCCATCTGGCGCAGCGAGTAGAGCTGAACGGCCAAATCTCTCGTCATTTTCCGATCTCCTTCACTTTGGGGTTGGTAAAAAATAGTATTCTTCTATTACTATAAATGGAGATTCTCGAAATCGCAATTGACGGAAACTCTTTTTTTTTGACTTCCCTTATCTTTGCTGCGATCACACCGAGGAACAGACGACATTGGGGCGGAGTTTCCCGATCGCGTTTTCCGCCTGCTGCTCCGAAGTGATCCCCGAGAGCACCAGCGCGGAGTGCATTCCCGCCTGGTTGGCGCCCAGAATGTCGCTGGCCAGCGAATCCCCGACGCAGAGGATGCGGGCGCGTTCGGTGATCCCGAGTTTGCGCGCCGCGAAGTCGTAAATCGCCGGGTAGGGCTTGCCGAGGTAGAGCGGCTTGATTTCATAGCCCATCTCCCGCAGCAGAAGCTGGAGGCAGCGGGCCTGGCCGCCCGCGCCGATGCCGATTCCGCCGGTGGCGGCGTTCGGCCAGCAGAGATCGGGATTCGGCACGATGAACGGGGCGTCCGGGTGGCGTTTGAAGAAGTCGGTCAGCGCCTCCCAATGGCTCTTCCAATCGTAATTGCCTTCGCCCATCAGGACGCCGCGGCACGATTCAAGTTTGGCGAGATCGTGTTCGAGCCGGAGTCCTTCGTTGTCGCCGACGCTCCCGACCTGAAAAAGGAGCCCCTGATCCCACCCGTTGAGCCGGGCAAGTTCGGGGAGGACGGAGAGGCAGGAGACGATTTCACTCTCTTCGGCCCGGATTCCGGCGCGGTTGAGAAAACCGCACTTCTGTTTGCGGGTATGGTCCCCGTCGTTGGTGAGAAAGAGGAACGGGGTGCCGTCGCGGTGCAGCAGGTCGATCAGCTCGACGGCGCCGGGGATGGCCCGCGGCCCGTAGACCAGCGTGCCGTCGATGTCGAAACAAATGGCGTCGAACCGGACCGATTCGGCCTTCCAGAATTCAATCAGTCGCATCATGGCTTTTTGACGGATACTATACTCCTTCCCGGAGAAAATACAACATCATATACTCGTTGAGGGCGAAAATTTAAAAAAATGCGAAGTCGATTTTTGAGCGGATTTGCCGTTGTTTTTTGCAAGCCGATGCGAGCATCGGCCGAAAAAAACGGTGGGAAAGCCGCCGAAAAGCGACAAGCAGATTTTAAGTTTTCAACCGAAATGAGTATAACTGCAAATTCCGTTCAAAGAAGACAGGCGCGTCTCATCCTCTGCGGTAGCCGTCGCGCGCTTCGCGGAAGGCTTCAAGCGCGGCGGGGAAGGGGGTCAGCACCCGCTCCAGCACGCCCTGCGTGAACGAAATGCACATGCCGTAGTTGGTCACCGGGACTCCCGCCCGCGCCGCCGTCTGAATCCGCGACAGGATTTCGCGGCGGTTCAGCATGCAGCCGCCGCAGTGGACGACCAGCTTGAATTCGGCGAGGTTCTCCGGATAATCGCGCCCCGCGTAGACTTCGACGTCGAGGTCCGCCCCGGCGTACTGGCGCAGCCAGCGCGGAATCTTCACCCGGCCGATGTCGTCCGAGGCGGCGTGGTGCGAACACGCTTCGGCGATCAGGATCTTGTCGCCGTTTTTCAGGTTCTCGATCGCGGCGGCTCCGGCCGCCATCAGCGGCATGTCGCCCTTCAGCCGCGAGAAGAGGATCGAAAACGTGGTGCAGCGCACCGCGGGCGGCGTGTCGGCCACCATCTTCATCACCACCTGCGAGTCGCAGACCACCAGGTCGGGCGGGTTCCTGAGCTCGTCGAGCATCCGCGCGTATTCGCGTTCCTTGACCACCAGCACCGAGGCGTCGTTGTCCAGCGCGTCGCGGATGGTCTGCACCTGCGGCAGGATCAGCCGCCCCTTGGGAGCCTGAAGGTCGATCGGCACGATCAGCACCGCCAGCCCGCCCGGCGGCAGCAGGTCGCCGACCAGCGGCGGCGTGGCGAGGAAATCCTCCGGGCAGCTGTCGATCAGCGCGCGCTTGAAGTCGGCCACGCAGTTTTCGCGGCGCTCCTGATCGACGCTGTTTGCCGTGATCACCGCCGCGATCCCCTTGGCTTTGAGTTCATTGAGAAACGCCGGCTCCGGCATTTTGACGTCGATCTTGTTGACTACGGCGACCGCCGGGAGCTTGCGCTCCTTCGCTTCGGCGAGGATCGAATCCTCCGGCGCGCCCCAGATTCCGGCCTCGCAGAGAATCACCACCACGTCGGCGCGGTTGAACACCAACTTGCTTTTGCGGATTCGCTGCGCGCCGAGCTCGGTGGTGTCGTCGATTCCGGCGGTGTCGAGAAACACCACCGGCCCCAGCGGAAGAAGCTCCATCGTCTTCTCCACCACGTCGGTGGTCGTCCCCGGAACCGGAGAGGTGATCGCGATGTCCTGCCCGGACACCAGATTGAGAAAACTGGACTTGCCCACATTGGTTCGTCCGAAAAGCGCGATCTGCAATCGCATCGACTTGGGTACGGTTTCCATCGGTATCTTCTTCCTTTCAACAGTCATGCATCGGATCGGTCTTAGTCCTTATAGCCCAGGGCGATGAGATTCTGGGGGTGTAGAACGCGGTCCACCAACCCGGGGTCGAGTCTGGTTTTGAGGAATTCGCGAAGGCCGAGCTCGTGCTGGGCGCGGAATTCTTCGAGCAGTTCGAGCGTCTGTTCGTAGGTGATGTGCGGGATGAACGCGGTGATCGCCAGCGGGCAGCGGTCGAAATATTCCATGCAGCGTTTGCGGTCGGCGGTGATTCCGGAGGCGTGGGCGATCAGCATCGTGCACATCCGTTCAAGCAGCCGGAGTTCGGTGAGCAGCGAATCCGCCAGGAGCGGTAGCAGTTCGTTAATCTGGAGCGTCCCTTCTCCGGCGCACTCTTCGACGAGGCGGCCGCGGGAGCGGGCCTCCATCGCGCCCTCGATCAGCGACTCCATGATGACCGGGTTGACCTTGCCCGGCATGATCGAGGAGCCGGACTGCATCGCGGGCAGCTGGATTTCACCGAGGGTGTGGAGCATTCGCAAGTCGCGGCAGATCTTTAGAAAATTGGCGGCGCAGGCGTTGAGCATCCCGGAGACTTCGACGAAGGCGTCGGCGTTGGCGGTCTGGTCGACGCAGTTTTCGCCGCGCGAGAGCCCGTAACCGGTGAATTCGCGCAATTTCTCGATGACCCGGAAGATGTAGCGGCGCGGCGCGGTGATGCCGGTGCCGATGGCGGTTCCGCCGAGGTTGACGGTGCGGATGCGCTCCTCGCACTTGAAGGTGCGCCAGCGGTCGCGGGCGAAGGCTTCGGCGAAGGCGGAGAATTCCGCGCCGAGGGTCATCGGCACCGCGTCCTGAAGTTCGGTGCGGCCGAGTTTGACCGCGTCGGCGAATTCGCTCTCCTTGTGCTGGAACACGTCCTGAAGGTCGGCGAGCTTGGCGCTGAGGCGGCGGAGCGCGGCGATCACCGCGACTTTGAGCGCGGTCGGGTAAACGTCGTTGGTGGACTGGTGGAGATTGACATGGTCGAGGGGGTGGAGAAATCCGTAATCCCCCTTCGGGTGTCCGAGGAGTTCGAGCGCGCGGTTGGCGATCACCTCGTTGACGTTCATATTGGTCGAGGTTCCGGCCCCTCCCTGAAGGGCGTCGGCGATGAATTCGCCGGAGAACTTGCCCGCTTCGATCTCTTCGCAGGCGGAACGGATGGCGGCGGCCTTCTCCGCGTCGAGATAGCCGAGCTCGGCGTTGGCGGCGGCGCACGCTTTTTTGACGGTGGCGAAGGCGCAGACGAGCTCCGGCGCGACCGGGCGGCCGGAGAGCGGAAAGTTCTCCGCGGCGCGCCGGGCGTGGATTCCGTAATAACGGTCTTCGGGAACCGGCAGGCTCCCGAGCATGTCGTGTTCGATTCGTTCTTTCATCTTCCGCTCCGCATCTTCTTTGAAGTAATATACTCCGCGGAGCGGAAGAAGAAAAGCCCGATTTTCGAAATTGCTATTTTTTCGGCGTGAAACGCAGCAGCTGCGGTTTCAGCGGAGCGAGTTCGAATTCCGGCTCGAATCCGCTTTCCCGGATCAGGTCGAACCATTCGCCCGCGCCTTCCAGGCGGATTTTGCGCGGTTCGAAATTGTAGTTGACCAGGTTGACCAGCCACGCGCCGTTTCCGTCCGGAACCATCCGGAAGAAGACGCCGCTGTTGCCCTCTTCATGCGCGACTTTCACGCTCACCGGGAGCGGGGCGACGCCGCTCCGGTGAATCTGGGCCGCCAGCGCGTCGGGGGTCTCGGCGGCCGCCGGTTCGGTCGGGAAATCCGGCGCGGCCGGGTTCCCGAATTCATCCTGCGTGAGACTGTCCCGGGTGAGCGCGATTTTTCCGCCGTTCGCGGTGAACTTCTTCATCCCCTGCCGCGCGGCGCGGGAGACGTTTTTCGCACCGGCCACATAGAGCAGTCTGCTGTCTCCGAATTCCCCGCGGGCGAGCTGCCGTTCCGAGAGAAAGCGCGGTCGATAGCCGGTGAAAGAGAGCGCGGTGTAAAGCGCCCCGGTTTCCGCCCGGTAGGAGCCGGAGTTGAGGATGGTGGCCGTCGGCGAGTAGAGGATCGCCACTTCCGGCCGGGCCTCCATGAATTTCCTGATTTCCGGCGCGAGGCGGATGCCGTCGAGCCCGGAGAGGCAGTGGGCGGCGGTGTTGCCCGGCCGCAGGAAAATGTTGCCGATGAAGGCGTGCGACGGATTTTTCCTGGCGAACTCATACTGGTAGTCGACCCACACCCAGGTCACCAGCGTGCTGGCTCCGGTGATGAACTGCTGGAAGTTCGCCGTATAGATGTGGTCGTTCGAAATCGGGCGGGTTTCGCCGTCGGGAATGATGTGGTTCTCGGTGTTGGCGATCGACATCGGTTTGGCGGAAATCTGCATTTCGTGGGTCATCGCCGTCACGTTCCAGTCGGCGAGCCAGCGGCCGCGCCGGTAGAAATAGTTGTCGTTGCCGTTGTAGTCGCTGAAGTCGGCCATCAGCTCGGGGTCGACGCCGGTGGCGTATTCGAACGGCGAACCGAACACCATGATCTTGGTGTGGACCGGCATTCCGGGGGCCGCCTTCTTGACCTCTTCGGCCAGCAGCCGATGCCAGTCGGCGAAGGCTTTGCGGGAAAAGGTGTAGAATTCATACTTCGCTGCCGGATCGTTCGCGGTCACCGCGTCGAGCATCGCGTCATAGTCGGCAAATCCGCTTCCGGCGGTTTTGTTGAACGCGGCGACCGGGCCGTACTTCTTCTCCATATACCGTTTGAACTCCTGCCGGGAGAACGGATTGTCCGGACGGCAGGCGGAGTAGACCGGCTCGTTGGAGAGACAGATGCTGTGGATCGCGCCGAAATACGGACTCTCCTTCAGCTTCGCGAACAGCGCCGCGATGTACGCTTGAACCATTTCGCGCGCCTTGGGCTGATTGACCTCGTATTTGAGGAAGCCGGAGGGCGCAACCAGTTCCGGATACTTCTTCAGCAGCCAGTCGGGGTGGTAATGCGGCGAGATGAGCAGCGCGATCTTGATGTTGTTCTTCCACGCTTTTTCCATCATCGGGAGGATGCGCGCATTGACGACGGAATAGTCCGGCTCGAATTCACGGGTTTTCCCTTCGCGTGGGAACAGATGGCGCGGCCCGAGTTCGATCTGGACCGCGTTGACCCCGATGCCGGGGAACACCGCCATGTCGCGGTCGATGTCGCCGAAGTGTCCGAATCCGGTGAAGATTACCGGCCGCTGCTCTTTGCGGCCATCCTCGCGGACCGCTTCCGCCACCGGCCAGCCGTTGTTCAACGTGACCGTGCTCGAACGGTATTTCCACGCTTCCGGCAATTTGCCGCCGTCGCGGAGCGTTTTCAGATCCTTTTCAAGCAGGTTCAGGATGTCGGCGACTTCCTCTCCGGTCATCGCCGCCTGTTCCGCGTAGAAGAGTTTTTCCCCGTCGCCGGAGGCGCTTTTCAACCGCTTCTGCAGCAGCGGCAGATGCCGGTCGAGCACCGCGAGCGGCGCGGAAACGTAGGCCGAATACGGACGGTCGCCGTAAAGTTGGGCGAACTCCTTCTTCAGCAGGTCCAGCCGGGCGCAGAGTTCCGTCACGGATTCGCTCTGCTGCTCGTAGAGGTCGGCTTTGACGGCGTGTGAAATGCCGAGGCTTTTGCCGTTGAGCTTGAATTCGATCGAGAAATTCCCCTTTGCCAGCCCGTCCAGCGTCAGCGAGAACGGCGCGAGGACGAGTTCGCCGGGCTTCACTCCGCGGATGTCGGCGACATTGCGCTGGAATTTTTTCCCGGCGGCGTCGATGAGTTCGCCGGTCAGCATCGCGTTTTCCGGAACCTGCGAAAGCAGCAGCCGGCCTTCCAGAATCTGCGCCGATGTGGTCGGCAGTTTGGCCAGCACGCCCGGCTTGCCGGTGTCGAGCAGGGCCATGATGTATTCGTTGGCATACTTTTTATCGTGGAGCCCCGGCGTCAGGAAGTAGACCGAACGGTGGGTGGGCGAATCGGAATCGTTGATGACGACGGTGAACCCGAATTTGCCGCTTTCCTTCACGCCGCCGAGGAGATCCCAATGGAGCCGGGCGGCGAGGAAATAGCCCTGTTCCGTGCGGATGGCGCGGGTGTCCGCCAGTTTGGCGGAAAGTGGTGTGCCCGCCTGCGCACCGCCGTCCCAGCACCAGCTTTGGACCGTGCCGTCCCGGCCGACCGAAAAGCCCGCTTCAAAGTCGGTGTCGGACGACCGGTTGGCGAAAGCCGCTGCGCGGTCGATGCGGATTTGAATGCTGTCGTTCTGCCACATTTCGCCGCCCGTTCCCGGCAATGCGGTGTCGTCGTTCACGCGGGCCAGCAGGATGAGGCCGACGTCGTCGTAACCGAGCGCGACATCGGCGGAGAAATTCTTCGCGTCGGGCATCTTGCCGTCGGAGGCGTTGTCCGCGGAGAACGGCAGCCGGAATGCGGGGAATCCTTCCGGAATCGCCTTGAGGCCGTCGAATTTCCCGGCCAGCCGGTCCACGGCGTAAACCCGGTTCTTCTGCCAGAGCGCGGCGGGCAGGTTCGGCGCGGTTTTCGGCGTGATCGAGATATCGTCGATCCACACGCCCGGGGCGACGTTCTCGGAGATGATGACGACCGGGGTACTTCCGTCCTTGCCGACTTCATCCTTTGCCAGCCGGAAAGGCATTTCATAGGTGCGCCATTCGTCGGTCAGCGGCTGGAGGCTGAGACGGTGCGCCCACCTGGAGCCGACCGCCAGCGTGATGCCCTGGCCTTCCCCCCGGGCGTGCACTTTCAGCACGTAGTCGATCTCCGGCCGAAGCGGGGCGACCTGGGTGAGCACCCCGTAGACATTCGAGTTCCTCGGCGTGGCGTTGACAAATTTGAACGCGGTTTTTCCGCTCAGGGCCGAAGCCGTGTCGACGGCTCCGGAAACCTTGGCGTTGCCGGCGATCCGGTAGGACCAGCCCGGCGGAATCTGACCGGGAATGCCGTCAAACGACCCGTTGACCAGCAGGTTGTCCCCCAGCGGGACGATCCGGACGTCGTCGATGTCGAACTCGGCGGGGCCTTCGGTGATCAGCCGGATGCCGCAGAGGTTGTCCCCTTCCATTTTATCCGCCGGAACCCGGAGCACGAAGAGATTCTGCTTCCAGCCGTCGTCGTCGGCCCCGATGACCGGCTGGCGGATCAGCCATTTTTTACCGAACGCCCAGGTTGCGTCCTTGACGTCCTTGCCGCGGATCTTGTAGCTGAACAGATAATCCGTGTCCGGCTTGATCCTGACCGTCTGGCTGAGGAGTCCGAACTGGTTGGGCTTTTTCTCCGCCTGCCGGTTGACCACCCGCAGGCATTTTTCGCCCTCGGCGCCCGGCGTGGTGGAGAGTGCGGTGACGGGAACGTCGCCGCTGCGCGAGAACTTCCACTCGAGCGGCACACTGTCGCCGCCCGCCTGTTCAAACGAACCGTTGCGCACCAGGTTGGAGTCCGCCGCCGCGGTCAGTGCGGCGGCTGCGGCGACTGCGGCGCATCCGGCCGGCAGAATCTTCTTTCGTTGTCTCATGGTTGTTCTCTTTCTGTTTAAAGGTTGGAATGTTCAGTTCATTGCGTCGATCAGTTTGAGCCGCGCGTCGAGCGTGGTGCCCTGACGGTAGCTGTTGAGCGAGACCCAGCCGCAGGAGCCGTTGGCCCGCGCGACGGTGATGCCGACGTTGTGTTCCGGCATCAGTTTTCCGACGTCGATTCCGTTGCGCAGCAGCATGTCCCCGGTGATGCAGTAGGAGACGACTTCATTTTTCAGGCGGCCGAGCGGTTTGTTGAAACTGGTTGCCTGGCAGTAGGTGCTCGACGAATCGCGTGTGTAAAGATAATCCGAAAAATTCTTTTCCGAAGTCCAGCCGCCGAGCGGCTTGGCCGGGCAGCGGAGAATTTTAGGCCGGGCAATCGTATCCGCCGCGCCGGTATCGCGGACCCGCTTGGCGTAGTCGGCGCCTCCGCCGAAATAGCCTCCGGCGGCCACGATTCCCAGTCCGACATTCTTCGCTTCCGAGAGCGAGCGGATTTCGCCGCCGGAACCGACCACGCTGACGAAATGCGGCGGAAGCCGGTCGTAATAATCGCTGCAATACATGTTCACCGAGGTGATGATCTGCTTCTGGTTGCCGATGCAGCTGGTCAGGTACGCCCGTGCCCGGGCTTTGCTGAGCGCCGGGAGCAGCATCGAGGCGAGAATGGCGATGATGGCGATGACGACCAGCAGTTCAATCAGCGTAAAATACTTTCTCATGGTGCGAATTTCCTTATTGTGTTAAGTATATGGTTCCGGGACAGAATATGCAAGACTGTTCCGGATAAAAAATCCGGAGCACTATACGGCTCGGTCATTTGCGACAGAGCCGCCGGGTCAGTTGGAGAGCTGGTGCAGCGCGTAGTTGGCGTCATACCAGGTTCGCAGGTTGTAGGGCATCGAATTGAGCTCGTTGCCGGTGTGTATGGCGGCGTGTCCGTCGCCGAACGCGGCGGAAATGCGGCCGTTATGGGGTGCGAAGACCGCGGCGGTTTCGGTGAGTCCGTTGTAGCTGAACCGGGGAAATGACTTTCCCGTGGCGGAACGGTAGGTGTCGGCGAAGATCATGGCGTCGCCCGGTTTTTTCATCCGCGCGGAGATCAGCGTGTAATATTCGGGAGGGCCGGGATACTGCCGGTGGATGTAGCTGCCGAGTTTGTCCGCCCGGGTGCCGGTCCATCCCCCGTTGGTTTCTATGCCGAATGTGCTGGCCCAGGTGCTGAAGGGCGTTGTGTTGGGGGAGGAAGGACATTGGAGGGTGGTTTTCGGAATGTAACCGCCGCCCGACACATTGTACGTTCCGTTGGGGGAGGGCGAATTGGTGAGGATCGATACCCAGAGTCCGGCCGCGGTATCGTTGTTCGCATTCTGCATATAACCGATGAAATATCCCCTGAAGTCGCCGGAGTACTGTATCTGCGCCAGCATCGCCTGCTTCTTATTGTTGATGCACTGGCTTCCGCGGGCGTTCTCCCGGGCCCGGTTGAGCGCAGGAAGCAGCATCGCCGCCAGAATGGCGATGATGGCGATGACGACGAGGAGTTCAATCAGGGTGAAATGCCGTTTCATGGTTCAATTTCCTTCTTTCCGGGTTTGAGAGATATCTGCGACCGAGTGACGGATGACAAGCGGCATTTCGAGAATCATCTTTCCGGAGGCGACCGGACGGCGCTCCAGCTTTGTCATCAGCAGCCGCACCGTGTGGTCGATGATTTCGGAGAAGGGGAAACTCGCCGTCGTCAGGGGCGGAATGATCGTCGCCGCCTGGGGGACATCGTCGTAGCCGATCACCGACAGGTCGTTCGGAATGGAGAGATTGTGGTCGTATGCCCAGCGATAGACGCCGAACGCCATCTGGTCGTTGCCGGTGAACACCGCGGTCACTTTGCGATGGGAATGAATCGTCTCCATCGCCGATATGCTGGATTCGATGGTGTCGTTCCCCTCCTGCACCAATTCGGGATCGAATGCGGCGCCGTGTTCCTCCATGAATTTCCGCATGATCTGCACGGTGGTGTCCACGCTGCCGTAGAGCCGGGTCCGGGAGGTGATGTAAGCGATGTCGCGGTGTCCGTTTTTCCAGAGATAGTCCAGAATGTCACGGGTGAGCCGGTCGTAGTCGAGGTGGACCGGGAACGCCGGTTCGCGCAGGTTGGTCACCACCGGAATCGCTCCGCAGAGCTGTTCGGCCTCGACCGGATCGATTTGAGGCAGGAGATTGATGATGCCGTCGACCATGCCGGTGGAGAGACGGCGGAGCATCTCCACCCCTTTGTCGTGGTTCAACCCGGTGATGGCGACCACCGGCTTGTAAGAGTATTTCTCCAGCTTCTCCGCCAGGCAGTCGAGATAGGATGCGGCGCTCGGATTGCGACACTCGTTGACCACCACGCCGATCAGCCGGGTGGAGTTGCTCTTCAATGCCTGCGCATAGAAGCTCGGTCGGTAGTCCAACTCCTTGATTTTATCAAAGATGCGCTTCTTCACCGGGGCGCTGATGACCCGTTTGCCGCTGAGCGCATGGGAGACCGTGCTCGGCGACACTCCGGTCGCCCGCGCCACGTCGATGATCGTCGTCGTTTTCTTCTTCATTTTTCCGCTCCCGGATCGTAACTTTCGCAACCGGAGCATTCACGCCTGAAAAGGCGTATAACAACAGATATGTTAAGTTCGGAGAGGGAAGAAGAGGAGAGTGAAAACGCTGTTGTGAATCTTTCGCTTGCAGGCAGAAGCCGATTCCGGCAAAAGGAAGGAACCGCCGCGGCTATTGGTT
>Ga0183100_1000546_pt1 | contig 28092 bp, 18 predicted proteins | sample Biomet2_FD_127789 | JGI IMG/M metagenome (GOLD analysis project Ga0183100, IMG submission 127789) | Microbial communities from bioreactor (seeded with anoxic lake sediment) at LBNL, California, USA - Biofuel metagenome 2 | ecosystem: Engineered > Bioreactor > Anaerobic > Unclassified ...
ATAAATAACATCTAAACGGATGTACTTTGTTCTCTAATGAGTGAAATTATTCATTAGGTATAATGACAAATAGGTAAAGCATATATTGCTGAACTTATAAGGAGAAATATCCGGTTTGCACGCAAATATTTGCTTTTTTGATTAATTATTTGAACAGCATCGGAACGAACTGAAGCATATATTCACGCCAGTTTACCCAGAGATGTCCGCGTGTGGACTCGCGGAAAATGTATTTTAAACCGACCTTGTCCATGCGTTCCATTAATTCTTTGTTGTTCGAGTAAAGCGGATCTTCATTGCCTACCGAAATCCAGTAAAGGTTGTAGCCTGTCTTGGAAAAAGCAGCCAGCTTAGTATCCAGGTCTGCATATTCAGGTATTTGCATATTGATCTGACTGAAGTTTACTCCGGCAGAAAACAGACCTACATAACCGAAAATGTCGGGATAGTTTGCCGAGATGATTAAGGTGTGCATTCCGCCCATGGAGAGACCTGCAAGTGCGCGGCTGTTTTTTTCGGGAATAGTTTTATAACGCGAATCGATAAAGTTTACTATTTCCGGGAAAGACTTTTCATATCTCCCATTTTTGTAGGAGCCGGGAATGGCATTCGTCATCACGGGGCGGAAGTTCAGATTTTCCGAAGTCTCGCCGGGAGCCCCTTCTTTACTACAATTGCCGTTAGGCATAACCACAATCATCGGCTCTGCTTTACCTTCTGCAATGAGGTTGTCGAGGATGCGAACCACGCGACCCAGCTCCAGCCACGCTGTTTCGTCGCCACCGCTGCCGTGCAGCAGGTAGAAGACAGGATAGGAGCGATTGCTCTTTTCGTAGTATGGCGGAGTATAAACCGTGAGGCGTCGGTTGAGATCAAGAAGATTGGAATGATACCAGGTTGTCGTCACCGTACCGTGCGGAACATCGTGTACCTGATAGTAATCAGCACAACCATTATTGATATAAAACATACTGAAGATATTGCCTACGTCACGGCAAGTAAATGGATTTGTCGGATCAATACCGGTCACACCGTCGATGATAAAACGATAGGTATACATTTCGGAGGGCAGGACAGGTGTCGTATAGTTCCATATTCCATTTTTGTCTTTTGTCAGTCGGCCTTCACCTTTGTTCACTTCCCAGTCGCCTTTAACCTGCACTTCTCTGGCTTTCGGCGCTTCCACCTTGAAAGTTACAGAGTTATCACTGTTGATTACGGGTGATGTAACGGACGATGGTCTGAATCCTACATTCTGCTGAGCTGAAAGACTCACGATAAATGCAGAGAGGAGTACGAGTGCAAGAAATAGCTTTTTCATGATATACCTTTTTTGATGGATGATTGTAGCAAAGATACTATTATTGTTTGGAACAAGAAAAAAAGTCGATTAAAAAGGATGACCTACTCATTACCGAAAAAACTTCGGTATGAGCAGGTCTGTTTTTATTAGGAGAGGAATTAGTGTGCTTTCTTTGTCATTCTGCCAGTGCCTCGGCGAAAACGGTGATCGGATGTTTGCATTTCTTTGAAGTAGACATCTCAATCTGCCACTTGCACGTTTCGCAATCGCTTACCACAAGGTCGAATTCACCTTCTTCAATCTCACGGAACAGCGGTTCGCCTATCTTCTGCGCATTCTCGTAGTTTTCTTTTTTGAACCCGTAGGTACCGCCAATCCCGCAGCAGTTTGGTTTAAGCACTGTAATCTCTACATCCGGAATCATACGCAGCAGTTCGATAGAGTAGTACTCCCAGCCCAGCTTCTCAAGATGACAGGGTGTGTGGTAGGCAATCTTCAGCGGACGCCCTCGTTGTATGAACTTAAGCTTTGATAAGTCGAAGTCTTTACTCTCGTTGATCATACGATAAATGAAACGTGTAGCCAGTTCGACATGATCACGCACGTCGGCATTCTTGAGGTTCAGTATATGCGGATATTCATCGCGTATCGTCATGGTGCAGGTGGATGAAGTAGCAACGACCGGCATGTCTTCGGATACAGCCTTGCGGATCGATCGCAGGTTGACTTCGCCCTGACGGCGCGCCTGTCCGGCAAACCCATTGGAGATCAATGCCACGCCGCAACACTTTTCTTTCTCAAGCAGCTGTACGCCATAACCGAAAGCGTTCATCACTTTCACAAAATCTTTGCCAAGTTGGGGAAAATTGTAATTGACATAGCAGCCATGAAAATAGCATATTTGATGCGCGAACTTTTTCTGCTCGCCAGCCTGCTTCTCAAACCAGGAGACAAATTTTTCGTGCGAATATTCCGGAAATATGCGGTGCTTGTCGACATGGATTGTTGCGTCCATCACTTGTTTCGTTACGTCCCAACTCAGTACCTTGTTGACTATCGGAGCAAAGGGCGACGAGAGAGTCCCTACAAGATCGGTGTGCGACAGGAAAAAGTCACGCAGCGACGGTTTGTGGCGACTATAGTTGAGTTTAGCCTTTTGAATAATATCTCCAACGCGCACGTTTGACGGGCAAGCCACTTCGCATCGCTTGCAATTCATGCAATATTTGTTTGCTTCATCGTAGAACGAAGGCATCTTCAGACGCAGTCTTTCCTGATCTGGCCCCCCATGTTTCGGGCCCGGAAAGTCAGGATTGACTGCCAACACCGGACAATACACCGTGCAGATGGTGCATTTCAAGCATTGTTCAAAATTGTTGTCGCTTTTATTGATCGATTCCATTTCCTTTGCTATTTGTTTTCTTTTTGTCTGAGAATATCTTCTGCCACGTACAGCGCGGTAAGCATTGATACACCACCTCCGCAACCTTCCTTAAGCGCGTCGAAAGCACTGAGCGACGCCCCGCAGACATGCAGATTGCTGATCGCTTGACCGTTTTTAATGCCATGGAACGTTTCGTCTGTACGAATACCGAACGATTCATAATTCTGCCGGTCGAACACATCCGAAGCAAACCATTCTTTACGGTCGGAAACATAATCGACATCAAGTCCGCAGATCGGATCGACTACATCGTTCGGCAGTGCCGCAAGCCCCTCGCTGAAGAAACTGCCTGTACAGAGGACGTATTCTTCTCCCCGCAAAGGGATATTGCCGTGATTGACGGTGAAAATCTTAGATATGCGGTTGCTTTCGAAATCAACCTGATTCACCGTATCACCCAACATATAGGTTCCGCCTAGCTGCATAAACCGCTGTTTCAGCAGATACTGAGCACGGATGCCCGATACTGTAGGCGGAAATGTAGCCAGTAACTTCACCTCCACACCTAGTTTACGCGACAGAATACTCACTATATTTGTCCGCTCCAGACCAAGACAGGCCGGAAGCAATACTGCGTCGGCATCGCCGACTTCATGTACAAGGAGGCGTATAAAGTTATCAAGAGCCTCTTCATTATCGAAAAGACGGGCGATATTGGTCGAACGAACTTCCAATGGCGTATTCTTTCGTATAGATACTTTCGTTAAGTCGAGTTCAACATGCTGAACCTTTATTCCCAGTTCCTGAAATTTACCCTGAAAGAAATCCGGATGAAAATCCAGATATCCGGTGAAATGAGCAAGACAGACGTTTTTCCAAGGAAAGCTGTCGGGTTGCTCGCTGCTTACGTAATCCGTCATCGTCAGCCAAGTAGGCTTTGTGATGGCAAAGGGCGTTAGTCTGTAATGGTTGCGCTGGTAGGATCCGTCAACCGCGATAGAAGCATCCGTCAGTAGTTGTTGAGACTTTTCAGCCAGACGCATAAAGTTATCTTTCCCCATCTTTATATAAGGATGTGATGGATTTTGTACCTTTAGTTCGTCAAGGGCCCTGACAGGATCGGTAACGCTCCTGCCGTCAGGCAGTGCATTCAACAAGTCGAACGAACCGGAAGAGAAATGGAGTGCACTTTGTCCGGATGATATGATAACACATTTTTTACCGGCTTTCTGTAGACGGATGCCGCAAGCCAGACCTGAAAGGCCTCCTCCTATTATAATTGTATCGAATATCATTTCGTTAATTCTTTATTATTCTTACTTAGTCCGCAAACACTCTCGTATACCCACGATGCATACTGACTCTCGCGCAGGCTGTCGCCCCAGGCAATGGGTTTTATTCCTTTCCAACGCTCATTAAGAAATGTTACGAGTTCTTCTTTCTCTTTTTCCGGTTTTATTTTTTTCTGTTTCGCCAGGATTCCGATCGCACGGCAGGCACAAAATTCGCCTTGGCAAGTGCCCATTCCGAGACGCGTACGGCGGCGGAGATCAATTAAATTATTTACATCCATATGGTCAATGGCGTAACTCACTTCACCATACGATACTTCCTCGCACTCGCAAACCAGACTATTATTGACTACACTGTTTGTTGCGATCTTTTCGGCCATTTCGCCATGGCGATAAATCATCGATTCCTGTACAGTCGACGGCATCGAATAAAGTTTCTTGAGAATGGTTTCCTTATCTTCGCGTGAGCCGGGAAGTTTAACTGTCGCCGTTTCGCATTTTTTGTCTATGTGTAGTTTTGTGCAAACCAGATCAGTTGCCTGTTCAGCCATCAGTCGATAAGTCATCAGTTTACCACCTGTGATGGTGATGAATCCTTTCAGTCCGTCGCGCTTTTCGTGGTCGAACAGTACGATACCACGGCTCACACTGCGTCCCGAAGGATCATTATCGGAAGCTACTAGCGGACGAACGCCGGCATAACACCTTAATATACGTGTTTTTTCCAGGATCGGCGACAGTTCTTGTGCTCCTTTGCGCAGAATTTCCACTTCTTCGGGAAGGACATACATATTATCTATCGTATCGAAAGGAACTTTTGTTGACGTTGTCCCAATCAGACAGATCGTATCACCCGGAACCAGAATATCGGCATCTGAAGGTTTGCGGCAGCGATTCAACACAATCTTGTTTACACGGTGTCCATAAATCAAAAGCGCACCTTTAGCCGGGAACATCGAAATTTTTACACCCGCCATTTCTGCAATATGCGCACCCCAGATTCCACAAGCGTTCACGATGATCGGCGCATAAAGTTCGGACGTCTCTTTTGTTCTTACATTTAGTACTCTGACGCCGACAATGGCATCTTGCCTGCGGATTAGCTCTGTTACCATATGGTAAGTCAAAACAGTTGCCCCCAGTGTTTTAGCGTCACGAATGTTCGAAGCCGTCAGTCGGAAAGGGTCGATTGAACCGTCAGGTACACGGACGACTCCGGTAACTGCCGGATTCATGGAAGGTTCCAGAACGAGTGCTTCTTTCGGATCAAATACATCTGCACGAATTCCTGCGCTTTGGCATGACTCTACAAATTTGGCTTGGAAGGATAAATCATCATCAGGCAGACTGATAAAGAATCCGTCGGTCTCATCTACACAGTGACTGGCTATCCGGCGAAGGATCTGATTTTCACTTATGCACTCGCGGGCCGATTCCTGATCAGTCACGGCATAGCGTGCACCGCTATGAAGCAAGCCATGGTTCCTTCCCGTAGCACCTGTTGCAATATCCGAACGTTCAATTAATACGGCTCTTAGTCCGCGCATAGCGCAATCGCGTAAGGTTCCGGCTCCTGTGGCTCCGCCTCCAATGATAATTACATCGTATTCATTCATGACTTTTTCCGATTTGCCTTTATTTTTATATTGTGCACAAAGGAACAGAAAAAAACAGAAAAGACAAAGAAAATAGGGGTAAATGAAAACAAATTTTTTCGTTATTGTTTTCGTTTATCGACTTTTTATTTCTTTTCGTGTACAATAGACAACCAGGACTGTAATTCCGACAAATCTTTTGCGATAAGGGTGGGCTTACTATCCGATTTACGAACAATATCCATCGTTGTCTCTCCCGAAAGGACCAAAATGCCTGTACTTCCGGCATTAAGAGCCGTTTTTACATCTGTATAAATCCGATCGCCAACCATAGCCACTTCATCGGGTTTGAGCTTTTGTTTTTCCATAATGCAATAGAGCATGCGCGGATCAGGTTTGCCGATGACAACATCAGGCTGCCTGTCTGTTGCGTATGCCAGGCAGGATATTATTGAACCGCAATCTACCAGGACCGTTTTCAAATCGGTAGGACAAACTTTGTCCGGATTCGTTGCTATATAAGGCAGTTTCTGGCGAATCCACCACGCTGCGCGACAGAGTCGCGAATAAACCAGCGTTTTATCGAAGCTCACAAGTACAGCATCGGGAGTATCTTCGGCATCGTTTTCGGCTGAAACAAAGCCTGCCTCTTCGAATTCATGAATCATACTTGGAGTACCTAGTATAAACAGCTTTTTAAACGCCGGGTGATGCATGTGAAGATAATCGATTGTTGCCTGAGCAGAGGTATACATATCGCTCAACTTGGCAGGGACGCCCATCTCTAAGAGATGATTCACATAATCGCCGGCACTCTTTGTCGGGTTATTCGTTAAAAACGAATAACTGATGCCCCACTGTCGCAATTTATTCAGAAACGACACTGTAAAGGGGAAAAGAGTGTTCCCATTATAGATTGTCCCGTCCATATCGAGTGCGATGTGGCGAATTTTACGTAAAGCGTTATTGCGTTGCTCTTCGGTCTGTACAACCATCAGAGTCTTGTTAATCATCGTATCCATCAGGTCTGAGTGTCTTAATAATTCTGTTGATCTATCCATGATTATTTTTGATTATTGCCAAAAGCCATTTTCCCCAAACAAGACATTCAGCCAATTATCCATATTATGTGTACGAACAGCCAAATCCAAAATTGTAAAGCGGCGGCGGATATATTGTGCCCGAACATAACTCTGACGCAAATAAGCGCGCGTTAAGCCAATCGCTTCAGGCTCGACAGGCGCACCTACATATTTTAAACGTGTTTTCAAATCATTGAACGGAACGAGCTGTGCCGCCAATTGTTCTTTTAGTTCCGGCCATTTATTTTTCAGTAACTGTAATTGCACAGCCAGGTGTTTCTTATCAATATATTTGGCAGCTGTCTCATCCTTGCCTATCGTTGGAAAATCCGTATGTGTAAACAAGTCAAGTGCTTTTCTGCTTAGAGTATCAGCCTCGGGCCATGCCTCGCAGCAAGCTTCAACATTGAGTTCTTCTATCGGCCATTGCAAGGCAACTTCATACATGGCTGTAGAAGCCAATGTTCCGATAGCTACCTGAAATCCGTGTGAGATAGGTTGGCCATGGTTCATATGATGCTCCATATTCCACAAGTGACTAAACTGATGATCGGCTCCCGAAGCAGGGCGACTGCTGCGATGGACCTGCATGGCAAACCCACTTAATATCAGTCCTTCCACCAGATCTCCAATAGCTTGCGGATTGCGATCACGGATAGCTTGCGGATTACTTAAAGCTTTTGGCAGGCAGTCTTGTACGATGTGCCATACATTCCGATCTATCCGCTCGATACCCAAAGCCTCTGAAAGAATCCAGTCAGCACCGGCCGGAACCTTTGCAAACAGATCTGCATAGCCTGACGCAGCCATTTCTGCAGGTGCCTGACAAATGATATCCGTATCACCTAGCCAAGCCAGAGGGGCCGGACAACTGAATGTCTGTTTCGCTCCATCTTTGGTAATGGATGCGCCGTAAGCAGTATAACCATCGACAGAAGCTGCTGTTCCGACATTCATATATTGACGGCCTGAAAGATACGACGATAGTTTCACTAAGTCATTAATTGTTCCCGAACCGACAGCAATCGGTATAGCTTCAGTCTTATGCAAATAGTCTATCAGAATATTTACAAAATTGTACTCGGCGTAAAGTCCTTTAGCCTCAAGAATGAAGGGATCATCCTGCTCAACGTTATCTTGCCTCAAGTATTCGGACGCGCGTTTGCCTGCTGCCGCGAACGTATTCGTATCAGCAATAACAATAGCCTTCTTTCCGGGGAATTGTTTTTTGAACATGGCTGCAACTTGTGATAATACACCGCTACCAATAAGTAATGCTTTTGTATCGCAGGCTGCTTTAAGCGCTTTTTCAATTTTGTTATTCATCCTCTTGTTTTTGCACATAGAGTATATGTTTCTCAATTTGAGTACATACTTGCTTATACAATAATAAGTTCTATGCCTATTTCTTCAATGGCTTTAGCCATTTCGGCTGGGATTCCGGAATCTGTAATAATCACATCAATTTTATCCAGACTGCATACGCGCCCAAAACCCCGGCGTCCGAATTTTGACGAATCGGACAGAATGATTGTACGTAACGATGAATCAATCATTCGCTTGTTTAGCATGGCTTCTTCCATATTGGAATTGGTAACACCATATTCCAGATCAATACCGTCAACACCCAGAAACAGCTTCGAGCAAGTTACATCGTTAAAGAACGAATTTGTATAATCTCCAATTACCGAGAGTGAATTTTTCCGAATCGTTCCGCCCAACTGTACCACATCAATGTTAGGTGACTTGTAAAGGAGAATTGATATTTTCGGAGAGGTGGTCACAACCGTCAGTTTCAGTGTAGAAGGAATTTGCTCGGCGAGTGTGTAAACTGTAGAACCGGACCCGATAATAATTGAATCGTTATCTTCAATCAGTTTACAAGCTTCTATAGCAATCTGTTTCTTTTCTTCAATGTGAAACTTTTCCTTAACTTCCACCTCTCTGTCAACAGTAATCGGATTAATAGGGCTAGCACTGCCATGGGTGCGATAAAGCAGTTTCTTTGCCTCCAGACTTTTTAGATCATTGCGAATTGTGGCAGGCGTTACATCTAATTTTAATGCAATGTCATTCACCTTTACAAATCCATTCTTTTTTAATGAATCGAGAATGAATTTATGCCTTTCTGCTATACTCAACATATTATTTATTAATTGATTGTGTTTCTAGTTTTTTTTGTCCCGTGTAATTCCAAACAAACGTTGCAACAAGCGTTGAAAGTATAGCAGCACCGATCCAGCACCATGAGATCGCTGTAAAATTGTAATGAGCAGAGCCATTAACCATTATTTTATTTCCTTCTATCAATATGCCACTGAGAATGTCCTGAATTCCTGCACCCACATAACTGGCAATGCCGATAACACCAAGTGCAGCTCCAGAGGCGTTGCTAGGCGCAATATCGACGGCCATCAGTCCGCCAAGAAAACAAATTAGAACACCAATACCTGTTCCAAACATAATCATCGCCAAAACATCAATCCACAGATGATGACCTGGCACTAGAAGGAATAGCATCAGTGCAATAATATCGAGCAGTCCGGCAATTAAAGCAGGAACATTTCGTCCGCCTCTGAATAGTTTATCCGAAATAAAGCCGGAAAACCCTGTTCCGATGATCCCGAATATTGAATTGATTGATAATATAATGCCAGCCTCTTTTAAATCATATCCTTTTTCATTTTGCAGAAAGAATATACCCCAACTATTTACGGCATAACGGCAGAAATACATGAAAGCGCTTGAAATAGCCAGTACCCAGATCGCCGGATTTTTCAGAACGGTAAGTTGCGCTTTCTTAATGTTTGTTGCCTCTTCGGTCGATAAATTCTTTTGCGCTTTGGGTTTGTTGACAGGCGGAAATCCTTCACTTTCCGGTGTATCGTGTACGAATTGCCAGATCACAAATACACCTAGCATTCCCAACATTCCAGAGCAGAAGAATCCGAAGCGCCAACCCAGAGCTGCTACAATAAAGGTGGATAATATCCACGTCAATCCCTCTCCCAGGTTATGACTGATAATCCAGATGCCATAGAATGTTCCGCGCTCTTTTTCTTCATACCATCGCGACAATTCTACGACACACGACGGAGCGCCAATAGATTGGAACCATCCACTTATTCCCCAAAGGACAGCAAAGAAAATGAACGAATGAACGTAGCCTAGACAAAGATTGACAGCGGCTGTTACAAGCAAACCCGTTGAAAGGAATTTGCGAATATTACAATGATCAGCCAAAAAACCATTAGCGAATTTCCCGACGGCATACGTAAAGAACAGTGCCGATCCGATAATGCCCAACTCTGTTTCTGTAAAGACATGCTCTTTGACTATCGGGTCTTTCATTACATTGAGACTCAAACGGCAAATATAAAACATGGTATACCCAAAGGTAAATGCAAAGAATGTTTTCCATCGCAGGCTTTTGAAACGCGCCGCGGTCAGTAAGGCGGCGTTGACTCCTATAGCCGGTGCCGATGTTTTGTAGAAGTTTAGTAATTTTTTAAACATGATATTTTATTTTTATCGCTAACGGCCGGTAAAATTACAAATATGTCGCTAATAAACAAAAATACTTTTTCATTTTTACGCAATTGTTTGCTTTTTCTTTTCTTTTTCTTTCTTCTGTTTTCTGAATTCTTTCTTTATCTTACTTTCAAACAGCAAATTGTCACCCGTATCTCTAACGGTATGCCTTGATTTACCTACTGACTCAACAGTGGTTATACAAAGTAAATCATTGATCGTTTCGCTATCGTCGTTAATATAATAGCATTTATCTTTCCAAACTAAGTTGTTTTTCATAAATTAGAATCCGATATGAACTTATTTTTCTTCGCCAATCACCACGTCCCAAGGGGCAATTGTAATCATGCTTTCGTTATTTAAGTTTTGGGAATCGAGAAGCGACGTACTGTTTTTAAATGGATATTTCACTTTCTGAACGGTTGCCGAAAAATTGAAGATATAGTGAATCTTCTTATTCATGTCATTTGTCCCTGAGCGTAAGATTAGTGGAAAATGGAGTTCGCGGTTTGTTGTTGCAATATTTTTCCTGCCGGCAGCCCGTGCGATAAGTTTTTGAAGCAGAGTGTCGGATGGTACAGTTGCTATATATATAAGATGGCCTTTGCCAAAAGTATTCTCGGTAATGCATGGCCATTTGCCAAAAAACGGATAGTCAACATAGGCTAAGGGTTTAGCCGTTGTGGGGCAGAGAAATTCCATCCAAGTACTAACCGTATTATCACTTGAGCCTATTTCATTTGCTTTAAGTTTTAAGCGGTTGATGCTCGAAAATTCCTGATAAGTGAAACCGCATGCCTCGCTAAGCGGACCGGGGGCAAGCACAGGGCGCACATCATCATCCTGGTCGCAGTAACCACTTTTATAAAGCATTACGACCTCACCCCCATTCTTCACAAAGTCTGAAATCTTGTTGAGCAAAATATCTGTTGCCACATATAAAGAAGGAATAACCAGTATATCATACTGACTGAAATCTTGCATTTTGTCGCAAGCTAAGATATCGCATTCTATATTTTGTTTATAAAGGGCCTCGTACACCATTCGGTCGTTATATTGTGAGTCTTCTTTATAGGGCATAAAATCGAGACCGAATTTTGAATCATGGCTGAAGAGTACAGCCACGCGATTCTGCTTTTTCAGATTTACCAGACGGTTCCCGATCCGATCCAATTCTCTTGCTCCCTTCTGAAACTCTGCATAGACACGGTTTGGTAGCATATCATGCCCGAGTATGCCGCGCCAATAGGTTTCTTGTCCATAATGAAGCGTGCTCCAATGCCAATATTCAACCATATTTGCACCGCCGGAAAGAAACAGATACATGTTTTGACGCAACTGTCCGTCGTAAGGCGGCCACTGATCGCGACTGCTCCAACCAGTGCCTTGTGCATTCGTTTCAGTAACAAGAAAATTCTTATGTCTGCACAGGTTTCGCATATAATCGCATGAATAGCCGATTTGCAAACCATCTTGTGCGTCTTGCATATTGTAATAAACATTGATAGCCGGATATTCCATCTGCCGGAATGCTTCTGCCTGATCGATATTACTGAAAGCCGGCATGAAACAATGCGTTACAAATTGATCCGGACGCTTATATTCATTGACAATATCAATCTGCCAGTTGAGAAAGTCGGCCGTAACCTTGCGATTCCACCGTTCCCACCAAAGTTTGTAAGAAGGATTAGTTACACCTTTGCGATCATAAAACTCATCCCAGGAGTTGATATTCATCCCCCAATAGTTGAGACCCCAACGCCGGTTAAGTGAATCGAGATTGTTGTTGAACTGTGACTTGATATAATCGCGAAAGCCTAGAAAATAATCTTCATTGTCAATATTTCTTGCTTCAACTTCATTGTCCACTTGATAGCCGATGATAGCTGGATTTTGGGCAAAATGTTCCATCATTTTTCGGATAATACGTTCGCAATATTTTCGATAGACGGGATTTTGCAAGTCCATATTCTGACGAATTCCATAATAACTCTGTCGCCCGTCATACGTTTGTGAAAGTATTTCGGGATGTTCTTTGGCCATCCATGCCGGGATGGAATAAGTTGGTGTGCCGAGAATCACTTTAATTCCAGCTTTTCCCAGATGATTGAGGATTCGATCCATCCAATCAAACCGAAAAACACCGTCTTGAGGTTCATAGAGCGACCAGGTGGATTCGCCAATACGCACTACAGACAAGTTCGCATTCTTCATTAACTGAATGTCTTCGTCCAAGCGGTCGGTTGGCGTATATTCACTGTAGTAGGCTGCACCGTAAAGCGGTTTGTCGAACTGGTAAACGATATTACTCTTGTTTTGCGCGTTTGCAAACAAGGGCATAGCAAGCAGAAAAGCGAGGAATATACCAATGTGTTTCATAGGATATCATGTTAACATCATTATTACAAATATACCATATCTCTTTTAAAAGGCAAAACTTTCAACCAAAACGGACAAAAAGTGCCTGTTTTATAAAAACTTTTTTATGTGTTTATAAATCCTTAATTAGATCAGCCATTTTTTCTTCCATTTGCAGACCTTTATATCCCATTTCTTTTGCTTTCTTGCCTGCAAACGTAAAATAGGTATAAGCCAATTGCGTGTGAAGCAATATGACTATGATTCAGCACACTTCAGCGTTGTTCTTCATTATCCTGAATATCAGTTTCGTTATCGTTTTTATTTAGTGCTGCTTTTGTGATCGTATGCGACTTGCTCTTTGCCGGTTTTCCTAATTTTTCCCAAGCAGCTTTTCTGGCACGATAGCGTTCAAATTTATCTTCCAAATAATTGTCTGCCATAATATCACTTTTTTGATCGGCAACAAACTTACATAAATTCTTGATTACGAACAAATGAATTTTGTTAATACATTTTATAAAATAGCGCGGGCTGAGTATTTGGGTCTAAGCTAATCAAAAAGCAAAGGAGTAAAGGATATGACAGTCATCTCACTTCGAGGATTTCATTATATTTCTCATAAAATTATTGCGTCCACATATATTGCAAATATTCAAAAAACATTACCTTTATACGCTTAAAGCATAGATCAACAAAAGAAAATCATGGAATCATTTATACATTTACACGTTCATACTCAATACTCCTTGTTGGATGGACAGGCTTCTATTGATGCGCTTATTGATAAAGCTCAAAAAGATGGGATGCGTGCTATTGCCGTTACTGATCACGGTGCGATGTTTGGAATAAAAGAATTCTTTAATAAAGTTTGTAAAATCAATGCCAAACATCATGATACTATCAAAGAATACGAAAAAGAACTAAAAGGGATTCAGGCAAAAATAGGATCATCAGCTGAAGAGCAGTCTCATATGGGAGAACTTCAGTCGCTTATCGAAAGAGAGAAAAGTAAAATATTCAAACCTATCTTCGGGTGTGAATGTTATTGCGCGCGTCATGGAAGGCTAAGCAAATTATCTACTCAAGATGATCGTAGCGGATGGCACCTCATTGTCTTGGCAAAAAACAAGACAGGATATAAAAATTTGATTAAAATTGTTTCACTCTCGTGGACCGAAGGTTTTTATGGACGTCCTCGTATAGACAAGGAACTTCTTGAGAAATATCATGAAGGACTCATTGTATGCTCGGCTTGTATCGGAGGTGAAATACCTCAGCTTATCCTGAAGGGACAACTCAATAAAGCGGAAGAATCGGTTTTGTGGTTCAAAAATGTATTTGGGAACGATTATTATCTTGAAATTCAGCGTCATGAAACCCACGATCCAACAGCGACTCATGATGTGTACGCACATCAGATAATTGCCAATAAAGAAATTTTACGATTGGGAGCAAAACATAATATTAAAGTCATTGCTACCAATGACGTTCATTTTGTGAATGAAGATGATGCTGAAGCGCACGACCGCCTGATTTGCCTCAGTACCGGTAAGGATTTGGATGATCCGAAGCGTATGCGCTACACCAAGCAAGAATGGATGAAGACCATTGCGGAGATGAACGCTATCTTCTCTGATATTCCTGAAGTACTCAGCAATACGCTTGAAATAGCCGATAAGGTGGAGTTTTATACCATCGACCATGCGCCTATCATGCCAACCTTTAGCATTCCGGAATCGTTCGGTACAGAAGAAGAATATTGCAGGAAGTTTAGTAAGCAGGATCTGTTTGACGAGTTTACACGTGATGAGAATGGGAAAGTGGTGCTTAGTGAAGCGGATGCACAAGCAAAAATCAAAAAGTTAGGTGGCTACGACAAGCTGTACAGAATTAAGCTGGAGGCGGATTATCTCGAAAAATTGACATACGACGGGGCAAAGGAATGTTATGGAGAAAATTTGACTGATGAAGTCAAGGAACGTCTAAATTTTGAGTTGCATATTATGAAGACCATGGGTTTTCCCGGTTACTTTCTTATTGTGCAAGATTTCATTCGGGCGGCACGCGAGGAGTTGAACGTTTCGGTTGGACCGGGACGTGGATCAGCTGCCGGATCAGCTGTAGCCTACTGTTTGGGCATTACTAGAATCGACCCGATCAAATATGATTTGCTGTTCGAACGGTTTCTTAATCCAGATCGTATTTCTCTGCCTGATATTGATACCGATTTCGATGATGATGGGCGCAGAGACGTATTACGTTGGGTAACTGAAAAATATGGAGCCAACCGTGTCGCTCATATTATTACTTACGGTACAATGGCCGCCAAGTCGGCTATAAAGGATGTTGCCCGGGTAGAAAAATTACCTCTATCAGAATCAAACTATTTGGCAAAGCTTGTCCCAGATAAAATCCCCGATATGAAAAAATTCAAATTGGGAGATGCTATTAATTATGTACAAGAACTTAAAGAGGCTGCAAATGGTCCTGACGAATTGTTACGCGATACCTTGACATATGCCCAGAAGTTGGAAGGAAATGTGCGTAACACCGGTGTACATGCTTGCGGAGTAATTATAGGGAGATATGATATATCCGATGTCGTCCCTGTATGTACAGCTAAAGATAAAGATACGGAAGAGGAGTTGCTGGTTACCCAATACGAAGGGTCGGTCATTGAGGAAACAGGCTTGATTAAGATGGACTTTCTTGGACTAAAAACACTCTCTATCATCAAAGATGCTTTAGAGAATATCAAGCAGACTACCAATGAAGATTTGGATATCGACCATATTAGCTTGGAAGATCCTGTTACATATAAATTGTATTGTGAAGGACGAACAACAGGTACATTCCAGTTTGAATCTGCCGGAATGCAGAAATATCTTAAAGAACTACAACCTTCAAAATTTGAAGACCTGATCGCCATGAACGCTCTTTATCGTCCGGGGCCAATGGATAATATTCCGTCATTTATTGCTCGCAAACAAGGTAAAGAGCCTATCAAATATGATATTCCTGTGATGGAACGATATCTGAAAGACACTTATGGTATTACTGTTTATCAGGAACAGGTCATGCTTCTATCACGTTTGCTGGCAAACTTTACGCGAGGCGAGAGTGATACACTTCGTAAAGCCATGGGGAAGAAACAGATAGAAAAGATGAATCATCTGAAATCAAAATTTTTGGCTGGAGGTAAAACGAATGGATATGCAGAAGATACTTTATTAAAAATCTGGAGCGAATGGGAAAAATTTGCATCGTATGCATTCAATAAAAGCCATGCCACCTGCTATTCATGGGTAGCGTATCAAACTGCATATTTGAAAGCCAACTATCCTTCGGAATATATGGCTGCCGTATTGAGTCGAAGCTTATCGAACATTGTTGATATAACTAAATTCATGGATGAATGCAAAGTGATGGGCATGCAGGTTCTGGGTCCTGATGTAAACGAATCGTTCTTAAAGTTTGCGGTTAATAAAAACAAGAATATTCGTTTCGGACTTGGAGCTGTAAAAGGTGTAGGCGAATCGGCGGTAGCGAATATTCTTGAAGAAAGAACGAAAAACGGCCCGTTTAAAAATATCTTTGACTTTGTAGAACGTATAAATTTAACGGCATGTAATAGGAAAAATATTGAATCACTGGCATTGGCAGGAGCGTTCGATAATCTGGGCATCAAGCGTGAAGAGTTTTTTACCGACATCGGAAAAGAAGAAACATTTACAGAAACTTTGATTCGTTACGGCAACAAATACCAGTTAGATAGGAATTCCGCGACAAATTCTCTCTTTGGCAATGAATCTTTTGTTGCTATCACTAAACCTGAAATACCCAAATGTGAAAGCTGGGGTGCTCTTGAAAAACTTAATAAAGAAAAGGAACTGATTGGAATTTATCTTTCTGCGCACCCTCTGGATGAATACAATATTATATTAAAATATGTATGCAATACTGGCGTAATAGAGCTTAAAGATCGCAGCACTTTGAGAGGACGAGACATATTATTAGGAGGGATTGTTACGGCAACGCGGGAAGGAATGAGTAAAACAGGCAAACCTTACTGTATTGTTAAAATTGAAGACTTTACGGGTAGTGACGAAGTTCCTCTGTTTGGGAGCGATTATATTGAATATAGTAAATATTGCAAGGTGGGGATGTATCTTCTTATTAATGCCCGTATAGAACCCAGTCAATGGAAAGAAAATGATTTGAGATTTAGGATCAGTTCCATCCGGTTGCTACAGGATGAAAAAGAAAAGTTGATAGAAAGAATCAGTATAAGTCTCCCGATCCATGAATTGGATGAGCAGACGATTAACGAACTATCCGTGCTGATTAAGAATAACCCGGGAAATAGTCAGCTTTATTTCCGTGTGATAGATGGAACTAACAAGATTTCGCAAACATTCTATTCTCAAAATATTCGTCTGAGTGTCACAAGTGATTTGATTGATTTTCTCCAAAAGAATGAAAATATTGATTTTATAATTAACAAATAAGACGATGCAGATGAAAAATATTGATTATTTTTGGCTGTATAAAAACAAAAAAGAGATTAAACGAAATAAATTATGGCATTACAAATTACAGATGAAAACTTTGCCGGATATGTAAATTCAGGCAAACCTATGGTTCTCGATTTTTGGGCTGAATGGTGTGGACCATGTCGAATGATTTCTCCTATCATTGACGAACTGTTTAAAGAATATGAAGGACGCGTTGTCATTGGAAAAATGGATGTAGACAATAACAATGATGTCGTATCAGAATTCGGCGTTCGTAATATTCCAACAATTCTCTTTTTTAAAGATGGGAAATTGGTAGATAAACAAGTGGGTGCTGCTCCCAAATCGACTTTCATATCTAAGGTAGAAGCTCTTTTATAATAGAAGTTTACGTATCTCAACAAAAAAGCCAGAGCCTAATTTATTAATCTGGCTTTTTTGTTATTCAATAGATACAAATACTTTTATTAGTTATTGCTTTTCGAAGAAAAGCACATATATTTGCATATAAACAATAAAGTAAATCGTTGATGACAAAAGCTGTCCACTATTCATATAATAAAATCAGATTTATTTACCTGTTTGTAATTATATCAGTTTTTGCTCATAGTGCAAATAATCAAATCTACACGCCTGAAAACGATATGATCTTAATTATAAGCTCTTACAATCCAGATACGCATAATATTACACAAAATATATCCGAGTTCATGGACGAATATAAACGGTTGGGTGGAAATTCTTCTGTCATTATTGAAAACTTGAATTGTAAAAGCCTTCCTGAAGCGCCATTGTGGAAAAACCGTATGCTTAAATTGCTAAGAAAATATTCAGGGAACAACAAACCTAAAGCGGTCGTCATTCTGGGACAAGAAGGATGGGCTTCTTACCTGTCGCAAGACAAAGATCTATTGCAGGATGTTCCCGTTATATGCGGTATGGTAAGTCGCAACTTTGTCCTTTTGCCGGATAGTAATACGAACCTTGCAAACTGGACTCCGAAAAGTTATGATTTAGAAGACTTCGGTAAGATCAAGCATCATCTAGCCGGGCTTGTTTATTCTTATGATATTAAGAAGAATGTAGACCTTATATTTAAATTGTATCCAAAAACTAAACATATTGCTTTAATAACTGATAATAGTTATGGCGGTATAGCATTGCAAGCTCTCGTTAAAAAGGAAATAGCCGATAATGTGGTAGATTTGATTGAACTGGACGGCCGCAAATACGATATCTACCAAATTAATGATATCATAAAGGGATTGCCGTCTCAAACGGTTTTATTACTTGGCTCATGGCGAGTAGATAAAAATGACAGCTATTATATAGGAAATGCTACTCATGCCATGAAAGCGATAAGACCTGAACTTCCCGCATTTTCTCTAACATCAATTGGATTAGGATACTGGGCTATAGGAGGTTGTATTCCGAGATATCATCCGGAAGGGAAAGAACTAGCTAGAAAAGCAATCAAAATTCTCTCTGAAGACAGGGGACAATATGTTACAGAGGTTCCCAATATTTATAATTTTGATGCAGAACAGTTGAAGGCTTTTAGTATCAATGATGACATGTTGCCTAAAGATTCTGTATTTACTAACATTGATGAAAGTATATTCTTAAAGTATAAATATGAAATACTATCCATCACAATACTGATTCTTGCCATCTTTATTATCCTCATACTAATATTCTTAGCGCGTACAAACAAACTGAAAAATAGACTATTAGGCCTTCAGAGAGACAATGAATTGATATTAAACAATATTCAAACATCTTTGGCTTTTATCAACACGGATTACACAATCAAATGGAAGAACAGTATTTCCGTTTCTTGCGAAAAACCACAATATGGAATCGGACATTGCCCTCTTTCAGATTCTCCTATAACTCCGTTTTGTGACAAGTGTTCTTTGAAAAAGGTGATCAATGAGCATAAAAAAATAGAGAATATAAGTAAGTTTAGTGATTGCTACGTTCATCTTACTTATATTCCTATTTTTGATGATGAAAACAAGTTTTTGGGAGTCATTTTGAAAAAAGAAGATGTCACGAAAGAGAAAAAAGCAGAAAACGAATTACGCAGGGCAAAAGAAAAAGCCGAAGGTGCCGATAAGTTAAAAACCGCATTCCTTGCTAATATGAGCCATGAAATACGGACACCGTTGAATGCTATTGTTGGATTTTCAAATCTCATGACTACAGCAATCAACGATAATGAACGTAAGGAATATGCTAAAATTATCAATAGTAGTAATGAGCACTTGTTACAATTAATTAATGATATTCTGGATATTGCAAAAATTGAAGCCGGAACGCTAAATTTCATAGATTCTGCAACAGACCTAAATAGTCTTTTATCTGAAATAGAACTATCATCGCAGCTCAAATCTACAAATGATATAGAAATTGCCTTTACTGAAAAACTTCCACAATGTATCATCATGATTGATCGAATACGCTTATCGCAGGTAATAACAAACCTTATTAACAACTCTATCAAATTCACCGAAAAGGGATATATCCATTTTGGGTATCAACATGAAGGTAAAGAGATTTACTTTTTTGTAGAGGATACAGGTTTTGGTATAGCACGGGGTAAAAAGGAAAAAATATTCGAACGCTTTGTAAAGTTAAATGATTTCGTACCAGGAACAGGTTTAGGACTTTCCATCTGCCAAATGATAATTAAGAAAATGAACGGTGTAATCGGCGTTAATTCACAAGAAGGCAAAGGTTCAACATTTTGGTTCAGGTTGCCCGATTCAATAATTATACAAAGCAATGCTTAAATCTGTCATAAAATATTTTCTCTTCCTAATCAAATTGAAATTTAACACCATCCTTGCCTGAAATCATAAGTGCGTGTTATATCTTTGCACCTATTATTTTGACATGGTTCTGTGTAATTGTGTTACTATAATCTGTGTGTAGATTTATATTTGCTTCATTTTGTAAATACAAACCTAAAAGAACTCGCAATCTGCCAAAACGGATTGTAAACTCTAACATGCTGAATGCATGATTCTTTTAATTGTTTTTTAGTAAAAACCAACAAACGTATTATGTCAACAAATTCAAAATGGATTAAACTATGCGTTTTAGTCGCATTATTTGGGGGTATTGGTACAGATAAAGCAGCAAGTAGAGATTACTTACCGTCCGTTAAATCTGTTCAACAAAGCAGCAAGCTAACCGGTTTAGTAAGTGATGAGTCCGGTCCGGTTGCAGGAGCCTCAATAGCGATTAAAGGAACGTCAAATGGAACAATCTCCGATGCCAACGGAAGATTCTCATTAGAAAATTTGAAAAGAGGTTCAGTGCTTGTTGTATCATTCATAGGATATGCAAGCCAGCAAATTACTTGGAATGGACAAAGCTCACTAAACATTAAACTCTCAAGTGATACCCAAAACTTGGATGAAGTAGTGGTTGTAGCTTACGGCACTGCTAAGAAGTCATCGTTCACCGGATCAGCCAGTGTAATCAAAGCAGAGCAGATGGAAAAAATCTCCGGCTCTGGTTTTACAGAAGCATTGCAGGGTATGAGTGCCGGCGTTAGTGTTGTAAACAATGAGGGTACTCCAGGATCCGAGTCACGTATTCAAATACGTGGTATCAGCTCAATGTCTGGTAATACGACGCCGTTGTATATTGTTGACGGTATGCCTTATGATGGAACACTTACATCCATTAACCCGTCGGATATCGAATCAATGACCGTATTGAAAGATGCTGCTGCGTCTTCACTTTATGGTTCACGTGCGGCCAACGGCGTTGTGGTGATCACAACAAAAAAAGGTAAACAGGGTAAGCCTACAGTTAGTTTCCGTGGTGCCTGGGGAACATCAGATCTGGCCGTTCCACATCCCGAAAAGGCCAATCCGTATCAACATCTGCTTGATTCATGGCAGGCTATCTACAACGACCAGTATTATAAATATGGTAAAACGTCTCAAGTTGCAGGCGATTATGCATCGGAAACTGTACTTTCGCACTCTGTCAACGCCCGTACAAATTCGGCTGGAGAAACAGTATATGTAACACCTTTCAGGAATATGGATCCAACCAAATATGTTTTGCATGACGGAAACGGCAACGCCTACACGAACCCGGATTTGCAAATGGTTTGGGACAAGAGCGACTGGGATTGGTATGATGCTGTTTATAGTAAAAAACTTCGCCAGGATTATGGAATCGACTTGAGCGGTTCGAGTCAGGACGGCAAGACACAGTATTTTACTTCACTCGGCTACCTTGACGATAAAGGTTATTCAAACAACGATTATTATAGGCGTTATTCATTCCGTGCAAATGTAAATTCACAAATTAATAACTGGTTGTCGATGGGTGGAAATCTGGCATATAGCTATGCGCGTAAGCATGCTTATGGTAATATCCGAGCTCTGGTTTTTAGTAACACCTTGAATTCACCGTATCTGCGTAATACAGACAATACAGACTGGGAATATTCGCAAAAAACCGGTGATCGCGTATATGATTATGGGACAAACAATGCTAACTTTTTTGGTGCACATCCTGTCAATCATGGTGATTATTGGAATAATCCGAACAATGAAGACTTCGACAGTTTTGAATATAATACAACGGCTGCTCAGTATTATGCTGAGGTTAAGTTACCCTATAATTTCAAGTTTAAGACGGCTGCAAGTTTAGACGATAATATTGAAAACAAATACTCCTATGGTTCAGCGACGCAAGGCGACGGCCAATTGGCTCCTTATGGCGTCACAATCAAGACCAATGGGGGTACTGCGGGTCGCACAACATATAAGACGACATCATTGACATGGAACAACTTACTTACTTGGGACAAAACCTTGGGAGATCATTCAATCAATGCGATGTTAGGCCAGGAGTATTATCACTTCAATCAGCAATATAACTATGGTTATGGTGAAGGTATCATGCAGATGGATCAATTTGAACTCTCATCAACCACTACAAATTGGGCGGTTAGTTCAAATCGTATCCGTTATGCATTACTTTCAATATTCGGTAAAGCCGATTATAATTACCAGAGCAAATACTACTTGTCGACATCGTTCCGCCGTGATGGTTCTTCTCGATTCAGTAAAGATAATCGTTGGGGAACATTTTTCTCAGTAGGTGGTTCCTGGCGTGTTTCCAAAGAAGCCTTTATGAAACCAACCAGTTCTTGGTTGGATAATTTAGCTTTACGTGCCAGTTATGGTACCTCAGGTAATGATAAACTTTACAAACGCAACTCCGATGGTTCTACAGGCGATGAAATATGGTATGCTTATCAGGCATATTATTCTTCTGACAATCTTTATGGTTCATCAGGTTATCGGCCATCGACCATTGCAACGCCAACCTTGAAATGGGAAAGCAATAAACAGTTCAACGGTGCGATCGATTTCAGTTTATGGACTCGCGTAAGTGGTACGGTAGAGTATTATACACGAAACTCTTCAGATTTGTTGTACTATAAGGATCTTCCTTTATCAGCACAGATAGGGGAGGCAACAGGTATCAATACAAACCTTGGAAATGTTCGTAATCAAGGCTTTGAAATGACATTGAATATTATCCCGGTTCGTACAAAAGACTTACAATGGAATATTGATGTCAATTTCTCTACCCTGAAGAATGAAATAACTTATCTGCCAAGTGGCGCATTTAACTATTCGAACCGTGTAGCTGGATATCGTATGCAAGAAGGTAAGTCATTATATGAATTTTATATGGCAAAAAATGCAGGGGTCAATCCGGAGAACGGAAACATGCGTTATTATATCAAAGACGGTAATGGAGGTTGGAAAACCACTGAGAAATATTCGGATGTAACGACAGCCGACTATCAATGGTGCGGAAGCGCTATACCAAAGGCTTTTGGTTCAATTACGAACACAGTTAAATGGAAGAGTTTCGATGCATCAATGATGTGGTATGCATCATTTGGATCAAAAATGTTTGATTATGTATATTGTGAAAACACAACCGTACGTAACGGCGTAGGAGTTGTTCAGGATCTTGTAGAAGGCAAAGTATGGACAAAACCAGGCGACAATGCCACATTCCCTCGTTGGTCAGCTGATGATTATTCTAATACACGTAAAGCTTCTGATTTTTATCTGTTCAACAACGACTATATTCGCCTCAGAAATCTTACGTTTGGATACACTGTTCCAAAGGTATGGCTTAACAAGATCGGTCTGTCTCATGTCCGTTTATATTTGAGCGGTGACAACCTTTTGACCTTCGGTACGGCAGCAAGTCACCACAACGATCCGGAAACAGGTCTGGTTGGTAACAACTATAATGGCAACGCGAATAGCGATAATGGTTACCAAACGGCAAGACGCGTATTCATGGGTGGTGTTCAAGTTTCATTTTAATTAATAAGTATTCCTATGAAAAAGATATATAAGACTATTCGATTAATACCTGTTGCTTTATTGGCTGTAGCATTCAGTGGATGTAATGACCAGTTGACTACAGAAGATGCACAGAAGGTTTCTTCTGAAACAGTTCTATCCAGTACGGTCGGATTGAATATGGTTCTCAATTCGGCATATCACTATTTACTGATGGATGGTACAGATGGCGGAACAAGTCAGAACACGGCTAGTTATGCTGGAGTAGCAGGGTTGGCTATGCATTACGATATTTGTGGCGCCGATATTTTGAGTACAACCAACTATGGCGGGTCTGCAGAAGACTGCTACAAGTATTTGCAGGATCGTACGATGTCTTCGGGCAGTTATCCTCAACAACTTTGGTCGATGATGTATCAAGTCATTAATGAGTCGAATACAATTTTGGATGCCATTCCTTCGGCAACCGGTACCGATGCAGAGAAGAATGAGATCAAAGGTCAGGCTTTAGCCATGCGTGGCATTGCCTATTTCCATCTGATCATGAACTTCCAGCAAACTTATGCTGTGTCCAAAAATAAACGCGGTGTGATTCTGCGCACATCATCAACAGATGATGAAAGCAAAGGATTTTCGACCGTTGAAGAGTGTTATGCTCAGGTATTAAGTGACCTGACTTCAGCCAAAAGTACCTTGGCAAACTACAACCGTGATGAAAAATGGCGTATTAATGCAGATGTAGTATCTGGAATGCTGGCACGTGTATATCAGGTTATGGGCAATTGGCAAAGTGCATTTTCAGAAGCCAGTAACGTTTATTCAAAATACAGTGCATTGATGAGCCAGGAAGAATGGTACAGCGGTTTCGATGGACTGATGGCAGGCGGATGTAAAGAATTAGTTTGGGGGGTTAAATACACCAACTTAAGCAATATCAGTTCAAACGTTCAATTCTGTTATTGGTATAATCAAGATCCGAGTTACGGCGAAGGAATGGAAGAAGGACCTGTATACAATTTTATTAACTTGCTAGTAGATCAGAAATATGTAGATCTTTTCGACAACACCGATTATCGTGGAACAAAATGCGAGAAAACAACTAACGTTACCGACAATGATGAAAAAGGCGTGATGTTTTGGCATCGTTCGGCTAATTCAAGCAAGGAAACTAAAGCACGTTGGGCTTATAACAAACTGAAGACCTATGGCGATGGCGGAGGAGCGAAGCAATCGCATGTTTATAACATTGATTTTCCGCTCATGCGTGGTTCTGAGATGCTGTTGATTATGGCAGAGGCCGAAGCAAATTTAGGAAATTCTGCTCAGGCGTTGACTTATTTGAACACCTTGCAGGCAGCTCGTAACGCACAACTTACAACAGTAACCGAGAAAAGTGCGCTGTTGGAAAAGATCTATGTTGAACGGCGTAAAGAGTTATTAGGAGAAGGCGTTACCGGACTTTACGACTTATTGCGATTACAGAAAGCTCTCGTTCGTTATGGAGCTACAACCACAAATCCGGCAGGGCATTTTGCTTCAGGACTTGTTAATCTTGAAGGCTACGACGGAACGGCAGCTCAACCGATGGGAACTATACCGGCAAACGACTATCGTTTTATTATGCAGATTCCACAGTTGGAAATTGCTAATAACAGTGCCATCAGTGAGGCTGATCAGAATCCTTTCAATGGGCAATAAATATTGATTATTGAATGATATATACAAAGGGGGTGCCTCAAAATGATGCGCCCTCTTTTTTTGCTCTTTCTTTAATTGGGAAATAGCACTGTTTCTGTATGAAGCGGGAAACGCCGTTTAGATCAAAGATGGATTTTTAAAGGTTCTTTTCACTAAAGCAATCCAAAAACCATTAACATTTCAAATCTATAAGAGAATTTACCATTTTATAGCCATTGAAAATAAAGAGATAGCGTATCTTCGTCACAGATTCGATAGCAAATGAACAAACAACTATTTATTTGGATAATTGTGTGCCTGAACGGAGTGGAATATGTACAGGCCCAATGGACAAAACAAGATTCACTGTGGCTTCATAATATTCTTTCAGGGAAAGAAAAGATCAAATTGAACGAAGAAACGCTTAAGGCTATTGAATCGGGATCGCTTATCAACAACGAACCTAAACCCTCAGGGGCAATGCGGATGGCACCCAAAAGTGATCTTCCCATTTCAAAAGATTTTTCCGACTATATTCAGCCTAATGACACGACACATCGCAAAGTAGCACTCAAAGATTTGCCTCCCCAGGTTTTCTGGCAGTACGATCCGCCTATCAAAATTAAGGGAGTACCGGCTTTTGAAAATATTCCTGTTTATCACTATTTGCCGCAAGCACAAGGTACTTTCAGTCTCGCCGATATGACCAGCCGCAAAAAACATGTGCACGACCGAAATGTCAAACGTGACGGGACGTGGAAAGAGTACAATAATTTACCGACGCCTGATGTTATCAGCAAACGCAAAGCTTATGCGGAGCAACATCCAGAAGTAACTCTCCCTCTTCAAAAGGCGAAGAAGGATACGACTTTCATAAATAAAAATGACACTGCCTTTATTACAAAGAAAGACAGTGTCATTATTCCTAATCAAAAGATTATTCCCATTCCGGGGGATCCTGATGCATCAAATTCTTCACAAAGAAATCGTTGATTCGGTGCAACTCGAAATCACCTCCTAGATTGTGTGTTTTACCCGGCAGATAAAGTTGCTCAAAGTTTTTGTTTGCTTTCATCAATGCACTAACCACTTGCAGGGTTGAGGCCGGATCGACATTATCATCTAATTCGCCATTAATCAGTAGAAGTTTTCCTTTCAGACGCCATGCGTTATCTACGTTTGACGATTCACTGTACGACTTGTCTATGGGATAGCCCATCCATTGTTCGTTCCACCATATTTTGTCCATCCGGTTATCATGACAACCGCAAAGAGCTACAGCTGCTTTATAGAAGTGGTTAAACCATAGCAGAGCTGCCATTGCATTTTGACCGCCTGCCGACCAGCCATAAACGCCGACGCGAGTCGTATCCATATAATTATATTTATCAGCAGCGGCCTTAATCCAAGCAATGCGATCCGGATACCCTGCGTCTTTTAAGTTTTTCCAGCAAACATCGTGGAATGCTTTAGATCTGTTACAAGTTCCCATCCCGTCAGACTGTACAACGATGAATCCCAGTTCAACCAGCTTCATCATTAAATGGGATCCAGGCATAAAATCTTTCGTTACGCTCGAATCATGCGGACCGGCGTAGATGAATTCTACAACCGGATAAGACTTGGAGCTGTCGAAATGACTCGGGCGATAGATATTGCCCCAAATATCTGTCTTGCCGTCGCGCCCTTTAGCACAGAACACTTCGGGCATTGTCCAACCTTCATTTACGATTTGACTAAGATCACATTTTTGAAGAACGGCAACTGTTGATGCCTCTTTTGTCCGTTTCAGTTGGCTGACAGGTGGCAAATCGGGGCGAGAATAGACGTCTGTAAAATATTGGCGATCCGTTGAAAAAGTGACCCGATGATTCGCATTTTCGGGCGTCATATCTTGGAAGCCTGTTCCATCCAGATGGATGCGGCAATAGTGCAGATTGTATGGATCTTCGCCTTTGTTGAAACCGGAAGCCATGAAATAAACCATCCGATTGAGTTCATCCACATAATCCACTCTGCGGACAACCCATTCTCCTCTGGTTATTTGCTGCTTGACAGTTCCCGTGATTCCATCGATCAGATAGAGATGACGCCATCCGTCGCGCTCGGATATCCATAGCATTTCTTTTCCATCGTTTAAGTCGTAACGGAAATTATTGTTGTAATAGATAAACGTCTTTGTTTTTTCGTCGACCAGATGTCTTATAGTCCCATCACTGGCATTCACTTCACCAACAATATATCGCTGATGACCACGCTGATTAAATTCGAAAGTGAAAGCACGGCTGTCATTACGCCACCCAGTCAGGTATAAAGCATATTGATTTTCGTAGAGAGAAGCGTCGACAGAAATCTGTTTACGATTAGCCACATCAAAGAGAACAGGTAATGCAACAGGTATTACATCTCCAGGTTTCGCATAGTTACGCCATTGCAGGATTGGCTGCTTTTGTGTGGAAGGACTCGACTCGATTAGAGGAATACGACGTTCGGTAACGTCGTGTATTTTTAGTGTAGCTAGTTTTTTTGAATCAGGCGACCATATCAATGCTGTACTGTCGTAGCACAGATTGACGGTTCCATCCATTGAAAGAGCTAATTCTTCGATTTCACCTTTCTTGAGCTCGTGAGAGACATATACATTATTATCTTTTATATATGCTTTCCATTGTTTATCAGGAGAAATCACAGGCATTGCCGCTATTCTGGGAGGCATTTTATAATAAAACGGCTGAGGTTCATCCTTGCTTAGTAATGAAGATTTCAATTGTTTTTCCTTTCCCGCAAAAGCAGCAAGCCCTTTTTTTGTGGCAGATCTTTGTTGTTTGCCCGTAACAGCATTGACTAAGTAATAGAAATCACCTTCTTTTTCATGATTTTTATAATAGAAATAGTGCGTACTATCCACCCATATGGGGCGGATAGCCGGTGAATAGATCCGGCTTGCACATTTCATTGCGGTGTCGGCGCGCTGATAATCGGCACGCC
>Ga0183100_1000549_pt1 | contig 27984 bp, 26 predicted proteins | sample Biomet2_FD_127789 | JGI IMG/M metagenome (GOLD analysis project Ga0183100, IMG submission 127789) | Microbial communities from bioreactor (seeded with anoxic lake sediment) at LBNL, California, USA - Biofuel metagenome 2 | ecosystem: Engineered > Bioreactor > Anaerobic > Unclassified ...
CTGTCCGCTAAAATGTGTACTTTTACTCATGTGTTAGTTTTTCTTCTGGTAAAGGCAAAAATAACACATTTTGGGCTGAACTCAGAAATGAATTCAGCCCTTTCTTGTTATTAATCAAAAAGTTTTATCGGACAGCAATATAAATAAATAGGCATCTGATTTTTTGATTTTCAATGTTTAGAGTGTCAACAGAATAAACTTTCAGAGAATAGTTTCCATAAGGCATGGAATCTCCTTTCTTTAATCCGAAATTACATAATTGGGTTGCATCTTTTTTTTGATTGTCAATCATGTAAATGTTTTTTTCTTTTTGATATAAAGAACATTCGTATTTTGTCAGACCATCATGATGTTTATTATAGCTGTATATTTTTTTGCATACTATTCCATTAATAGTAGTGTCTCCCTTAATTGTATAATTGTAGTCATAGTTTAGTCCTTCGAATTAGTATTCAAAGTGATAGGTCCAAGTTTTACCCTCTTCCAGAAAGTTATCATAAATTTCCTGAGCTCGTACGGCAGAGATACCAAATAGTAAGAGTATGGAAAGAATATAGGCTCGATTTAAATTAAATAATTTCATAATGATAGTTTTTCAATACATAACTGATATGCTAATCTGAACAATTTGAATATATAACGTTCTTTTCATGTCGTGTTTTCATGATACGAACATACGTGTTTATATTTATTATCGTGTTTTTGCGATAAAATATAATTAGGTAGAAAACCGGTTTATGTTTTTTACGAGAAAAATGTAGTTGTCTTAAAATAATTCAAGCTTGTTTTGCAATTTGGATATGTCAAATATGGATTCAAAGAGGGTTGATGTCATATAAAATAAATAATAGTTGCAAATTGAAGTATCCTATAAAGAAGACGATAATTTGCATTTATTGTTTTATGATCAAAGTTTGCACAGAACGGAAACTTAAGAGTGGGCAACAGAAGAATGGATTGATGAATCTTATTTTGTATTATCAAATATTGAAAAAGAAAGTATGCTGTATGCCATTGTGGGCTACAAAAGTTCAGAAATAGCTCATGTTTTACCATATACTCAGAAGTCTATTGAAAGATTTCGTTATACGATATTTGATAAACTTGGGGTAAATAATATTTCTGAGGCAATAGATATCTGTCAAAAATACCACCTGTTAGATTTGTGATCCCTTTTTAGTGAGCAGAAAAATATAATTGCTCGAGCAAAATTCTCAGGAAATAATGTGAGCCGGGTTTCCTGCTACTTTAGAAAATGGTGCAACGTCTTTAGTGATTACGGCGTTGGCACCAACAATGCTGTTGTGGCCAATAGTAACGTTAGGCATGATAACGGCGTTTTCACCAATCCACACGTCGTCTTCAATTGTTACGGGGCCTTTGGAATAGAGTGGGCGTAAATTTGGAGGTGTTTCCAAACTTTCCTTGTCGGTTTGACCGTGAGAATGGTCTGTGATAAGAATGTTGCTTCCCATAAGCACCCTGTTGCCGATCGAGACGCGGTTGATGACGCCAATATGAACGTTAAAATTCAACTTCACGTCGTCTCCGATAATCAGTTGGGGATTATTCTCATTTACTTTGAAACATTCGATACGTAAACCGGGGCGTGAACAAAAGTCTTTTCCCAAATGAATATATTTACCTCCAATCAAATAGAGAGGAGCCTGTACGGCGCATTTATGATGTGTCGGTGTGGAATAAGCAAATCGATTGGAAACAATGCCGTCCCTAAAAAGTTTGAATTTGTGGGCGAGGCCATGAGGAAAAATCAGTAGAGACAAGCGTCCCAATGTGATCATCAGGTATTTCTTCAAGAATTTGAAGAATTTGGCAGCAAAACGACAGATTTGGCGCGGAGATGAGAAAAATTTGACTGCGGAAATAACAACTCTCTGATAGCCCAAATATTGATTTAGCAGAGACCATCCGTTTTTGGTGTCAAAATTGTTTTTCCGTTTCAAGATCATGTAATTTAGAATAAATGGGAAAATAAAATCACTGGCGCGGTTTCGAATAACAATGGCCGAGTGTGGCGATAGTCCCTTTTCTTCAAATTCATCCAGGATTTCGGACAGATTTTTCACAAAAACGCGAATCAGATTATAACCGCCGTTGCTTGCTGCAACAGTAGCAGGATCGTAAAACACCCGATGAAGTATAGCGTTTTTCTTACTTGCAAAAGCAGCGCTAAAATACATGGGCACCTGTAGCAAATTGGTGTTTCTATACTTGTTGAAATCCATTTGCTGTACGGTTTCGCGGCGGAAAATATTGGCGCTCATGAAAGTAATCATAACGCCGATGTCGCTCATGAAATTGTCGTCATCTTCATAAATGCGGTAAAATTTACCGTTATTGGGCGCGCCAACGTGAATCAATCCCAGATCTTCGTTTGCAAGTATGCTGAGTAGGGCTGAAATGTGTTCTGTGCGAAGAAAATCGTCGTCACCAAGCAACCATACGTATTTGCTCGTAGATGTTTGAAGACATTGCAGAAAATTTCCATCGGGACCAAGGTTGTCGCTATTCCTTAAATATTTAAAAGCAATCTTGTCCTGAAATTGATGAACGATTTGTTCGGTTTCATCCGTGGAGCAGTTGTCCGAAATAATAATTTCAATGCTTTCCAATTCTTCTTTAGAAAGAGTTAGCAGACGCAAGAATTGTTGATGAAGACAAGCTGCACGATTGTAGGTGGGAATGCAGAGTGAAAGAAGTTTTTCGTTGTCGCGAAATTCTAAGCTGGATTGTGATGCCATTGTTTCTTTTTTGTAATGAAAATATAGTAGGCCCATGGGGTGATGGCGAGTGTGATGGCGCAGTAGCCAATGGTGATACCGTTGACACCCAACAGTCTGCCTAGTCCCACAGTGGAAAGACAGCATAGAAGACCTGTTACTGCTGAGTTGATGAGATAAGGCTCTTTCTTATGGCACCTCAGATAAGTCGCCCATGCGGTAATAAATTGATTAACAAATTCCGGAATCATCATCATAACGAGAGGCAGGTAAGGTAGGAATCTGTCGCCGAGATACATGCCGAAAATAATCAGGTGGAACTGCCTGATAGCGAAAATGACGAAAAAGAAAAAGAGGAGGCAGCAGGCATTAATGCCGACAGCTTGATGAAGTGTACGGCTAAAGAGTGTATCGAGTTGACCGTAACGTTTCATTTCTATCATTCCGGAGTAAGTAGGTACTTTGGTTGAAGTCCAACTATAGGAAAGCGACTGAATTCCGGTGAGGGCTGTCAGGGTCATGCCCATTTGTCCTGCAATGACAGCTCCGTCTGTTGCGAAGAGCACCGGATTGAAAAGCTGGAAAATAAAATAACCGCTGATCCAACTGATAGCTATTTTCCATTGAAAAGGAAAAATCTCCTTAACATAGGAAACTTTTTCAACCACTTTTATCTGATAAATTTTTCTGAGAATGTTTCCGAAAGGCGATAAGGTAAAGGCGGCTACGGCTACGAGTACCCATGTCAGGCTGTTTATACTGGCTGTAAGTAATTTCGCACCGAATCCTAAACTCAACCATACGATGAGCAGGCCGAGTGAAATTTGGCAAAAACGGTATTTAGCCACTTGTTTCACTTTCCCCAAGCCTTCCAAAAAGGCAAACATAGGCGCGATCATCAAGTTGATGCTGGTGGTGCAACTCAGAATGAACCATGGTAATTTCCAATTTACAGTGCCACCGGTTTTATCGTAGCGGGTGAAAAAGATGTATCCCACAATCATCAGTACCAGAAAGAGTACCATGGCAAAGAGTCCGTACCAGCGGAAGCAGAAATGTAGTAGGGAGGAGAGTCGTGAACGATATTTTGATTCTCCTTCTAAGCTGAAGCCGTTCCATTGAAGGTGTGAGGCTTCGTGAGCAACATATTGCGTAATGATGCCGTTCATGCCCAGCTCAAAGAAGGTTTGAATGGCCAAGATGCTGCCAAAAGTAAAATAGAATCCCTGTTCCACTTTTGTAAGATACTTGGCGATGAAGAGAGCTGTGATGACGCCTCCTGCAGCTTGGATGATACGGGCTGTGGAAGTGTACGCAATAGATTTGTCAATACCAATTTTTTTTCCGATAGTCCTAAGTAGCGGCATTAGCAAAACAAATCTTTGGTGAGTATGAGATGGGTGAATTTGCGCAGGTATTCCTCGCTGCCGGCAATATGAACGTATTCGTCGTTAACGGCGAGGCGGTGTATTTTCGGATAGTTTTTGAGGAGGCCTGTGGCGTAAAGATCGCTGAGTTGTTCGATGATGGCGGAGCCTAAACCACAACTTTTTTGATGTTCTTCGATGACAACTATATTGGGGTGCTTTTCAGCCAGATTCAAAAGCTGCTCTGCATGGAGAGGCTTAATGAAAGGGACACTGTAGATGGCGGTGTCGATGGAGAGTTCGTTGATCTGGTTGACAGAGTCATAAAGAATAGAGCCGGTGGCGAGGAGCAGGTTCTTGCTATCGGATTCCCGCAGGCAATGTAGATGGCCAAGTTGTAGCTTTTCCTGATTATCCCGAAAAACTTGCTTTTCGCCGGCTTTACCGAGGCGGATATACATGGAACCTGGATAATTGGCAGAGAAGGAGGCTACGGCTTGAGCTTCTCCAGGATCGGATGGAGATGCTACAACCATATTTGGCAGGGTGCGCATGATGCCTATTTCTTCTGTGGCGTGGTGTGACATGCCCAGACTCCCGTAGGCAAAACCTGCTCCCACTGCAACAATTTTCACACTTCCGTTATAATAGGTTATGTCATTCCGAATTTCTTCCAGACATCTCAGGGTAGGAAAGTTTGCAATAGAGTAAATATAAACGTTGTAGCCTTCTTTTGCCAGACCTGCAGCTACACCAATCATGTTTTGCTCGGCGATGCCGGCATTCAGAAAGCGTTTTGGGAATTTATCCCTGAAAGGCTCTACAACGTGATAGCCTAAATCTCCGACGATCAAAAATATCTTGTCGTTTGTTTCTGCTTCCTTTATCAGTTGTTGAATAAATGCTGTTCTCATTTTTCTATTTCCTTGATAGCTGTTTTGTATTGTTCGTCGTTAGGCGATTTGTAATGCCATGCCAGATTGTTTTCCATGTAGCTGACGCCTTTTCCTTTCACTGTGTTTGCAATAATTACAGTGGGTTTGTTTGTTTGTACTTCAAATATGCGAAAGGCATTCAGAATTTCTTGGTGATTATGACCGTCAATGTTCAGAACGTGGCAATTGAAAGCCTTGAGTTTGTCTGTCAGTGGTTCCAGGTTCATCACGTCGTTGGTGTTACCCAAACTCTGGATTTTGTTATAGTCGATAATGGCACAAAGACGGTTAAGGTGGTGGTGAGAGGCAAACATCAGGGCTTCCCAGTTGGAGCCCTCGTCCATTTCGCCGTCACCTAAGAGTACGAAAGTGCGATAATTCTGTTCTCTTGCTTGTCCTGCCAGAGCGATGCCGACGCTGTACGGCAGACCGTGTCCCAAACTTCCTGCTGAAATTTCCACTCCAGGAATGAGATGGGAAATGTGACAAAGAAATTCGCTGCCGTTTTGTCCGTAAGAGTCCAATCGTTCTACAGGGAAAAAGCCCGCGAGTGCCAGTGTGGCATAATAAGAAACACAGGCGTGTCCTTTTGAGAGAAGAAAGCGATCGCGGCCTTCCCAGTCGGGGGCTTGAGGGTCGTATTTCATGATGTCCGTGTAGAGTACTGCCAAGATGTCGGCCATCGACATGGCACCACCAATATGGGATGCGTTTGCGCGATAAACCATTTTGACGGACATTTCTCTAATTTTTTTTGCAAAGTCTGAACTGTTCATATTTTCGTTTCAGTTTATATCAAAGTTGTTTTTCAGCGTGTTTCATGTCGAATATCGTTTTTTCAAGTCCGTCTTCGAGAGATGTGTGCTCAAACGGTCCGAATGTATGGACAAATTTATCCGAGTTCCCTAAGATTTTCATGGATTGATTTTCTCGATAAGGCAGAGAGGCTTGAAAGTCGATATTGGCTCCGGTAAGGTTACGGATAAGAGAAAATAAATCTTTCAAAGCAATGGTGCGGGCTGAAGAGAGATTGTAAATGCCGCTTTTTCCGGTTGTGCCAACAATGGACTCTACTGCTTCTGCAAAGTCCGTAGAATAAAGATAGGAATAAATTTGTTCTCCAGCTGTGGTTTGCATCGTTTTTTCTCTGTTGATACATTTTGAAATCACGGATGGAATGAGCCAGCGAGTTTTTTGTTTTTCTCCGTAGATGCTGAAAATTCTTATCCACTGCCATTCTGCACCGCTTTTGCGCCCGTATTCTTCCAATATCTGGCAGCAGCTTATTTTTGCTTTGGCATATTCTGAAAGTGCCCCCAAAGGATAGCTTTCATCAATACAACTGTCAATGCGCCCATATTCATCCTGGCTGCCAAGCATGATGACTTGACGGTAAGGCGCGAGCTGTAGTATTTCCTGAGTCATTAGAACGTTAGCATGTTGAATGGATGCATTATTACGCCCCTCAGCCGATACGCCCCCCCAGGCTGCATGAATGAGTACTTCCGGCTCAAAAAGACGAAGGTCCTCCTTCCAGTTGGGTTGCCCCAGTGTTATCCACTTGATTTTTTGTTCCGTTTCCAAATCAAACAGACTGTGAGAATTTTTGCGCTTCAAGCAAGCTACCTGATGTCCTTTTTTTAGGCATATGCAGGCCAAATGATAACCTAAGAATCCTGTTGCTCCTGTAATGAATATCCTCATTTGTTCGTATAAGTCTCAATTTGTTCCGCACAGAGATTGTAGACGTTTTCGTTGTGATAACGTTTATACCAGTCTGTCGTCATATGGATGGATTCATCAAGTGTCATTTTCGGTTCCCACCCTAAACGAAAATGAGCTTTGCTGATGTCCAGCAGTAGCAGATTAGCTTCGTGAAGAGCCTGTGGGTCAGAAGCATCGCAGAGATCTCCATGACCGTAGTTTTTTACAATTTTGGAGGCCACAGTCCATACATCGGCAATGGATTCTGCACGTGGTCCGAAATTCCAGGCTTCATTATAATTTTGAGGGTGTTCCCACATGCGTTGGGCTAAGAGTAGGTATCCTCCCAGAGGTTCCAGTACATGTTGCCAGGGACGAATTGAGTGAGGAGAGCGGATATTAATTGTTTTTTCAGCTTCTAGGGCGCGAATGCAGTCTGGCACTATTCTGTCTTTAGACCAGTCGCCACCGCCTATTACGTTACCTGCTCGTACGCTGGCCAGACATTTGCTGTAGTCGTTCACCTGATCGTGCTCGAAAAAGCTGCGGCGCCAAGCTGAAATAGCAATTTCGGCGGCACCTTTGCTGGCAGAATAGGGGTCATAGCCTCCCATGGCTTCGTTTTCGCGATAGCCCCATATTTGTTCTTTATTTTCGTAACATTTATCGGTAGTTATCATCACGCCAACGCGTGTAGAGGGTTCGTTGCGCATAGCTTCCATGACATTAATGGTACCCATTACGTTTGTTTGGAATGTTTCTACAGGAATGTCATAACTTATTCTTACAAGAGGTTGTGCAGCTAAATGAAAAACCATTTCGGGTTGATATTTCTCGAAAATTTCTTTCACAGTTGTCGTGTCACAGATGTCTCCTCTTAAGTCGGCTTCCAGAAGTTTCCCGATGTTGCTCAGAGAGTAGTTGTCACGTTCCGTGTAAGGGTCCTTTGCCAAACCTATTACTTTGGCTCCCATGAGTTGAAGCCATATGGAAAGCCAGGAACCTTTAAAACCTGTATGCCCCGTGATGAGCACTCGTTTGCCTGCGTAGAATCTCCTCAATTCATCCATTTCTTACCAAATTTTCCAGGGTGCTGTTCCCTCATTCCACATGGTGTTAAGTTCTTTATTGTCACGAAGCATATCCATTGGTTTCCAGAAACCGGTGTGCTTGTAAGCATTCATTTTTCCGTCGTGGGCCAACATTTCGAGGGGTTTTCTTTCGAAAGCTATGGTGTCGTCTCCTTCAGGAATATATTTAAAAACTTCAGGTTCACAAACAAAAAAACCAATGTTTATCCAATTGCTTCCGCCACAAGGTTTTTCACAGAAAGAGCGGATGCGGTTCGTGTCTGGGGCTATATCCACCGCACCGAATTTGCCTTCCGGTTTGAATACGGACATGGTGATGGCTGCGCCGGTTTGACGATGAGCTTCTATACTTCGATTAATGTTGATGTCGGCCACTCCGTCGCCATAAGTTAACAGAAACGGTTCGTCTCCGATAAAAGGCTGTATGCGCTTTATGCGACCTCCCGTCATGGTGTTCAGACCTGTGTCAACCATTGTGACCTTCCAGTTTTCGGAATGACTGGAATGTACTTTAACGGAGTTGTCTGCCAAATTCACCGTCATATCGCTGTTATGCAGGTAGTAGTTGGCAAAATATTCTTTGATGGCGTATTGTTTGTAACCGCAGCAGATCACGAAATCGTTGATGCCATAGTGACTGTAAATTTTCATGATGTGCCAGATGATGGGCTTGTTGCCAATTTCCACCATAGGTTTTGGAATTACGCTGGTGGCTTCGCTCAATCGAGAACCGAATCCTCCTGCCAATATCACAGCTTTCATGCTTTTACTTTTTAGTTGATTTACTTTTAAACGGTTTAGGCACATCTAAATTGTGTTGTTTGTCCGTTCTTATTCTTTACAAAGTTACAGCAAAGTGAGAGAAGAGCAAAAAAAGAAACGAAGTTTTTTATTTTTCTTAGGTTGAACTGCCGCTTAATTTATTTAGAGTTACATGCTGTGGTACTTCCAACATTGATTTTTTTAAAATGTTCTTATATGGCCAATTTGAGGACATCAACAAATAAAATTTGTTGATGTTGTTTTTGATTTTAATGGTGTTTGATTTGTTCAATCTTTTGAAATATATGTATTTGGCTGCTTATTCTTTAGAGTCTTTTGTACTCTTTTTCTCTTTATTTGAATGTGTTTGAGGCGTGTCATGAAGTGACGCATATAAATATTTGATCAAACTTGATGCTGTTATTATGGTGAGATGCATACGTGGGACAACTTGGGATTTTGACTTAACTTTTAGTTGTTTTGAAGGCTTTTCAATTAAGTACGACTTTTTTCAAAATATATTTGTTGTATTTTTAATGAATAGCCTCTTGTTTTTGACAAATAGGAACTTTAGAAACGCCCTTTGAGAACCGGATGAAATTCTATCATACATCAGTCTAAAACATACCCTGAGAATTTATGAGAACAAGCGCCATATGCTACTATTGGTCGTTAATTTTCGTAATAGAACGATAGAATAGTATTAGACTGAGAGAAAATGCTGGTGATAGGTAGATTTTTAATTACAATATTGCAAATGCATCTTTTGCCAGTTTTTGAGGCAAAATAGCAAGTTGTGACAGTGCAAATAGTCTGCGTTTGATGAAGTCTCAGACATTTCCAGTTGTCAAAATTCCTTTTGAAGGGGCCTCTTCTAGCGACATGCACGTTACCTGTTTATCTAACACAAATCTCTTGAACGTATTTTTAGGAATAAGTGCTAACATATAATGCGCAATACACCGCCGGTTGTCAGTAAAATAATAATCATTAAAAAGATAGATTAGCCTATGACGGATGGGTACTTCTACCTTATAAATTAAAGTTTGCTGGAAAGCATGAAAACAGACGAAACTAATTGATCCGACGAAAACGAACAGAGAGATAGATTGAATACCTTAAAAATTATGAGTACGTATAGTTCTTTAGAATGGGAGCTTACGAGATGGAGGATGTCATAAAAAATTAATAAACTTTCTGTAAACGTTTGGAAAAGTATTGGAAAAGGTTTACCTTTGTGCGGAAAAATACAATGTAAACTTCCATAATAGAGTATGAAAAGTATCGAAAAAATATCAGTAGTTCTTATTTCTGTTTTTACTTTAATGCCACAAATGTGGGCACAATTGCAAGTGAGCAATCTGCGTGTAGAGCACATGGTAAACCCCTCTGTTGTTGATGCTGCGAATCCCCGCCTCTCGTGGGTAAACAGTGCTCAAAACGATCAAGTTCGGGGGCAGTACCAAACGGCTTATCAGATTGTGGTGGCTTCTAGTTTGCAAAACCTGAAGGCCGGAAAGTATGACGTTTGGGATTCCAAGAAAAAGAACTCAACCAATTCCTTATATATATGTTATGGAGGACGTCCCTTGCAGTCAGGCTCCGATTATTATTGGCGTGTACGAACATGGGATGCTAACGGAAAATTGTCAATCTGGAGTGCTACGGCTAAGTGGGGGATGGGACTGAAACCAACGGAGTGGAAAGCCAAATGGATTGGGGCAGATCCCCAGCAAACTGCTGCCCCCCTGCTGCGCAAGACTTTTGCCCTGAATAAGAAAATACGTAGGGCCAAAGCCTTTATTTGTGGATTGGGCTTTTTTGAACTTTATATGAATGGTAAACGTGTTGGTAACGATTACCTGGTACCGAACTTGACAAATTACACCAAACGTGAGGGACTTGACAAAGCAGGTTTGGCCCTTGATGATAATTTCAGAGACTATCGTACGCTTTATATGGCGTATGACGTGACAGACTATCTGCTTTCAGGCCACAATGCGGTAGGTGTTGTTCTGGGTAATGGTTTTTATCAGCCGGACAAGAGTAATGCCGGTTTCTTTGGACATCCCTGTCTGCTCTGCCAAATTGAAATTGAAATGACAGATGGTAGTAAACAAACGATTGTTACGGACGGAAGCTGGCAGACAAAACCTTCGGCTATTCATATGAACGGAATTTATTATGGTGAAGTTTATAATGCCAATGACGAGACTGCAGACTGGAACATGAGTTCTCTGAATGAAAACGGATGGAAGACTGTAAATCTCGTGGAGGGACCGAAGGGACAATTGACGGCTCAGACTTCTCCGGGTGATAAAACCACAGAGGTGCTTCATCCTGTCAGTTTGAAGAAACTTACTGACGGTCGTTATGAAGTGGACTTCGGAAAAGAAATAGCCGGTTGGATTCATTTTAAAGATGTTACAGGCCAAAAGGGTGATACGCTGCGCGTAAATTACGTGTGTGAATCACCACAGGGTACGCAAAATTATGTTTTTAAAGGGGATGGTCATGAAAGTTATGCGCCGCGTTTTACATGGTTTGCTTTCAGCAAAGCCATCATTTCAGGTGTAAAGGATCTGACTGAAAATCAATTGCAGGCGGAGGCCGTAAATACAGATGTGCCCATTTCGGCTTATTTTCATACGTCAAATCCTCTGTTTAACAAAATCAATGAGATATGGCGTCGTTCCCAGATGGACAACATGCATGGATGTATTGCCAGCGATTGCCCACACCGCGAACGCTTACCTTATACGGGTGATGGCGAGGCAGCCTGTGCTACGGTGATGCTTAATTTTGATGCAGCTGCATTTTATCAAAAATGGATTCGCGACGTACGCGATACACAGAATAAGGAAACTGGTTATGTTCCTAACAGTGCACCATGGCAGCCCGGTTGCGGTGGTGGTGTGCCATGGGGCGCAGCGATGAACGTGATGCCGTGGGAATATTATTTGCAATATGGTGACAAGAAACTTTTGGAAGATTCTTATTTTGCCATGAAAGAGCAGGTAAGATATATGTTGACATGGCTTACGCCGGATGGCATTATGTTCCAGAAAAAAACAAATGTAAACTCTACTACATCGAATTATTGGTTCAACTTGGGCGATTGGTGCCCTCCTTACGGACTACCGAAGGATGAACTCGTACATACATTCTATCTCTGGCTTTGTTCAGATTATACGGCAAAAGCTGCAAGGGTATTGGGAAACACGGCAGATGAAGCCTATTATAAAGCGCTTGCCGAGAAAGTGCGCCAAGCGTTCGACAAACATTTCTATGACAGTGAGGCCAAAACTTATGGAGACTTTGGGAGTAATATTTTTGCTCTGAAGATGGGCGTGCCGGTAGAAAAAAAGAATGACGTGGTGGCCAGTTTGAGAAAAGAAATCATGGAAACTCACGAAGGGCATATTAATACTGGTTTTCTGGGCACAAAATATTTTTTTGAAGTACTTGCGGACAATGGTTTAAATGATGTGGCCTATACGGCTATGAACAAGACGGACTTTCCAAGTTACGGCCACTGGATTGCTCAGGGAGCTACGACCTCTTGGGAACAGTGGGATGGTGGAAATTCTCACAATCATCCGATGTTTGGTAGCGGCCTGACGTGGTTTTATCGCCGTCTTGCCGGAGTTGATGTGGACGAAAATGAACCTGGTTATCGTCATATCATATTGCGTCCTGAACCCGTTTCTGATTTGGACAGTGTGGATTACTCACTGCAAACGCCTTATGGAAAAGTGAAGTCGGAAGTGGTTCGCCAAAATGGTAAAATGCAAATGAATGTGACTGTTCCTGTAGGCAGTCGCGCAACCCTCTATTTGCCTACGGAGAACATTGCTGCTATTACGGAATCGGGTCAGACGATAGAAAAAGCCAAAGGTGTGAAACTTGTTGGAAGTAAAAACGAAAAAACATGTGTGGAACTTCAACAGGGAAGTTATCATTTTTTGTTTTAAGAGCTGAATTTCAAAGAAAAAGCCCCTCTTTTTGAAAAAAAATAATCCCTGACACAATAAATTTTGTTTTGTGTCGAATTTTTCTTGAAAAAAGTTTGGGGGAATAAAAAGAAACGATTACTTTTGCGAAAACATCAGAAGACAATGAAGATGCCAAAGAGTATTATATTAGTAGGTTTTGCCTTTTTAATGGCTTTTACCCCAGTGATGGGTGAAAGCTTGGGAGGCGCTGACCTTTCGACGGCTCAAAGCGAGATGGCAGAAATCAAATTCTATGTCAAGGGTTTTAATATTCGCATTGTGAATGCTGCCAAGTATGATATGCAAGTATACAGCCTTACAGGTTCTTGTGTAGCTACTTTCCGTATAGACAGCGAAGATAAAACCGTTTCGTTAAATTTGCCCAAGGGAATTTATATTCTTAAAGTGGGTGAAGTTGCTCGCAAAATTTTCCTCAAATAATTAAAAGGATTATTTAATTAAGGTTCTTATGAGAGGACTTTTCGGAGTGCTTTTCATTGTTATTCTGTCGCTGTGCAGTTGCAGTAAAGATAAGCCTGATTATCCTTTCAGTAAAATTTCTTATGAAGGATTAGACAGTTTCAGAAATGACGACTATACGGTGAGTAATCGGCGTGTACGTTTTTTTATTGATTCTTTTCGTATTGCAGATCGCGATACAGACTATATCGATGTGCTTACAAACCATTATTATGCGGAACGTCATCCTTATTTGTGGATTAACAAATGGGGTACAGACTTACGCTGTGACACGGTGCTCCAATGGTTGGACAATGTGAGTAAAATGGGTCTGCCGGAAAAAAAATTCTATTTAAAACGTATCCGGGAATCGCTTGAAAGATTGCGAAATCTGAATTTTAACGAGACCTATACAGCCAGTTGCACAATGGCTACGCTGGAGTATTATTTGACTAAGAGTTACATGCGTTATTGTTCCGGTCAGCGTTTTGGATTTGTGAATCCTTATAAACTCTTTAATCGGATGGAAAAGGTGGATAAAGATTCTGTCGGCAGCTCCTATAAAACGCTTTTTAATATTCCGATTGATGCTGTCAATGAGAATTTTTTTGTTAAAGCTCTTGAGTGTGTTCAGAAATCGGAGGTCAACATGTTTATGACTGCTGTGCAACCTTCTTCTTCTCTGTACAAAAAAATTTATACTGCATTGCAAGGTGAATCTTTGAATAGTGAGCGGGGCAGAACGCTAATTGTGAATCTGGAGCGCAGCCGCTGGCGGATGCAGGAGACGGAGAACGAAAAATATGTGGTGGTAAACTTGCCGTCACAGCAATTGATGGCAATGGAACAAGGGACAGGCACGCTGAGCATGAACGTGTGTGTGGGGAGCCCAGAACATCAAACTCCGATGCTGACAAGTAAAATCGCTTATTTGGAACTTAATCCATATTGGATAATTCCTTTGAGTATTGTAAAACGAGACATTGTCAAGCATGTTGGTGATACCGCTTATTTTTCTTCCAAACGTTTTAAAATTGTAGACCGTGTTACGGGTTATTTTATTTCCCCTCTAAATGTTACTCCAGGCATGCTTTTGAGCAAAAAATATCTTGTTAGGCAGGATAAGGGCGAAGACAATTCGCTGGGACGAATGATTTTTAGGTTCCCGAATCCATTTTCTATTTATATGCACGATACTAACGAACGGAATGTTTTTTCTCAAGATTGGCGCACGGTGAGCCATGGGTGTATTCGTTTGGAAAAACCTTTTGACTTGGCCCTATTTCTGTTAAAAGGTAAGGACGATGCTTATATAGACCGCATCAGGTTGGCTCTGAACATGGAACCTCTTACGGATGAAGGACGCGAAATGAAGGAAACGCCGCACACTAAGGTCTTGAAACGTTGTGATTTTAAACCTGCGATACCACTTTTTGTAGTTTATTTTACGTGTTATCCCGATGCCACCGGTCAACTCGAATATTATCCGGATATTTATAATTATGATGAGCTTGTTTGGGCGCATCTCAATTTATAGAAGGAATGAGTTATCTGGACGATAGTTTAATAACTCGGCAACTTCAGGACCCTTCTACACGCAGGCGGGCTTTTGAAGAATTGGTAAAAAAATATACCTCACAATTGTATTGGCAAATCCGACATATTGTGCTTTCTCACGACGATACGAACGATGTATTGCAGAATCTCTTTATTAAGGTGTGGACCAATCTGGATAATTTTAGGGGTGATTCTAAATTGGCTACTTGGCTTTATCGTATTGCCGTGAATGAAAGTCTCACTTTCATTCAGAAGCGTAGGGACACAGTGACTATTGATAACCCGGAAGCTGGTGTTGTTGAAAATTTGGAGAGCGATCCCTATTTTGATGGTGAGGAGACTGACATGCAATTGCAAAAGGCTTTACAAACGTTGCCTGAAAAACAACGGATAGTTTTCAATATGAAATATTTCCAGGAAATGAAATATGACGAAATGAGCGAAATTTTGGAAACCAGTGTTGGTTCCTTGAAAGCGTCCTATCATTTTGCAGTAGAAAAAATTGAAAAATATTTTAATGAGAATGATTAAACCTTTAGATAGTTCAACCGTCTAACAAGCGAGGAGTTAGAATATGAAAACGATAGATCTGACAAGTAACAAAAAAAGTAAGAGGTCACCTTTTAATGTGCCAGAAGGCTATTTCGAGAATTTTGCAGCTCAAATGATGACGCAAATTCCCGAAACGGATTTTGTAAAAGAGTCCCAAACGGCTATAAAAGTTGAAATGTCGGAACCTAGAATTTCGATACTCACACGCATAAAACCGTATATTTATTTAGCTGCCACTATTTGTGGTTTAGTATTTGGCATTAAGGTTTATCAATCTCAAAAACAGCAGTACGTAGGGAAGAATCAAACCCCTGTTACTACAATTAGTAAGGATCAGGCTACTCAATATGTAGATGATGCCTGTGATTTCATGATGATTGATGATCATGATGTTTACGCTTGTGCAACAAACACTTTTTAATATTTTCATACGTAATGAAAAATTGGCTTATTCTTATTCTGCTTATTTTAATGATTGTTCCGGCTCCAGCTCAAGAGCCAGAAAGCGATATGCAACGGATACCTTGGAGAAAGTTTTTACCAGGTCGTGGTGATAATCGAAAACCTGCATTTTCGCCATGGGAATATATGAAGAAAGAAGACGAATTTATTACTGACAAAGCTAAATTGACCGTAGTCGAAGCTAATTCTGTTTGTCCTCTTCTTCATAAAATGAAAGATGAACAGCGTAGGTTGGATTTTCAAGGTCACCATCTCTTGGATCAGGCTAGTAACGAAAATCTTTCTGAAGCTGCCAGTCAAACTCTTTTAAAGAGAATTAAAGAACTGAATGAAAAAAAACTGGCTGTTGAAAACGAATATCACAGACAGATGCTGAAATTTATTTCCGCCAAGAAGTTCTTGCAGTTATTGCAGGCCGACATGAATTTTGATCGTTTCATGCTCCACAAGATGTTTATGGGTGCCCATGGTGGCCCTGATTTTTCTGACAAGAAAGATTAGCATATTTAAAAAGTGGTGAGTGGGTGTGATTGTTGGAGTTGTTAGGACTCTTTTATGATTAATCCGATAGAAAATTAATCAAAAAAATCTTCCAGATAAATAGCGATGTGAGCACAAGCTTCTGCGTCTGCAAGAGCGTGGTGATGATTCTTTATATTGTAGCCGCAGGCTTTTGCCACAGTTTGTAATTGATGGTTTGGCAGATTGTTTTGAAAAGCCTTACGAGAGGCTTTCAGCGTATCAAAAAAATGGTAATCAGGATAGTCCATTTGATAGACATGATGAACTGCACGTAGACACTTCTCGTCGAAACGGGCGTTGTGGGCAAAGAGAGGTAGATCTTCAATAAGCGGCTGGATATTTTCCCAGATATCTTTAAAATTTGGTGCGCTACAGGTATCCTCTCTGCAGAGACCGTTAACGCGAGAACACCAATAGCTATAATATTCGGGTTCGGGACAAATAAGGCTGTAGACGCTTTTAGTGATTTCGTTTTTGCGGACTACTATAATGCCCATGCTACAAATACTACTAGGGTGTTCATTAGCTGTTTCGAAATCGATGGCTGCAAAATCCATTATCTTAAATGATTGATTTGTGTTCCTAAAGTTTAATTGTCATACCCTCGTTGCATGCAATCGTGTTCGGGAAAATTTCCCGCGCTTCTTGTAACAATATGTTTTCGTCTAAATAATGTGCAGAATAGTGTCCGATAAGTAATTTTTCTGCATGGCAGGCGAGAGCTAGGGTAGCAGCTTGGCGAGCTGTGGAATGATGAGTGGTTTTTGCTCGTTCAATACGGTCTTCACCAAAAGTAGTTTCGTGATAAAGTAGAGTGATATTTTCTAAATATTTTTGCAATTGCGGTTTATAAGCGGTGTCGGAGCAGTATGCATAACTCCTGACTTTCTCTGCCGGTCGGGTGAGGCGATGATTGGGTATTAGGGTGCCGTCTTCTAAAGTCCAGTCGGCGCCGTTTTTGATATTGTTTATTTGGCTCACCGGAATTTGATAGAAATCTACCATGTTGCGTAGGATATGGGGCAGAGTCGGTTTCTCTTTGAAAAGAAAACCGCAACAAGGAATACGATGGTCTAATGGAAGTGTGTAAATGGTAACAGAATGGTCATCGTAGATTACTTGGTTTAAAGTAGTGTCAATGGGATGAAATATTACATTAAAATTTATCCCTTTGCAAAAGAAATCCATTTGTTGTTGAAATAGGGTTTCATAATTTCCAGGTGCATAAATATGAAGGTCTGCTGTGCGACCCAATAAGGCAAAAGAAGAAATTAGACCTAGTAGTCCGAAACAGTGGTCTCCATGGAGGTGACTGATAAAAATACTTCTAAGGTTCGTAAATTTCAATTTATGGAAACGCATTTGCAATTGAGTGCCTTCACCGCAGTCTATCATAAAAAGCTTTTCCCTAATATTGATAATTTGTGCCGAGGGGTAGTGGCGCTTGGTTGGTACGGCGCAGCCGCAACCCAAGATATGGATTTCAAATTTTTCCATGTGTGATTGTTTAGAAGCAAAAAAGCGGGAAGAATCATGCTGACCCGCCCCGCTTTTATGCTATGAACAACTGATTAGTTATTTTCTTCTGCTTTTGTTTCAGTTTTAGGAGTATCTTGCATTTGCGCTTTCAACTGTGCTAGTGCATCGAGATCACCGAGAGAAGTTGTGGCAGCTTGGTTCTGAATAGAAGGAATGGCATTGACATTTTGTTGTTTCTTCGGAGTTTCCTCTTTAGCCTTGTGTTCTGCGCGTTGCTCATCTTCAAATACGCGACTATGCGAAAGAATGATACGGCGTGTCACCTTATTAAATTCCAGAACTTTGAACGAAAGTTTTTCATTCAGCAGTGCTTTCGTCTTATCTTCTTTAATCAGATGCTTGGGTGTAGCAAAGCCATCGATACCGTATTCCAACTGAATAACGTCACCGTTGTCATGTTCTTCGATAATAGTACCTTCGTGGATAGAACCAACCGTAAATACAGTTTCAAATACATCCCAAGGATTTTCTTCACACTGTTTGTGTCCTAAGCTTAAGCGACGATTCTCTTTATCGATTTCCAAAACAATGACTTCAATATCGGCGCCAATTTGAGTAATTTCAGAAGGGTGCTTGATTTTCTTGGTCCAGCTGAGATCACTGATATGAATCAAACCGTCAACGCCTTCTTCCAATTCAACAAAAACACCGAAGTTGGTGAAGTTGCGAACTTTTGCAGTGTGCTTGCTTCCTACTGGATAAATGCTTTCGATATTTTGCCAAGGATCTTCCTTGAGTTGCTTGATGCCCAAGGACATCTTGCGTTCTGTGCGATCCAGAGTGAGCACGACAGCTTCTACCTCGTCGCCTACTTTCATGAAGTCTTGTGCGCTGCGTAAGTGTGAGCTCCAGCTCATTTCAGATACGTGAATCAGACCTTCTACACCCGGGGCAATTTCTACGAAGGCTCCGTAATCAGTCATTACAACAACTTTGCCTGTCACCTTGTCACCAACCTTAAGGTCTGTATCAAGGGCATCCCATGGATGTGGAGTGAGTTGTTTTAGACCGAGAGCAATGCGTTTTTTCTCGTCATCAAAGTCAAGAATAACAACATTCAGTTTGTCGTCGAGATGTACAATCTCGTGTGGATCATTCACACGTCCCCAGCTGAGGTCTGTTATGTGAATTAAACCATCAACTCCACCGAGGTCGATGAATACACCATATGAGGTGATATTCTTAACAGTTCCCTCAAGAACTTGTCCTTTTTCCAGCTTGCTGATGATTTCTTTCTTCTGGGCTTCTAATTCTGCTTCAATTAAAGCTTTGTGCGAAACGACAACATTCTTGAATTCCTGATTAATTTTGATAACCTGGAATTCCATTGTTTTGCCAACAAAGATATCATAGTCGCGGATAGGTTTGACGTCAATTTGAGAACCTGGAAGGAAGGCTTCGATTCCAAATACGTCTACAATCATGCCGCCCTTGGTACGATATTTGATGAAACCTTTTACGATTTCTTTTGTTTCGAGAGCATTGTTTATCTTGTCCCAGCCCTGTTTAGCACGTGCTTTCTTGTGTGAAAGGAGTAATTGGCCTTTTTTGTCTTCTTCTTTCTCAATATAAACCTCTACTTTGTCTCCTACTTTAAGGTCTAGATTGTAGCGGAATTCGTTAGCAGAAATAACGCCGTCGCTCTTGTAGCCTATGTCAACCAATACTTCTCGCTTGTTGATGGCATTTACGGTTCCTTCTACTACTTCGTGTTCTGTAATCTGATTCAGGGTGTTGCCATAGGCATTTTCCTGTTCTTCTTTGGTTTGTTCGGCTTGTGTGCCGCCACCTTCATAAAAATCCCAATCGAATTCATCTAAAGGTTGTACTTGGTTTAAATTGTCCATTAAAAATTGATTTGTTAAAATGTTACGTTAAAAGGGTTAAACATATAATTGATTTATAAAATCGCGTGCAAATTTACAATTAAAATTTGAGATATAACGATTTTTATACAATATCTTTTTTAAGATAAAACGGGCGTAGTTTCCATAATAAATATGTAATTTCGCCACCGAAAGTTTAGAAGTTTCAATATGGGACATGTTAAAATCAGTAAACTTACAGTTCTGGCTGTGATTGTTTTTATGACTGGTTGTAATCAGAAACCAGTGCGTCAGGCTGCTCCTGCTATGACTGATTCAGTTGAGGTGGAAGCGCCACGTGTTGAAGAAAAAGATTCTACCCTTTATGGCGTTGCCGGTGATTTTGGAATGAGTACATTTTGCCTTATTACCGATAAAGGAGATACTGTGCTCGTTACGCGTGATACAGAGAGTGGCAAGGATGGCATCATTTATGGTGATGTGCAGCCTGGTGATCGTTATAGTCTAATTACTTGCGATCATGGAAAAGCGCTTTCTAGCGCAATAAATCTTACTCAACTGGAGCATTTCACTAAAAATTATAAAATCATGAACGGCTATCTCATCCTTACTCCTTCTTCTAAACCTGATACGGTTCACATTAAGTTTTTGAATGATGATTCTTTGGTTGTGGAGAATTCTTCTAAAGGCCTTCAAAAGTTCACGATGAAGCATAAAAAGGTTCATTCTAAAATAGGAAACACTATGAACTGATTCTGTGGTATCCTGCATTAATTAAGTATTTAATAGATGGCCGCCAAACCACTGGGCGGCTGTTTTTATAAAAAAAATCTTTTTCATTTTGTTCTTCTGAGTGTTTTACATTAACTTTGCTTCTCATTAAAAATAAAACTCTTAGGATGATTGTACAAGGAAAAGTAGATTGCTTCCTCCTCCATGAACGGTCGTGCGATACGCTAAAAACTATTCAGGGACTTGGAATACAGTCGGACATCAACCATATTTATTTGTTGGCTGCGCAGAATGCCGACATTGAAAATTTACCGGAGAACGCCACTTTATTAAATGTGGAATCTCCGGTTTCTACTGCAATGTATCTAAAGATTGCCGATGTGGCAAAGGCTCCATACGTGTTGCTTTATTTGAAACCGTCGCCTATGACAGTTGGGGCGCGTGCTTTACATCGCTTTTTGGAAGTGGCTGACGATGCGAGGGCAGCGTGGGTTTATGCAGACCATTATTCTGTTGAGCAAGGCGAAACGAAAGCCCATCCTCTCATTGATTACCAGGAAGGTAGCCTTCGTGATGATTTTGATTTCGGTTCTGTGTTATTCCTCGATACGAAAGTCCTTCGTAAATATGCTGAAGCATCTCCAAAAGAACGGTTATTTGGCGGCCTTTATGATTTCAGACTATTTGTAAGCCGTGAAGGCCTCATTTTTCATTTGAATGAGATGCTTTATACTGAGGAGGAGAGTGACTTGCGGAGCACGGGAGAGAAAAATTTTGATTATGTCAATCCTGTTCAACGTGCTGTTCAGAAGGAGCTGGAGAATATTTGTACTGACCATCTGAAACATATTGAGGCTTACCTTTCTCCCGACGAATTTGATGACGTGGATTTTGATAGAGAAGAATTTCGCTACGAGGCGTCTGTGATTATTCCTGTGCGGAATCGTGAACGTACTATTGGCGATGCGATTGAGAGTGCGTTGAGTCAACTATGTGATTTTGATTTCAATGTTATTGTGATTAACAATCGTTCAACGGATGCTACAACTGCTGAAATAGATAAATTTAAAGACAATCCGCGTGTAGTTCATTTGGTCCCGGAACGTAACGATTTGGGAATTGGCGGATGTTGGGATTACGCTGTTTGCAGTCCCTATTGCGGTAAGTTTGCCGTACAGTTGGATTCTGATGACATATATAGTGGGTTGGATACTTTGCAGCGTGTGGTTCAGGCGTTCTATGAACAACGTGCTGCAATGATCATTGGGTCCTATAAGTTAGTTGACATGCAGCTCAACATGCTTCCCCCTGGAAAAGTTGATCATCACGAATGGACAGAAGCCAATGGACGTAATAATGCTTTACGTATCAATGGGCTCGGTGCGCCTCGTGCTTTCTATACTCCGTTGTTGCGTCAGATAGGTTTTCCAAATACCAGTTACGGTGAGGATTATGCTCTGGGGCTTGTGGTTTCGCGCAATTATCGTATTGGACGTATTTTTGACGTGCTTTATTTGTGTCGCCGCTGGGAAGGAAATTCAGATGCTGCTCTTTCCATCGAAAAGCAAAACAAGAATAATCTATATAAGGATCGCTTACGCACACTTGAAGTGTGTGCTCGCAGACAGTTGAATGTATCTTGGAATCATCAACTTTCAGAACCTGAAGTGTTGGCATTTTTTGAGCGCCAGCGGCATGAATGGGCTGCTGTAGACAAGCGTTTCAGTGATTTGGAACGAGTTGAAATTAAGGAATTTGAAGTTAATGGAGTGAAGCTTTCTGTTCAATTTAATCCGGCTCGTATAGTTTCTACCGGAGCCAATGTTGACGCACAGTCCATCAGTAGACGTCCCTGCTTCCTTTGTCGGAAAAATCAACCTAAAGAACAGCTTCATCTTGATACGTTAGATAAATATCAACTGTGTATCAATCCTTTCCCTATTCTGTCGTACCACTTTACTTTACCCTCCCGGCGTCACGTGCCTCAGTTGGCAAGACCTCTGTTTGGTGTATTTTGTCATCTAACTAAGACTTTGCCATCATTTGTCGTGTTTTATAATGGGGCGCAGTGCGGTGCTTCAGCGCCAGATCATTCTCATTTGCAGCTCGGTGCTAAGGGACAGATTCCTTTGCAGCGAGATTGGAGTCGATATGAACAGGATCTAATTAAAATTTTCCCTCTGACTATGACCGAGGAAAATCGGTTGTCTGATGAAAGACATACCGAGAAGGGAAATGGTATTTTCCTTTTGCGTACATTTGCCTATCCCTTATTCATTTTAAAGCTCACGGCGGATGAGGACCATTTTTCCCTTTTTGAAAAACTATTAAAAGTGTTACCTGTAATTAATGGCGAATATGAACCAAGATTTAATCTTTTGGGTTGGTCTCAACGTAGGGGTGTTTCTTCCGACGACGAACTCATCGTTGCTGTCATTCCGCGTCAGAAGTTACGTCCCGAATGTTATTTTAAGGAAGGAGAAGATCAATATCTGATTAGTCCTGGTTGTGTGGATATGGGAGGTTTGGTAATCACACCGCGTCGTGAGGATTTTGATCGCATCTCTGGTGAAAAGATCGTGGAAATTTTTCGAGAAGTAACACTTAGCAATGAAGCGATAGCTCTTTGTATCAGTAAAATTCATGGTAAACAGTCTAATTTTGGTCTTGTTGACAAAAAGGCCACAAAAAAACAATTTCGCTGGAAGAAAAATCCACGTGTCAGTGTGGGGGTGATGAGTGCGAGAGTGCTTGAGTTCACTCTTAATGGTCAATATGTGGCCAAAGGACGCAATACTCGAGGTTCTCAAACAGCTATGTGCAGTGAGGGATGTATTAAATGGCAGAATAATATTTACAGCGAAATTACTTTTGTTCCACAGGAATTGTCAGCTACGTTCACCCTACAGCATGTTACGATAGGAAAGCAATATCATTGGGAACGCGATGAAGCCCAGACCTTTTCAGGGGTTTTGAAATTGCTCGTTGAAGATGATAAAATACTGGCTATCAATATTCTTCGTGTGGAAGATTATTTGACGAGTGTTATCAGTAGTGAAATGAATGCTTCTGCTGGTCTGGAGTTTCTTAAAGCCTCGGCTATCATCAGTCGCAGTTGGCTCCTTTCTCAAATTGAACATCGTCAAAGTTCGGAAGAATCGGCCGGAGGTTTTGGCTCTTACTTGCGTAAGGGTAACCAGCTTATCCGTTGGTCTGACAGGGAAGACCATTTGCTTTTTGATGTCTGTGCGGATGATCATTGTCAGCGCTATCAAGGGCTTACACGAGCTAATAACCCCATTGTTCGTGAGGCTGTAGAAGCGACTCGGGGACAAGTACTTACCAACGAACATGAGATTTGTGATGCTCGTTTTTCTAAATGTTGCGGTGGTGTTTCTGAGGAATTTCACGTATGTTGGGAAGATCGAGATTTTCCTTATTTGCAGTCTGTACGTGATTTGCCCGACGAAACCACAATGCCAGACCTGACGAGTGAAGAAGAAGCCGAAAAATGGATTCTCAATAGTGTGCCGGCTTTCTGCAACACGTCAGACAAGAATATTTTGAACCAGGTTCTCAACGATTATGATCAAGAAACTATGGATTTTTATCGTTGGCGTGTTAGTTATTCTCAGCAAGAACTTTCTGTTCTCATTAGTGAAAAATTGAAAGAAGATTTTGGCATCATTCTTGACCTTATCCCTGTGGAGCGTGGTCGTAGTGGACGCCTTAGCAAACTTCACATAGTAGGGTCAGAAAAGGAACTAATTATAGGCAAGGAGCTTGAAATTCGTAATGTTCTTTCACCTTCCCATCTATACAGTTCTGCCTTTATTATTGAAAAGGAAATCGGTCTGGACGGAGTACCAACCCGTTTCACCCTAGTTGGAGCTGGTTGGGGGCATGGTGTAGGCCTTTGCCAAATTGGGGCTGCGGTGATGGGTGCACAAGGCTACTCCTATAATGAAATACTTCTTCATTATTATAAAGGAGCACAAATAGAAAATTTATATTAAAGAATCCCGAACGACTTAAGAATGCTCAGGCATAAAATATAAGAAATGAAAACAATGAAAGAAAGAAATCCGTGGGCTTGGATACCTACACTTTATTTTGCAGAAGGTATTCCCTACGTGATGGTTATGGTTATTGCTGAAATGATGTATAAACGTCTTGGACTATCGAACACAGACGCTGCGCTCTATACGAGCTGGCTCTATTTGCCGTGGGTGATCAAACCCATTTGGAGTCCATTAGTGGATTTGTTCAAGACTAAGCGTTGGTGGATTGTTGTGATGCAGTTTTTTGCCGGAGCCGGATTGGCAGGTGTGGCCTTTTCGATTAAGGCCCCTCATGCAATACAATGGACGCTGGCCTTTTTTTGGCTGGTTGCCTTTAGTAGTGCTACCCATGATATTGCTGCTGACGGTTTTTATATGATTGCTCTTAATACCTATAAGCAGAGTCTTTTTGTTGGTATCCGCAGTACGTTCTATCGTGTTGCCAATATAGTGGGGCAGGGTGTCACTCTCATGGTAGCCGGTAATATGGAAACTTATTATCGCAGTGTTCCTAAGGCTTGGAATATGACGATGGGGTGTGTGGCTTTTATCTTTTTTGGCTTTGCCTTATATCATTTTTTTATCCTTCCTAGAAAGCGTGCTGATCATGCCATAATGGACGTTAAACATAATGAATTGTTTAAGGATTTTGTTCGCACGTTCGTCTCTTTTTTTCAGAAACCTGGTGTTTTTCCGGCCATTGCTTTTATGCTTCTTTATCGTTTGCCGGAAGCTTTATTAGCCAAGATTAATCCACTTTTTCTCATTGATCCTCGTGGTAAAGGGGGGTTGGGACTGACCACATCACAGGTTGGTTTAGCTAACGGAACTTTGGGCATTATTGGCCTCACCATGGGCGGTATTATTGGTGGCATTATCACCACACGTGGAGGCCTTAAAAAGTGGCTTTGGCCGATGGTTTGTAGTATCACCTTACCTGTTATTGTTTATGTCTACATGAGTTTTTTCCAACCGGAAAATTTTGCTTTAATCTGCGGATGTATCTTTATTGAACAGTTTGGTTATGGTTTTGGTTTTACTGCATACATGCTTTATATGCTTTATTTTTCTCAGGGTGAAAGCGAAACTTCCCATTATGCCATCTGTACTGCGTTTATGGCTGCTAGTATGATGATTCCGGGCCTTTTTGCCGGTATGTTGCAGGAGGCTATAGGTTACCCTAATTTTTTCATCATAGTGATGGTGAGCTGTCTTGCCACTATCTTAGTGACGCGTTTGGTTAAGATAGATCCATCTTTTGGTATTCGCAAAGAATCCAATTAGGACGATCAAATGTAGGTGAATGGTTTCGAATAAAAACATGAAGACTAAAAAGAGACTTATCACCTCTCATAAGATTCCGATATTATAAAATGGAGTCTTATATATTGAAATTAAAAACGATAAGAAGTATGAAAAAAATATTGATAGCTGATGCGGGAGCTACGAAAACCGATTGGTGTCTTTCTTCCGGCGGATGCGAACTAGAGCGCGTTCAAACACAGGGCATCAGTCCTATTCATCAGGATTCCGCTGTTATTCGTTCTATTTTGGATGAAGAATTAAAACCGCGTCTGGAGTCATTTCCCAGTGCTGTCTATTTCTATGGTGCGGGTTGTACTCCGTCGGTTTCTCCTTTGGTCGCTTCCCTTTTGAATGAAACGTTTGGTAATATTCCTGTGGAAGTTCTTTCTGATCTTTGGGGGGCAGCGCGTGCTCTTTGTGAACACGCTCCAGGCATAGCCTGTATCCTGGGTACAGGTACCAATAGTTGCTATTATGATGGTACAAACATTCTCCAAAATACACCACCGTTGGGTTATATTCTGGGAGACGAAGGCAGTGGAGCAGTGATGGGACGCAATTTTGTGGCCGATGTTCTGAAAGGTCTTATGCCGAAGGATATTATTGATGCATTTTTTTGTGAAACGGGCACGACGCAAGACGAGATCATTGAACACGTATATCGCCATCCCTTAGCAAATCGCTATTTGGCCTCATTTAGTACAGTGCTTCGTGCCCATCGCGATCATCCTGCTGTACATGAGTTTTTGGTAAACCATTTCCGCCGTTTTCTGGTGCGCAATGTGTGTGTATATGCTCATGCCGAATTGCCCCTCCATTTTGTTGGTGGCATCGCATACAGTTTTCGTCCTGAGCTGGAGGAAGCTGCTCATTTAGAAGGTTTCATCTTGGGTAAAACCGATCGCAGCCCCATGGAAGGTCTTCTGTCCTTTCATGCGTAAAATTTTTGTAAATAATTTTTTTAATATTTATTGTAATGGAATATAGACTTGCTCTTTTGATAGCTGCTATGGTAGATTATGATAAAGGGGATGCCCGTCGAATTCACCATTTTCTTAAGGTACATGAATATGCTGCTGTTATCGGGTGTTTGGAGCATGTCGATGCTGATATGCAGTTCATTCTCGAAACTGCAGCTATAGTCCACGACATCGGTATTCATCTTAGTGAACAGAAATATGGTTCGTCTTCAGGTACTTATCAGGAGCAGGAAGGACCTGCTGAGGCACGATTCATTTTGACGCAAATCGGTGGTTATAGTGAAACTGAAATAGCCCGTGTATGCTATCTGGTGGGTCATCATCACACTTATACATCTATAGATGGCTTGGATTATCAAATTCTAGTTGAAGCAGATTTTCTGGTGAATATATTTGAAGATGAACTCACTCTTGTTGCTATTGAAAACATACGACGCAACATATTCAAGACTTCTGCAGGTCTTAGACTGCTTGATCTTATCTATCGTAATGAAACATTAATTCCACATGTAAAAATAGAAAATGAAAATTGATAAAATTTTGACCATTTTGGTGTTTTGCTTTGTCTTGAGTAGCTGTGGCTCTTTAGATTCTAGTCCTGTTAAACAGTCAACCACAACGTCGTCAGGCAGTATTCTCGGCGATGTAATTAATGTACTCGAAAACCCTAATACCATTTCCAATGTATTGAGCAGTGTTATTGGTACAGATAAGTTAATGCAGAAACAGTTGGAAGGTACTTGGCGCTATAATGGTCCCGGGTGTGCATTCATGAGCGAAAAAACACTGGCTAAAGCTGGTGGTGAAGTGGTAGCTGCCCAGATTAAACAGAAAATGTTACCCACGTATCAGAAGTTGGGCATGAGCAATTCAAATACGTATATCACGCTAAATGCGGATAAAACATTTGCAGCGAAGATTGATGGTAAAAGTATGGAAGGCACGTACATCTACAACGAATCTACAGGAAGATTAGTTTTACAAGGGATACTTTTGAATGCCAACTGTTATGCTAAGCGAAGTGACAGTGGCATTTCGTTGTTGTTTGAAGCAAAAAAAATGATTACTATGCTGCAGACTGTAGCTGCTTTGAGTGGTAATCAGGGTATTCAAATGCTAGGGGAAATTAGCAGTAATTATGATGGTGTGCGTATAGGTTTTGATTTGGATAAGTGATTTTTTTGCTGGTTATATCAAATGAAAAGTTTCTGGAAACTTAAAAACAGTAAAGAGGTGTGTTTTAAATGCACCTCTGTTTTTTTCTATTACTGTCCGCTAAAATGTGTACTTTTACTCATGTGTTAGTTTTTCTTCTGGTAAAGGCAAAAATAACACATTTTGGGCTGAACTCAGAAATGAATTCAGCCCTTTCTTGTTATTACTCAAAAAGTTTT
>Ga0183100_1000550_pt1 | contig 27954 bp, 20 predicted proteins | sample Biomet2_FD_127789 | JGI IMG/M metagenome (GOLD analysis project Ga0183100, IMG submission 127789) | Microbial communities from bioreactor (seeded with anoxic lake sediment) at LBNL, California, USA - Biofuel metagenome 2 | ecosystem: Engineered > Bioreactor > Anaerobic > Unclassified ...
AGCTAACAGAATATAATATATAATTTAAAATGAATAAGCCGGTTAACTAAATGACATAATTAACCGGTTATATATAATTGCAGAAGTTAAAACCGGACCGAGAAATTAACAGTAGGCACAAATTCAGTTTTATATGCAGTTTGAGTTTGGTTTACCCTAAGTTTCATAGAAATATCTTTATTATAAACATTTGCACTCCATACCGCATCCAAGATACTTAGGACGTGATTAACGTAAATTACAATAACAGCCTTGGCTGCAACATTATAGGCATCGTTAGCATCATTGCGCATACCTTCATAATGATTGTTATGAGGGCTTCTGTCTGCAAGCGGATTCCCTATGGTAAAATCATCCCAGCCAGCTGCAAACTGGAAATATTTTCCTATCATTTCATAATACTGCTGTTCGCCATACCTTTCCAAATGATGTGATCCTGTTTCGTATTGGTTAAGGACACTCCAGTTTACTTTTTCCCAAGGACTTCTGCTATCATTTATATCTCCGATAAAAACATGAACAGAATCAGGGATATTCAAAGACTGAGCATATTTAACGACGCTCCAATTTTTATCAGCATATTTATTAAACTCAGTGGTCCGGTCATTACCAAGTTTATCGTTCTTTAAGCCAATATAAATGAATGCTGCTTCAACGGCCAGAAATATTCCGCCTTTAAGGTACTGTCCAGAATAGATTTCTCCGGCACCCGGAAGAATTGCAGAAAACAGTCCCGCCAGGAAAGGAGATTTTTTTTCAGCCATACCCAAAGGAGCCTGCTTGATCATATTATCATTATAATTTTCCAGCACTATCTTAGAATCGGTGTTCAAATTTCCTGTCAATTTAACATTATTTACCTGTGCCTTAATCGAGAATAAAGCAGGGAGCAGAATAATGCAAGTAATTATAAAATTTTTCATTGTTAACTCAAGTTTATTACGTTAAATATTAATAATCGAACCCGAATAAAACCCCACCGTAGAATCTCCATTCTTTGCCATATTTAATAGTATTGCCTCTTACAATGCGCTCTACAGAATCCAGTCCGTATGAAGCATTAAAGAATATGCTTGTAGGAAATATGTAATAAGAGATCATCTGTAATCTTAATTCAGTTCCTAAACCTTTTTTAATTTCATCAAAATACCTATTGTTACCGTTCCAGGCATTACCAGCATCACCATATACAGACATAAATATCTTATCAATATAAAGGTGGCCTAAACGATAATCTATGTTTTGGAATAGCGGAAATCTATAAGTTAAATTTAGCCAGCTTACTCTATTCCCGCTGATAGCATAAAATGGATATGCTTTCATACCAATTAAACCGCCAAGATAAAAATCAAAAAAGTCCGGCATGGTTTCTTTATTGATAATAGCCCCGGCTCTAATTTTTGCTGTTAATGAGTGATCACCGAACAAACCGATACCAGTTTGTAAATTTATTTCGAGTCTGTGAAAATTAAAATGATTATACAACGGTTTAAGTACACCATCCTCAACAGTATAATTTCCCTGATTGTTAAATTTATTAAGCTCATAATTATATTGCAGTTCAGCTTTAACGCCAAGAGGATTTATATCCTCATTCCTTCCCGGTACCATTGCGTCTAAAGTATATTTAACCTGAAAGTTGCTCCCTATCAGATACGTATCGCTGGAGGTAGGATACAAAGTCCTATTTTCATCCGGCAGTGTAAACGAACCGATAGAAGCAGAATAACGGCTGAATATATATCTGAACTCTATGTTCTGGGCTCTTGAAAATATTCTATGCTTTGCAGCCAAGTCAACTTCAAACAGGTTATAAGTAACATCAGTAGGGATTGTGTATTCAGGTCTTGGAGGATTATAAGTTGAATCGACATTAAACAAAATATCCGAAGTCGCTTTTCTACTAATACTGTATAACTCCAAAGTTAATTCAGGTTTAATGCCTAAATCAAATAAAAGGGGTAATTTATTTCTATAATTAAAACTAAAGAAAAGATCTCTTTCAAATCTGGCATTTAATGATCCGCCTGCAAAAATATCATATCTGTTAAGCATGTCGCTTGAAGAGACATAGACACCAGGTTTAAGTTTTTCCAAGAATTTATTTGATGTGTTGTAATTATCATACCGTATAAAAGGATAAAAAGTTAAAGAAGAAAAAGCACCTTTGTAAGGCTCAATCTTATAATCTTTTTGCATATAGTCATTAAATTTCTTCAACCCGTCAATGTTAAATTTCCCGATATCGCCATTTGGTTTATCTTCGCCCATAGGGGGATTATCTGTTTTAACATACGCCATCTTCGGATCAACCTTAACCTGTTCCGTAGTAGGCAGATAAAATATTTTGTAACCGTTAGATGTATATCCAGAATAAGAAACATTTCCTTCATTATCAACAGCAGGCATAAACGCGCCGCCTAAGACATTAGTAAGCTGTCTTTTCTCTTTTGTTTTTAGATCCATCGAATAAATATTATAGATACCTGTTTCATCAGATGCATAAATCAAATTTCCTTTTGCATCGAAAACAGGATTACGTGCATCAAAGTCACCAGTAACTAAATACTCATAATTATATTTATAAATTCCGGACATTGCAACGCTTCTATTGTGATGATAAGAGACATCAAAAACAACCGAAGAATCATTTGGAGCAAATTTTGGATTATAGGCCTGCTCGCCATTTAGGAAACCAGTTATCGCTTTATTGTTCTTACCGTCAATATCAACAACACCAACATTAGTAGTACCATCTTTCTGGAATAAATAAGTAATCAGTTTCCCATTATTTGAAACAGACGGCTGGTTAGCTCTTAAATTAAAAGTAAGGCGTTTCTCCTCTTTTTTGTCGACATCATACACATACAAATCATGAACATTGTACCAATTTTTATTATCATCAGATATTTTTGCATATACTATTTTATTTGTACCCGGAATAAAAGCATATGTTGATCTAACATTTTCGATCAGTAAAGTTTCTTTATTTGTTTTTAAATCTCTCTCATATAAGCATGAAGGAGAAAAATAATCCGACCCTTTATTTGAGATAAAATATATTTTTGCTTTATCTTTTGAAAACATTGGATAAAAATTGCCAAAACCTTCTCCTGTAACCAAGGAGCCTTCAACTTTATTTGCTGAAATTGAAGCGGCTTTTTTCTTGTATTCAGCCATGGTAAAAGATTTCCATTCAGAATATATTTGGTCGCCATCTTTTCCTAAGACATCTTTGAAGGCGGCATCCATAGTCCAGTTTTTCCATTTACCTAAAGCTCTGCAAATTTCCCTTAGTTTATCTTCACCGTACTTTTGTGCAATAAACTTAGTTAAAGCAAAACCTGCGTTGTAGACAGACTCATTACCTAAGCTTGTTTTTCCAAAAACACCCATCTCATTCCATGAGAGCATTTTATTATCTAAAGCATAAGAACGCAGAATCATATCCCTGTGGGAATCCCATCTTTCATAATCCAGTTCTTTTCTCATATACTGAGCAGTACCTTCAGCAAACCACGAAGGGACATTGATGGTGGCAATAGGGTAGCTGGCAACAATATTGGGAAAACCGTAAAGGATATCCGGCCTTCTTTCATCTTCATAGCTCATAACCTGAAGAAAAGCAGCGGGGAGAGTTCTGGTTGCTTTCATAGAAGATTGTATTTGCACCATATGCGTGAACTCATGAGAGATTACATTCCTCAACCAATTGTGAGTACCCCTCAGATCAAAATCTAAAGCGGATGTCCATATTTCAATTTTATTATCAAAAAAGTATGTTGCACCGTTTGAATAATCATCAATATCTTTAATAACAAAATGAACTGTTTGCGGTTCATATTGGTAAAGAGAAGTGATAGGCCCCCACACTTCATCGGCAATTTTAGCAACTGTTATGGCAGTGCGTTCAGCTCCTTCATGGTAATGAACTTCAACGTGTTCACCTTTAATAGTAAACCATTTTAGTTCAGGATGAAATTCAGTAAACTGAGGGAACACAATTCTGCTTAATAAAGCGAATAAGACAACAACTTTAGGAAAAAACTTCATTATAAACTATTATATTTTATTATTTAATAATTGCAATTTTGATAACTTTATTAGCAGATTTCCCGCTAACACCATCAGCCTTAATTCTGGCAAGATAAACACCGCTTTGAATTTTTTCAACGTTCCAGATAATTTCATTATCATAACCGCCTCGGGCATCCTGGTTCAATTCTCCGGCTAAATCGCCGGCTAAATCAAATATTTTAATGTTAACTTTTGAGTCTTCGTTAACAAAATATCTTATGGTGGTTGAAGTGCCGTAAACAGGATTAGGATAATTATAAGCTTTGTTTTCCGGGAAAAAGCTGCTTGTAAAATTACTTTTACCAGCAGGCAAAACAAAGTTATTATTTAATAAATTACTATTCGGGCCAGCCCATTGAATTGTACCCGATCCGGTACCAATTTTATAGACATCAAGAGTTGATTTTTGGGTAACTATTGATATATTACTTTCACCATTAAACTTGCTTAAAACAGGATAACTCACATACGAAATATTTGCGAAGACAGGGAAAGGATCATTTATTTTTCCCGTATTTCCGTCAATCATAAATGTTTTTCCATTATAGTCGATCACCATAATTTCAGCTTTCGAGTCTCCAATAACATCACCAATTAGTATTCTATTGATATCTTCGGATATATTAGCATTATGTACCCCCGTTGAGTGTTGAATGGGAGCCATTCTCATTTCAGGTAAATCGACATCCAATTTCATCGGGAAGTTCTCTGCCATTGATCCAGCCATATTCCTTGCATAGAGTAAATTATCTTCCATATAAAGAATGTAATTTTCACCATCTCCTTTTATATCGCCAATAACAACAGTAGAAGTCTGTTTGCTTTCAAATTTAATAGTTGAAGTAATTTTTCCATTATTTACAACATAAACTCCATCGCCAGCAGTCAGGATCGATATAATTTCACCTGATTTATTTTTTGTTACTTTAAGTCCTCTCAAACTCTTAAAAGCAACTACATTCCCCTTACTGTCAAAAAAAGAATAGTTCCCATTGTATGGTTTATCAGATGCAATTATTGCACTATAATCATCCATCGAAGCACTACCCATATAAAATAAGTTGGATTTTGCAAAAGACAGAGAATCAATTAAATTAATTCCATTTTCCGGGAAATTATTAAGGTCATAGAAATAAAATTTTAAGTCTTTAACTATTACCAACCGGACTGAGTCATTACGTGTGGTTGCAAAGAAATCATTGTATCCTGTAGTATCAATAGTTATTGATTTAACTATTAGAGAATCATTTACAATATGAGCAAAATTTAATTTATTACCGAACTTTCCTGCAACAATAACATCATTTTTTGTAATAAATGTAGTATTTGCGTCATCAATTGAGAAGTCATCTGAAGTAAATTTATTCCCATTTATATATGCTGATAATTTTCGTGTCCAAAAATAATACGTAAAATAATTTCTTGTAAAAGGTATTGGGATTATATTCAAAGGCGATTCCGATAGGGGTATACTTAATACCGGAGTCATTAAAGAATCTTTGATACTAATATCAGCAGTCATTCTATTTGCAATAGCGGAAAAATCCGAAATTGAAATCTGGCTGTTTGTTCCGTCAAAAGCCCGTGAACTTGGACGTGTATCCTTATTAAACTTGTTTGTATAAAAATGTCCTTTATTACCGGCATACCACAAATCAAGGTCAGAACCTTCACCAATAACGATATCACCGGTTAGAGTAGTAAATTTTTCGCCTATCTCTTTAATGCCGTCTGCCTCAACAACATCAACACCACGATGTTCTTTGTTTGTATTTATAGTATTGGCACCTATATTATCATTAATCACTTTATCATCAATATGCCAAATGAGAATTCCACTTCCCGGCAGCGCCCAGTCCAATTCATCAATATCAACTAGAACACCGTAAACAGAGTCAACAGCATAACTGTAAAAGCCGGTAGTGTCTTTAGGGAATGTTTTTATAACAGTATCGCCATTTATAACCAGCTTGAGTTTTGCACCATCTTTATTTACATCACGCTGTCTGTTCTCCAAAAGGAAATATTCATCCGGATTTATTTGCACTTTCAGGATTGTAGTATCTTCTGCACCTGCAGTTTCAGGAGCAGATAAACTTAGTTTATTACTTAACAAATCTGTTTCAATTGGTTCAGCCCAGCCTAAATATATTTTTTCCCAGGCAGAGGGCTGAGGAGGAAACAAGCCATTATAAGCAAAAATTGACTGTCCATCCATTAAACCAAACCTGCCAATAGCGCTTAAACCTGTTTTAGTATCAAACAAATCAGGAAGCCTCAGTCTGCTTGCAATTGTAGAAACAAGTAAACCGTTTATTGTTATCTGAAATAAATAATTTGTATTATAAGAAGATAATTCCCTGCTTTCCGTCTCGGGCATTACAGCGGTATTTTCTATATAAAAATTATTTGAAACGGGAAAGCCCTTAAAGGAATTATCATTATAATATTTTTGCAAAGAGGCTAAGCTCATATAAATAGAAGGTAAATCCCTTTCAATACCTAAACTGCCCGGTAAAGAAATATCCCTGCCTACGCCTGCATGAAAAATTATAAAAGTGTTATAATCCGAGAAATTGAATCCGGGATTTATAGAATCTGCTTTTTTCCAAACTTCTGCCGCAAAATCACCTAAAGGTTTGAAATCTTCAGACTTTGAAGCCGGAGAATAGTTTTTCATAGTTTTAGAGACAGTAATAACACTTGGCAGAACAGTAAACTCTACCACCACTTTGCCTTTAGAAGCTTTACGATAATAGTTTTTAACAAATTCTAAATGAGCCTGAAAATATTTATTATCATGGGGCAATGGATCGAGGATAGTTTGTCCATAATCTTTAGAATAAATAGATCCAAATTTACCGTTACCGGTGGTTGCATCATCTTTATCCTGCTGGAAATCAGCAATGACTGCCAAAATCTTTATGGTAGTAACATTATCTTTAGGGGATAAAAGAGATTTGGCACTAAGATTAGGAGTAAAAGTTTGGGCAAATAAATTGCCCAAACCTAAAGTAATAAACAGAAAGAGAAAAGCCTTCTTCATAAAATTTTAAATTCCTCTTGGTAAACCTTTTGTTGTTTGAGGAACAGAGCCCCAATTTATGAGTACAGAAAATCTTAAAGTGTTTGACAAAGGATGGTTTTCACCGCCTTTAAAGATATCTGTTGTAATATAAGAAAAATCGAAGCCATATGAATCATAGCGAATGCCAGCACCAAAGGTCATAAACTTTCTGTTTCCATAAGAAGGATCTTCATAGAAGTAACCTGCTCTAAGGGCAAATAAAAAGTCCTGCGGATTTCCGTACCAGTATTCAAGGCCCATGGAAGTAACAATATCTCTAAGTTCTTCTTTGAAAGGCTGGTCTGCCCATGCAGTGAAAATAGCTTTATAAAACGGATCCTGCTTTTTTGTAACGGTTGAATCTGATGATTTTTTGGAAACCAATAATTTACTAAAATCTAAAGTATAGATAAGAGAATTATATTCATCGTCCAAAATCTTGTAAGCAAAACCAAGCCTAAAATTAGTAGGAATAGGATCAGCCTGTGCCTGATCTATATAATAGATTTTAGGGCCTAAATTGCTAAGATTTGCGCCAATGCTTATTTCATTACCAATATTAATATCCGTAAAAGGTATAAACAAATTGACAGGTCTCCACATTCCGGCTACGTCAAAACTTACAGATGTAGCAACACCGCTTCCCTGCTCTGCTCCGGCACCTTTATCAGCCAGACGACTATGGATAACACGGGCATTTATACCAATTCCCCAATCAGGGCTCAATTTTGTGGCATATCCAAGAGTTAGTGCAGCATCAAAAGATCTGAAAGTACCTATAACAGTCGGATCAGTTTCACCAGTCCTCTGGAATTCACCAAAATTCATATATGTAATACTTGCGCCGACGGTTCCATTTAATTCTTCTACATACTGCTTATAAGTCAAGTAGTCATAAAAAAGATCCAGGTTGAATTGAGGCAGCCAGTTACTATGTGTAATACTAACTTCATATCCACTTTGAAAAGCCAGACCGGCAGGATTCCAATAAATAGCAGCAGAATTATCTGCTAATCCGCCACCGCTTTCGCCAATACCACCGGCTCTTGAATCGGGAGCCAAAATCAGGAATGGAACAGCAGTTTCACCCTGTGCATTAACGTCTTTAACAAAAGCACCTAATATAATAAGTGCAATTATTGAGCTAAAAAATAACTTCATTTAAATGATCCTCCGGTATATTTTTTTGTTTTTAAAACTTTTATTATACTTTTTTATTATCTGACAATAGCCAATTTCCCAAGTGCTGTTTTATTAAGACTGCCATCAGCCGCCTTAACTATAATTTTGTATAGATACACGCCATTTGCTGCTAAGTTACCATCTTGGTCACGGCCATCCCAATCAACAGTAACAAATCCTTTAGAAATATTTTCCTGTTCAAGTTCTTTAATTAGCCGGCCGGCAACTGAAAAGATTCTTATTTTAACATTCACCGGTTTCTTAATACTTTGCTGAAACGTAAATGTAGTTTTTTGTCTAAATGGATTAGGATAATTATAAACATCACTGATAACTAAACTATTTTCTGCAGTTACAGTAAACTCTGTTGTTGCCGTGGAATAATTATTAAATATATCCCACGCTTTAACTTTAAGCTTATAATTGCCCGGATCAAGATTACTTAGAGGGTAAACTACCTGTCCGGATTTACCTCCGGCATCTAAATCTCCGGTAAAATAATTTGAAAAATCTATAGAATTATTTTCATCATCATTTAATATACCTTCCAGCTTATGGCCAATCCCGGTGCCGGTAGTATTCAAACCATTTTCATCAGAGAGTTTTACAATAAGATTAGAATTTGGGCCTACTAATGTTGTGTTAGAATAAGACTCTTTATCAAAATAAACTTTAATTTCAGGACCCTTGCTGTCAGTAATACGGCTCGTATCACTTCCACCAACAGTAAAACCAGTATTAACTCCTATCCCGTCAGTAGCGCTATTATTGAAATAGAAAGTCATTTTACCCTTATTATTGTCATAAGAAATATCTTTAGGGACAACAAAGTCTCCGGAGAACTTTCCGTTATTAACAGAAACGCGCCCTTTAAAAATTATTCCTCCAGAAATATTTACCGTATAGCTGATCTGTTGAATAAATAAATTCCTGTTGGCATCATAAACAGTAAGGACACCCTCCCCATTAAAATCATTCTGAACAATACCATTCTTTTTAATACTCCCTGAAATTTTAACTTTGCTTAAAGCTTTAAGCTGAGGGATATTATCGGCAGATGACATCCCATTTATAGAATCAATTGAAGCTTCAAGTTGTGGCTGTATAATTCTTAAGGTTGGGTCTCCAAGCAGATGATACTTTTGAGCATTGACTTCTGTACGAGATTGTTTTGTAAGGTAAACAGCTTTTCCTATAGAAACCGGTAAATTATTGGAATCTTTTACGGATTTTAATAGATTTGTATATAATGCAAACATTAATTCATGGTTTTCATTTGACCAGACTAACCTTGCAGAAGTAAAAACAGCAATAGCGCCGGCATCTTTTTTTAGGACAAACATTTCAGCCCCGCTCTGGTCTGAAGGATTATCAAAATAGCCAAAATCGCAAGTACCGGCAAGTAAAGTAAAATATTTATCATTCTTAAGCTGTGGTATAAATGTATTCTTCTCAAGAATATATTCATGAGTCCAAACTTCTGGGCTGCCGTGACCAATGAAATTCAGGATTACTGTTCCATCATTTATTGCCTGAGTTAAATCCTTTGTCACCTGAGGAATTCTTCTTCCGTTTCCAGTTACTTGTGCGGTATAAGTAGCCATATAAATCTTGTTCAGATTAAAAGAATTAGGGATATCATTATTGGCCAACCTCTCAGACGCATCCGTATGGTCAGCACCATCCCAGCCGGTTGAAGTGTATCCATCATCTGAAAGTAAAGTAATTTGGTTACGCCATGGCCCGAAATCGGACTCAGTCTCATAATGTTTTATTTTATCAATTACTGTTTCAGCCTCATCAATAGAATTTACGGTTAATCTGCCAATTGCCAAATCTGTTTTTGCATCCTCACCATCAACACGAACAAAATAATCATCGGTTGAGTATGAAGTCAAATTGTTGATGTTACTATCAAAATCGCTATTTTCATATTGATAAGTCAGGACATAATTGTTGTTATACTTTTCAATATTTTTATAATCATAAGTTCCGTCACCAAAAAGAAGGACATATTCAGGAGTCACATTCCAATTTTTATATGCATATTTAACAAAATTTCTTAATCCTGACGGATCTTTTGATCCTCCTGAGAATTCATTAAATATTTCATCAACATCAACAACAACGCAGCTTAATTTGTTCTTTGAGCTGCTTTCTCTATACGCCTTATATTTATTTGCCTGATCAATAAACAGTTTATTAGTCACTATTATAACCTTGCCGCCCTCTGAAATTCCATGCAAATTTTGATTTGTCATAGAAGTAGCGTTTGAAGGAGACTTAAAATTATTATTTCCGAGAGCAAAATATTTTGAACTTGTATTTACAGCTTCATTGCTCTTAAATTTAAACTCCCCTCCGCTAATAAGTAAAGGCGACACAATTTTAGGCGCTGAATAATCTGATATATCAAAAACTCTGATGTTGCTGTTTGAGAAACCATTAAGATCATATTCAATTAAAGAAGAAGTATCTTTTGAAAAGAACAAGAGTTCATCATTAAAGGCAGTCAGGTATTTATTATATGAAATTTCAAAAAAATCTAAATAACCTTTAGAGCTGACATTATTAGCATTATAAAAGAACTTAAGATTACTTCTGTTATCAGTAAGCTGTGAGGAATAATTTAAGGAGCTCTGTAAACTATAGCCACCGATATAGCCTGCGTTATCACCAGCAACCCTGCGGCCGGTAATGTATGCGTCCAGTAATTTCGTTTGGCTCTCTTCAATTACCAGCTCAGTGTTATCATAATCAGTATTTACGAATCTGAAATTATATTGGATTGTAGAAGAAGGAACCAGCCCATCAAGCTTATTAGTATAGACCCGTGATTTAGTATTTAGATTGAACTCATCGCCTACAAAATCCCTGCTGCTTTTACAAATATTAATTTTCTCGTCTTCAAGATAAGTCATTGCTTTAGTAGTAGTCTGAACGAAACCTGATCCGCCCTCTGCACTATTTTTTGTTTCCATCCTTTTACCGGGAACGCCGCCTGATGTTATCCAAAAATAGTTTTGATTTGAATAATAATTTGCAGATCTCTGCAATTTTTTACCGGCTGAATTATACTCCCAGAAGTTTGTTCCTCGGCCATAAAAAAGGATGTAATCGTCATCGTTAAAAACGCCATCCGATTCACCACTTATATAAATAGCAACCTCAACCAAGTCAGTAGGTACAACTTTTTCAACTGATTCTGAAAGCATCTTGCCTGAATTATTATAAATTTTAATAGTCCGGGGATCAACATTGGCGTCAAGGCCGTATGCTGCTAAATCTGATTTAGCTATTCTATAAATACCTTCAACCGGGGCCTCAAACCTTACCCACTTCCCTGAAGAAAGGACACTATTAGTAACTGCTTTATTAAGAGACTTGCTAACAGGCGTTGCCCAGTATTTAATTGCATTATAATTTATAACTACATCTTTTGCAAATTCATCTTTAGGCATTAAATAATTTTTATTTCCTGATTTGAAAGTAACTTTTACAACGATATCGTAATAAAATCTTACAACGCCTAATTGAGGAAAATATTTAACAGGCATCAATTTTAAGCTCTGCACAGGTATTCCTCTTGCAATTCCAAATTGACTAAACGTAACAATATCTTCATCAGGTTTATAATTATTATAGTTCTCACTTAGCTGATAATAAGGAGTAGCGATTCCATTTTCCGTTTTCAGATAAGGTACAGGCAGTAGTTTAGCCGGGAATTCTTTGTAAGACGCTTTCACAATTTCTAAAGTATTACCAAACTCGGAAGGAACGGCAGTATTTATTATTCTTTCCGGAATAGCAGGCATACCTGATTGTATATTTTCAGAAACAAAACCTGATTTTATTAATGCTGAAAAATAATTATCATTATTTATTTTAGTATATGATGAATCACTAAAAGACGGGAAATATTCAAACACCAAAGAATTGGCATTTGAAGAAATGATTTTAACATCATTTTGCTGGGCAAAGATAAATGAAGTAAAAACACAAAATATGATAATATAATTAATAGAGAATTTGCTATTCATCTGTATAATAAGAAATTTAATTAAATTTATTTATGAACCGACTTTTTTTATAGAACCAAGGTAGCAAATAACTCTTATAATTAACTCCTAAATTGATGTTTTAAAATTTAATATTAGGTAGAGCATATAATCAAGTCAAAATTTACAAAATATTTGCGAATTTTGAAAGCCATCATTTTATACAAACAATAACAGTTCATAAATTACATTTTGTAAATGCTACAATAAGAAAATTTTAAAGAGTGATTGCTTTAAAACCAATATAATGCATTAATTAGGACCGTTAATTGGTTTTTCTTAATTAATCCTTCTTTATCAAAAATAAATTGATTTGAATTATCCAGTCTAACATCTGCTCGGAGTATAAAATTAGGTGTAAATTTATACTGTGGAGTAAACGTAATTTCGCTTAGTGTCTGATTTAATCCTGTTCTGGAACCATTCTTGTCATTAAAAACTTCACCACGTAAAGCAACATTAAACTTCTCAAATAAGGCAAAGTTAAAATAAAGGGCACCGCCAAACCATTTTGCGTTACTATTATCAGCCAACATTCCCTGCTCTAAGCCATAATCAAATGTCAAAGCGCAAGTGATATCCTGCGTTAATTTGTTATTAATAGATAAGTTATAAACAAACCTATTGTCAGTATTGTTGTTGTCCTTTTCAGGTCCGCCAATAAAATTTGCATAAATTTGAAAATCTTCAGTAGGTGAATAACTCAATTGAGCGCCAACTGACTTGGATTTATTATTATCTATTGCATTATCCCAGCCATTTACGACCATGACCATCCCTGATATTTTGTCAGAAAAGGGATAAATAATATGAAGACCTGTATGCGTAGTTGGTTCTGAGAAACCGAATAAAAATGAGTGACTCGCATTGTTATTGAATCCCTCATAACCATCAATTTGCTCATAGCCAACGTGAGTATAAAACTTACCAATATCAAACCTTAATCCATTACCAACCGGAGCAATATAACTTACAAATGCCTGCGGAACATCAAAATCATTTGCCTTTCCGCTTTTGTCTCTAAAAAGCCCTGAAGATGCAATTACTCTGGGGATCGAAGAGCCTGCAATAAAATCAAGCTTAAAACCGGCGTCACTAATTTTACTTACCGGTTTTTGAAGTAATAATTCAGCAACATCCAGCTTAAATGAGTTATTGTCATTATCAAAGACATGATATTGATTTTGATTTAGCGCAGGTTTGTTAAAATTGTAAGAATAACTGGTTGATAGAAAACCATTTACAGAAATAGATTCATACCAGGGTTTCTCTTTTTCTTGTGCAAATATATTGCCTGTGCATATATTTAATATAAATAATACAAGATAAAAAGTTACATGTCTCATTAAGGCAATCTTTTTCATAATTATTCCAAATATTTAAGTTAAATATTGTTTTTAATACTTTAAATATACTAAAAATAGGTAAATAAATAGAACAATATCAGAAGAAAAAAATCAATACGAATGTTTAAAATAAGCTAAAATTCAATCAGTTTGTTTTGGATAACGTACTGTGTCAGTTCCACATTGCTTTTCATCCCCATCTTTTCCAAAAGCCGGTTTCTATATGTATAGATAGTATGTACACTAAGCATAAGCTCTTTTGCAATTTCTTCGGCTGTATTACCTGCAGCAATTCTGCACATTATCTCAAATTCACGGTCTGAAAGGATTTCATGTTTTTGGGTCTTCAAATTATTCTCATATGAATAAGCAAGCTTTTCAGCCAGTGATTGGTTAATATATTTTCCACCGCTAACAATTTTTCTTATTGCTTTTACCAACTCATTTGGCGCACTAACTTTCTTTAGGTACCCTGAAGCCCCTGCTTTTATTGCACGTAAACCATATTGCTCTTCACTATACATACTTAAAATTAGAATTGGCAAATTTGGATGAGAAAGACGCAGATCTTTCAAAATTTCCAGGCCATTCTTACCCGGCATATTTATATCAAGTACTACAATGCTCCAATCTTCTTTGGGTAAAAGTGCCAATAATGAAACTGCGTCATCTGCCTCGCCCAAAACCGCCATGTCACTTTCTTCGGCTACAATCTGCTTAAGTCCTTCTCTAACTATAGCGTGATCGTCAGCAATTAATATTTTAATCATAATATCATCTATTAATTTAGTTTAATTTTGCCATACCGGCATTATTACTTTAACTTTTGTACCAGAGCCCTGAATACCCTCAATGTTTACAGTACCGCCTAAGATTAAAGCTCTTTCCTTCATACCTAAAAGTCCTAATGACTTTGAGTCTTGAATCTGCTTTGGGGTTATTCCTTTCCCGTTATCCGAGACTTCTAATTCAAGATTGTTTCCAATTTGAATTAACTTTACAACAACATTTGAAGCCTCCGCATGGCGGGCAATATTTGTTAAAGACTCCTGAAATATTCTAAAAACAGCAGTTGCTTTTTCCTGGTCCAGAATAATATCCTCTTTAGGTAAAATTGATTCACAAATAATACCCGTACTATCCTGAAAATCTTGTGACTGCCATTCAAGGGCCGGAATGAGGCCCAAATCATCAAGGATTCCCGGTCTTAGTTTAGCAGATATTTTCTGAACAGATTCCACTGTAGTGTCAATTACTTTTGAAACTGAATTTATTTTATCTTTTAGAGACTGCTGATCATCCCTAAGTTTATTGGCAAGTAATGAAATTTGTATCTTTAGTACTGTAAGTACTTGTCCAAGCTCATCGTGAATTTCACGGGCAATCATGGTCCTTTCCTCTTCCCTAATCGTCTGAAGACGGGAAGCCAAATTCCTCAACTGGTCAGCAAAATTTTTAAGTTTTTCTTCGTCTTTTTTTCTCTCAGTAACATCTTTAACTATGCTTAAGACCAGTTTACCGCTATTAGGTATCTGCAGAAAAGAATTTGAAAGTTCCAGCCAAAGAGTTTTGTTATTCCAAAGTGTTGTTTCCCTCTCAAAATGAGTTTGCGGCAAGCTTTGTAAGAAATCATTATTAAACTGTTCTGAGATAGCCGCCCGCTGAGAGCAATGATAGCATTCCTGATAATTTCTCCCTAATATTTCATCCTGAGGTTTCCCGATAATTTTGCAATATGCTTCATTAAGAGCAATAATAATCCCTTCCTCATTAACAAGTCTCATTCCGTCAACTGAAATATTCCATAGCTGGCTAAATAATAATTCCGAACGATTTAACGCAGCGGCAACTAATTTATGTTCGTCTTTTTCCAAAATTAAGGCACTTTGGGTCTGTTCCAACCGTTCAGTATGTTCCCTGATGCTTTTACTTATAATTGCAATCATTTGATTGAAGCGCCTGCTAAGATTTCCTAATTCGTCAGTTCCCTTTACCTCAACCGCACAATTGTAATTACCCGACATTACTTTTTCAGCAGCATAGTCCAATTGTGTCACTGATCTTATTATCCCTCGTGACAGTAAAAGGAAGAACAAAAGTGTAAAGCAGATAACTACAAGCATAAATAAAATTGTTATTGCCTTGTTGTTATTGAAGCTTTCAATTCTATTTTCTAAAAGCAGTTTCATCTCACTAATTGAAAACTGCCATAAGTTAAAGGTTGATATCCTTGTATTAACTATATGGTTCTTTATTGAATCTTTGTTAGAGTAATTATCTCTATTTTTATCAAGATTTGTAAGTAAGCTGTTTATTGAATTACTGTTGGTTTTAAGCAGATCTTTCAATTTGTGATTTATTTTAAAATTGTTATCGCTGCTAAAAGATGTAGTAAGACTGGTAATCATTCCCTGGTTATTGGATTTTAACAACCCGGAAAGCAGATTTACTTCTTTATTGAAATTTGGGGTTTTGATAAAATCATTTGTCAGGGTGCTGTTTAATTCATTTATTTTATACAAATAACTGAGTTGTTCGGGTATTTTATTAACACATACTTCAATCAGATAATAACTCTGTAAATCGGGGTCTAAAATCAAGTTTGAGGCATCCCCTACAAAAGAAATCAGTCCGGAAATACTATTCTCCAGCTCTTTAAATAATTTTCTATTTACTGATGAATTAAGAGAGTTAAGTTTATTTGAAGGCTGGTTTATCCGGCCCCATATCTCAAGAGTTTCGTTTAATTTATTAGAATTATGGAACAAAGCGGCAAAAGTAGCTTTTTCTTTACTCAATTTCAGAAAATTTTCCGTAAGCCTGGAAAAATAAATACTGTTTTTACCCTCAGTATTAACCGTTTCTGAATTCGCCTCTAAGCTATAAACATTTGTAAGACTTTCAGAGAAAAGAGTTAAATATTTTACTCCCTGCAACTCTTTCTGGACAAAATCAATTGATACATTTTTTTCGCTAATCAATAGATATAATAGTATTGTTAAAGGAATAAAAAAGCCGAGAGCGGCAAGTCTAAATTTCCATTGGATTTTAATATTGTTCAGATGTATCATTTGGGATATATTTTTAAAACTAAAATTATAACAACAATTCGGTGATAAAAAACAATTAGCCTCAGCACTAAATTATATAAAACGGCAGGTAAGTGCAAACTTATGCGTGGAGCAGCAAAGTATTATTATGAAGGAATCTTTCAGTCAAGGACTCCCTCAGGATGGCAACAGTAGTATGCTGCCACCCATATGAGGGAGAAATTTCTGTTTTGAGATATTACAAAGTGTTTAAATAATTTGACTACAAGTATGCGGTTTCACCATGTAAAACTTCATCAAGTCCCATATTTTCATCTTCTTCAGAAACTCTAACGGTAGTAACTTTGTTTATAAGGATTAACATAACATAAGTAAATCCGAAAGCATAAACAGAAGCAGCAGTAACAGAGATTAGCTGAGTAAAAAAGAATTTATAATTACCGCCATAAAGCAGCCCGTCAACTCCAGCAGGATTTACTGCTTTGGCAGCAAAAATGCCAAGAAGTATAATTCCAATAGTACCGCCAACTCCATGGACGCCCCATACATCCAAAGCATCATCCCATCCAAGTTTATTTTTTATTGCAACTGCAAAATAGCAAACTATACCGGCAATTGTACCTATCAAAGCAGCATCAAAAGTTGAAACATAGCCGGCAGCCGGTGTGATTGTAGCCAATCCGGCAACTGCACCAGTTAAAAGCCCAAGGAATTTTGGTTTCTTTTCAAAAATCCAAGCCATAATTAGCCAAACAGTAGCAGCAAAAGAGGCAGCCACGTCGGTATTTAAGAAAGCCAGACCAGTTACTGCATCAACCTTTAATTCACTTCCGGCATTAAACCCATACCACCCGAACCAAAGTAAGCCTGTTCCCAAGGCAACTAATGGAATACTGTGCGGGCCACTATCTTTAGCTCTTCTTTTACCGACAAAAAGAACAGAAGCCAAAGCAGCCATACCTGCAATAGCATGGACAACAATACCGCCAGCAAAATCAAGAACACCCATCTTAGCTAACAGACCACCGCCCCAAACCATGTGCACAAACGGGAAGTAAACAAACAGGAGCCAAACAACTAAGAAGATAAGATAAGCTTTAAATGTTACTCTGTTTGCAAATGCCCCGGTAATTAAAGCGGGAGTAATAATAGCAAACATCATCTGATAAGCAACAACTGCAAAAACAGGAACGCTTGTTGAAGCTGAGAACATATCCATTGGATTTATACCAATCATAAAAGCATGGTTTAAATTGCCAACTATGCCGTGATAATCCCCGCTGAAACAAAGAGAATATCCAACTGCAAACCATAGAACAGTAGTTACACCCATTGATACAAAGCTTTGTATCATAATTGTAAGTACATTTTTTCTGCTAACCAGTCCGCCATAAAAGAATGCAAGGCCAGGAGTCATCAACATTACTAAACTGGCTGCAATTAGCATAAACGCAGTATTACCGGTATCCATTACTATCTCCTAAAATATTTTTTTTGATTTATAATGATTATTGTTTATTGTTTTATCTTCTTTTTAAATTTCTTCAAGAAAAACTGACTGATATAAATTGAACCTTCCGAGGCCTTGTACACAGCATCAATTAATTCAGCCGATAAATCAGATTTCATTAAGTAACCCAGCGCCCCATCTTTTAACGATGCAGCCAGAAACTGATATTCATTATGCATACTTAGAACTAAGATTTTGAGCCCTTTTATTCTTATGTTTATTTCCTTAAGCAAGCTAACGCCGGCATTACCGGGTTTGCTTATGTCTAAGAGTAAAATATCTATTTTCTGAATTGTAAGCAGCTTTTTAATGTCCGAGATATCCAGCACATCCCCTACAACTTCAATACTGTTATCTTCCGATAATATCTGGCGAATTGAAGCTCGTATTAAGACGCTCTCATCCATTATTGCAACTTTAATCATGCTTAAATTTAATTTTGGAAAATAAATTGATTTCTCTTGAAGGAAAAATACGTTAAAAAATATCTAACGAAAGCAATATTTTTTGTGAAAGATAAGAAGTTATTTTTGTGATAAGTTTGTAGTAATTTATACTACAAGAAGTGCAGTCCGTCCATGCGGGATAACGGGAGTAAGCATAGGGAGGTTCCCTATGCTGTTATATTTTTCCCATTCAATATTTACATTGATCTTTGTTTTTCATAAGCGTCAATAATGTCTTTTACTAATTTATGTCTTACAACATCAGCTTTTTCAAAATAGACGAAACCGACACCTTCAATATTTTTAAGGATCTCCTGTGCCTCAATTAAGCCGCTGGTGGTTTTAGAAGGTAAATCAACTTGCGTAACATCACCGGTTATTATTGCTTTAGAACTTACACCTAAACGAGTCAGGAACATCTTCATCTGTAAAGCTGTGGCATTCTGAGCTTCATCTAAAATTACATAAGCATTATTCAAAGTTCTTCCCCTCATATAAGCAAGCGGAACAATTTCAACAGCCCGTTTTTCAATATACCCCTTCAATTTTTCAGAGGGGAGCATATCTTCCAGTGCATCATACAGAGGGCGGAGATAAGGATCAATTTTTTCTCTGAAATCACCGGGTAAAAAACCCAGACTTTCTCCGGCTTCAACAGCAGGCCTTGCTAATACAATTTTATTAACAGTCCCTTTTTTTAATGCAGCAACAGCTAAAGCAACGGCAAGATAAGTTTTACCTGTACCGGCAGGGCCAATGGCAAAGCAAATATCATTTTTAAGGGCAGTCTGTAAATAATTAAGCTGGCCGGCGGTTTTTGCTTTAATGGCCTCGTTTTTAGTATAAAGAATAATTGAGTCAAATTCATTTGAGGAAATTATTTCTTTTCCCTCGGAAGTAAGATCCAGAATGGTTTCAATGTCAGAAGTTCTAAGATTGCCATGTGTATTTAATACATATATCATTTCTTTAATAACTTTTTCAACAGTTTCAACATCATCCTGAGTTCCTTTAAGAATAGCGACATTGCCGCGAACAGTTATTTTGGAAAAGAATCTATCCTCAAGCATTTTAAGGTTTGCATCATTAAACCCTAAAAAGGAAAGCATATCAACATTGTCTAAACTCAAGCGTTTTTCAATAGAATCCATAAGTACCTATTTAAATAAAAACCCTTATCAAGGTGATAAGGGTTTAACAAAAAATTATTTATTATGATAAATTAGTTAACCGGAGTAGGTTTATAATTTTTTCTTAATTTTTCATATTTAGCTTTTTCTTCTTCAGTTAACTGAGGAATTTTGAATGTTTGTTTAGGGAAAATCAAATCAGGATCTTTAATTTGGTCACGATTTGCATTGTAAATAGTAGGCCAAGCTAAAGCATTTCCATAATGTTCTTTTTTCTTAGCAATATTCCATAAACAATCACCTTTAACTACAGTGTAGTTAATATCCTTAGGAGCTTCAACCCAAGCATCTAATAAAGCTTGTTCTTCATTCATAACTTTATCAAAGAATTCAGGTAAAGCAGTAATTTTGTTAACTTTTAAAGTATTAAGATCTTTTTGCCTTTCAGCTTTAGGACCTTCGTTTCTTCTGATTTTACCGTCTAAGTCAGCTAAAGCTCTTCTAAAATTATCAACGTCAGATTTAGTAGCACCGATCATTGTATAAATTTCATTATAACAATCATCAACGTTTCCTACTTTAGTGTTTTTTAGATTATTGACATCTGTTCTTAAAGTGTTTAATTCATTAGTTAAACTTGCTTTCTTTTCTGTTAAGCTGCTCATTTCGGCTTTCCACTCATCTTTTGTCATTTTTTCCTGAGCAAAAGTATTTAACGATAAGAAAAGCGCTAAAGCTAAAACACCAAAAATATATTTATTAAGTTTCATTTTAAAGACCTCCATTTTTCAATTTTTATTTCAATTATTTAGGCAATTTATCTAAGTTAGCTCTGACTTCGGCTTTTTCTTTTTCACATTGCATAAGCTTTGCGTTGCTGTCAGCAATGGTTTTTTCTAGATCAGATCTTTGCCCTTTTAATTGGTCAATTTCTGTCTGAGCGGAGTTAACATCACTTTTTAATTTGTTTAATTCTTGCATTTCAGCTTCGCTTACTCCACCACATCCAACCATAAATGAAGATGCAGCAAATGCAGAGATTACTAACATACTTTTAATTACTTTCATTTCTCTAGCCTCCAATACTTTTATTTTTTGATTAACTAATGTACAAAAAAAATTTTATTTTGCTTTGACAATTATAACATATTTATATTAAATATGTTATGATGTAAAAGGGTATTTAAAATACTGGCTAATATTAACTAATTTACACAAGAATATCAAGCTTTTTGTTAATATTTTAAAATAATATGCTTTGTCTAACAAATTATATCATATTTTTCTGTGCCAGGCTTGTAAAGGAGTTCCCCGCAATAATTATGTGATCCAGCAAGGGTATCTGCATAAAAGCGCCTGCTTCGGCTATTTTCTTGGTAATTAGGATATCCTCCCTGCTTGCTTCGGGGTTCCCGCTGGGATGGTTGTGTATCACAATGATACTAACTGCCCCATATTCTAATGCGGTTCTATATATTTCACGCGGATGTACAACAGTACCATTGGCATTTCCCTCTGATATATTGACTATACGCACTATTTTATTTGCAGAATTAAGGCAAAGTAAGATAAATGATTCCGTCAATTTATCTCTTAGAAGGGGGATAAAGTAATTTGCAACATCTAAAGGGTGTTTAAAAATGAAGTCTTTTTCTATTTTTTCCTGGCTCAGTACCCTTCTGCTGATTTCAAACGCAGCCAGCAAAGCGGCAGCCTTATCATTTTTTATACCCTGTTCTTTTGTAAGGGTAGAAAGGGAAAGCCCTGCTATTACCGCCAGATTTTTATGCTTGTTAATCAGCTCCTGGGCCATGTTTAATACGGATTTTCCTTTGGAGCCGGTACGGAGCAAAATGGCTAAAAGCTCAGCGTCAGTTAAAGAACCGGGCCCGCGTGCAATAAGTTTTTCCCTCGGCCGGTCGTCCTGTGGAAGTTCTTTTACGCTTAAAATAATTCCCTCCATTTTTTGTTTGACAGCAGTAGTTTATGTTAACTATTAAGGCTCTCACTTATTTCATCATCAGAATGATATGCCTTTAATACTTTTTGCTTATTAAACTTTGCATTCTCATCGTCAGGATGTATGCTCAAATACAAATCATAATAGGCAACAGACTCAGTATATCTTTTTTGCATATACAAAATACTTGCGTACAGGGTATATGAACTATCCAGAGCTTCTACAGAATTATCCAGATAATTTTTCAAATAATTTGCAGCTTTGTCATATTCACCATTTTCAAAGAAGATATTACCGGCGGCAAGGCAGCAGGACGGCTCATCCGGCACAATTTTAAGAGCCCTTAAAATGGGTGCCTGTGCATGCGTAAACATACCCAAGCCCGTATATGCCTGGGCTAATATCAGATTCACTTCCCAATTGTGTGAGACTATCCCCTCTGCTTTTTTAATATAATTCAGAGCCTTTTCATAATCAGTTTTTTCCAGATAACACTTAGCCAGATATACATAACTGTCAATAATAAAATCCTGGTGCTTATTCAGTTTAAGGAATTTTAGGAAATAGTGGATTGAAAGTTCATAATCTTGTGACATGTAATACGCATAACCCAGAAAATATGCAGTAAGTGGTTCATCTTCAGGGGTAATATAGCTGAAAACATCAATGGCTTCATTCCATTTTTCATTTTCGAGCATAAAATGCCCTGCGTAAAACCGCAGTTCACTATCCTCAGGATACTCCTCAAGGTAATCATTCAACAGGCAAACAGCCGGATTTATATTTCCAAGCATTCTATATATCTGAGCCGCTTTTATGTATGCGTACTTGTAATCCGGAACTTTATCGGTTAAGGAAAGACAGATTTGCAGAGCATGAAGAGGTTTGTTTTCATCAAGGAAAGTCTTTGCTTCTTCAAGCTTCTTTTCAGAATAATATTTAATTTCTAATTCGCTCATTCCCACTCAATTGTTGATGGAGGTTTTGAACTTATATCATAAACCACCCTGTTAATACCTTTGACTTTATTAATAATTTTATTTGAAACATCGGCCAAAAAATCGCCGTCAAATCTATACCAGTCGGCAGTCATACCATCCTGGCTTGTTACAGCTCTAAGAGCAAGCACATTCTCATAAGTCCGGTTATCACCCATAACGCCAACTGACTGGATAGGCAAAATTACTGCAAAAGCCTGCCAAATCTTGTGGTATAAGCCCGTCTCCTTTAATGCAGTAATATAAATGTCGTCAGCTTCTCTTAAAAGGTCCAGCATTTCCTTTGAAATTTCACCAACTACACGCACTGCCAAGCCGGGGCCCGGGAATGGATGCCTTGCAAGGAAATAGTCTGGGATGTTTAATTCCCTTCCTACTTTTCTTACTTCATCTTTAAATAATTCCCTGAACGGCTCAATAAGTTTAAGGTTCATTTTTTCAGGAAGTCCGCCTACATTATGGTGGCTTTTAATTGTAACCGATGCACCTTTTACTGAAACAGATTCAATAACATCAGGATATAAAGTACCCTGAACCAGATACTTTGCATTCTCAATTTGCTTTGATTCTTTATCAAACACATCAATGAAAGTTGAGCCGATAATTTTTCTCTTTGTCTCAGGATCTGAAACTCCTTTAAGTCTGCCTAAGAACAAATCGGAAGCATCAATATATTTAACGTTAAGACGCAGTTGTTCATCAAACAAGCTTTTTATTTTGCTGCTTTCGTCTTTACGCATAAGGCCGTTATCAATGTGAATACAATATAACTTATCTCCGATGGCCTTTTTAACCAGCATTGCAGCAACGGTTGAGTCAACTCCCCCGCTTAAAGCGCAGATAACATTATTGTCTCCAACAGTTTCTTTAATGGAATCAACAGAATGTTTGATGAAATTAGCAGGACTCCACTCCCCTTTGCAGTTGCATATTTTGAATAAGAAATTCCCAATAATTTTATCACCCTCAACTGAATGCATAACTTCAGGATGGAATTGGACACCATAGATTTGCCGGTCCGAATTCTCTAAAGAACATATAGGCGAATGCTCTGAAATTGAAGTAACCTTAAACCCTTCAGGATATTTGGTAAGATAGTCGCCATGGCTCATCCAAACTGTTGTTTTGGGGCTTACCCCCGCAAACAATTTTGAGTCTTCTGTAATTTCCAGAATGGCTTTTCCATATTCCCTGTCTTTAGCCGGCTCAACAATACCGCCCAATTTTTTGCAGATTATTTGCAATCCATAACAGATACCAAGAATAGGGACCCCATAGTTTATGATTCTCTCGTCAATATCAGGGGCATCCTCGTCATAAACAGACATTGGACCGCCTGACAATATAATGCCCGTGGGGGCAAGCTCCTGAATTTTTTTATAGCTTATTGTATGAGGATAAATCTCAGAAAAGACATTTGCTTCCCTTATTCGTCTGGTAATTAATTGAGTATATTGAGAGCCGAAATCTATAATTATTATTTTTTCCATTATAAGACCTAATCCCGAATCGGGAAATTTAAAATAAATTCATATTGTACGCATTCGTATATCTTCCGATTACCGGTTAATACCTGCATATATAGAGAGGATTGATTAGTAGAACACCCGGAAATAAACAAACTATAAAAAAAGTAAGATTATAATTTTATGCCTTATGTTTTGCGGCAAAAATAAAACCGAACTTTTTTCATAGTCTGAATAGTTACATAATAGAATGAAGGACTAATTAACCTTCAACCTGAGCTTTATAAGCTGCAGAATCTAATAAATTGTTCAATTCGGCCAAATCTGCTATTTCAATTTTGAGCATCCAGCCTGCATTATAAGGATCGGTATTTACCAATTCAGGATGATCAGCTAACTCAGTATTGACTTCAATCAGTTTACCGCCGCAAGGTGCATAAACTTCACTAACTGTTTTAACTGCTTCAATGCTCCCTAAAGACTCACCTGCAGCAACTCCTCTGGGTTCAGTATTAAGATCAACAAAAACGACATCACCTAATTCGCTTTGAGCAAATTCAGTAATACCGATTGTGCCTACGCTGCCTTCAACTAAAATCCATTCATGTTCTTTTGTGTATTTAAGGTTATCAGGGAAATTCATTATTTTACCTCCTAAAATGTTTATTATTTTGTTAAGAAATTATCAATAAAACCTGTATCAAAATTACCCGAGACAAAATTTTCATCGGATAATACTTTAAGATGGAAAGGAATAGTTGTTTTTACTCCTTCAATAGTAAACTCTTCTAAAGCTCTTTTGCCTCTGGCAATGGCATGCGGTCTGTCTTTACCCCACACAATCAGCTTTGCTAAAAGAGAATCATAATAAGGCGGAATGACGTAAGACTGATAGACGTGAGAATCTATTCTGACACCGAAGCCGCCCGGGAAATGCAAAGACTCAATTTTACCGGGACAAGGCATAAAATTGTTATCGGGGTCTTCTGCATTTAATCTAAACTCAATACTATGTCCAATTGGATCTCTTGGCAGAGTTTCCACATGGGCGCCGGAAGCAACAATAATTTGCTGACGAATAAGATCTACGTCATAAATCATTTCAGTAACCGGATGCTCTACCTGAATTCTGGTATTCATTTCCATGAAATAAAAATTCTTGTGTTTATCAACCAGAAATTCAATAGTACCCACACCTTCATAATTAACAGATTTAGCACCAAGGATTGCAGCTTCACCCATTTTTTTCCTTAATTCAGGAGTAATGATAGGTGATGGAGCCTCTTCAATCAATTTTTGATGCCGCCTTTGAATCGAACAGTCACGTTCGCCATAATGATATACATTGCCGAATTTATCCCCGAGAATTTGTATTTCCACGTGACGCGGATTTTCAATATATTTTTCGATATAGCAATCAGGGTTGCCAAAAGAACTGGCTGCTTCAGACGATGCAAGAGTAAATGCTTTTTCAAAATCGCTTTTATCCCAGGCAATCCTCATACCCTTACCGCCGCCGCCGGCAGTTGCTTTAATAATAACAGGGAATCCGATTTCAGATGCAATACCAAGCCCGTCTTCAACTTTAGATATAACACCGTCGCTCCCCGGTACAACCGGAACTCCGTTACGCTTCATAGTCTCTTTTGCGTATGCTTTATCGCCCATGCCATTAATCATTTTTGCAGATGGGCCGATAAACTTAATATTGCTCTCCCTGCAAATATCGGAAAAACCGGCATTTTCTGACAAGAAACCGTACCCGGGATGAATGGCATCTGCACCGGTAATTTGAGCCGCAGAGATAATTGAAGGAATTTTAAGATAACTTTCTTTGGAAATAGGAGGGCCAATACAGACAGCCTCATCGGCAAAGGTAACGTGAAGGGAATCCTTATCAGCTTCAGAAAAAACAGCGACTGTTTTAATCCCGAGTTCCTTACACGTCCTAATTATCCTTAGAGCAATTTCGCCTCTATTAGCAATTAATATTTTTTTAAACATTAATATTTACTCTACAATTCCTCTATCTGAAATAGTGTTTGATTATATTCAACCGGCTTAGCATTATCAACCATTACTCTTACTATCTTGCCGTTAACATCACATTCAATTTCGTTCATTAATTTCATTGCTTCAATTACACAAAGCACTGTACCCGGAGCAACAATATCGCCAATTTTAACATAAGGATCTGCCTCCGGAGACGGGGTTCTGTAAAAAGTACCAACGATAGGAGAATGGATTTCATGGAACTTAGATTTACTATCTTTTACAACCTCTTCTTTTGTACCATCCGCCGACTGCCCTGCTGAAACGTTAGCAGATGCAGAATGCGAGACATAATGAGGGTGCGAAGCATAACTGCTTCTTTGACGCTTTGCTATTTTGATCTTTTGGCCGGCCTCTTCAATTTCAAGATCAGTTATATTACTTTCGTCAAAAAGCTTAACTAAACGCTTAATAAAATTAAAATCCATTCTTATACCTTAAACTCTTAAACTTTAACTCTTTCCATATAACCGCCTGTACGGGTATCAACCCTAAGAACATCACCTTCATTAACAAATAAAGGTACGTTAATAACGGCACCTGTTTCCAAAGTAGCCGGTTTTACGGCACCTGTAGCAGTATCTCCTTTAAAGCCGGGTTCAGTAGATACAACCTTAAGGATTACAAATATTGGAGTTTCAACACTAATAATTTCTTCACCGTTAAAAGCGATTTCTACTTCTTCACTTTCCTTTAGATATCCAAGTCCATCGCCGAATAAAACGACCGGCACATTTATTTGTTCATAAGTATCATTATCCATACAAACAAGGAAATCACCTTCGCGGTATAGATATTGATATTTTCTGCGTTCTACACGAACAACATCCACGCCTTCGCCTGATCTGAAAGTATTATCAAGTACTTTTCCGGTTCTAAGATTTTTTAGGAGGGTTCTAACAAAAGCCCCGCCTTTACCCGGTTTAACATGTTGAAATTCAACAATTGTATATAAATCATTTTTAAATTTGATTATTAAACCATTCCTGAAATCTGAAGTATCTGCCATATAATTCTTTTATTTATTATTAATAGATAGAAAAGATATATATATAAAAAAACAAAGTCAAGAAATATTGAGTGAAAAAAGGGTAAAAATGATTATATCCGTACTTAAAGTACATATAAAAATGACATAAAAAGACAATTTTAATGGTTTTTAACTATTTGGGAATTCGATAGTCCATTTAGCAGCAGATACGGAATAACGCTGAATTTTAGGAGAGGTGAAAGCAGAAAAAGATATAAAAGTGCCCGCATAACATAAAAGGGAACTGCAAAGTTCCCTTTTATTTATATTTACATACTCTTTTCAATTTTAAGAAATACTTTATTGTGCCATATAATATACTATCTTAACAGTAAACAAATAATTGACTTTCTTGCTCAAATTGGGTATTATATTTAATCTGCTTAAAATATTTTATGGAGTTAACATGAAATCCGGTTTGTGTTTCATCTTATTTGTTGCCTTTACTGCAGCTCTATTCCCCCAGACAAGCAAATTTCCGGTTGGGGTATTTGCAATTTCGGATACTGTTGCAGCTGTTATTGATGATTACACGCAAATTGACAGTATGGGAGCCAATTGGATAGTTCAGTATGCCAAACA
>Ga0183100_1000551_pt1 | contig 27869 bp, 20 predicted proteins | sample Biomet2_FD_127789 | JGI IMG/M metagenome (GOLD analysis project Ga0183100, IMG submission 127789) | Microbial communities from bioreactor (seeded with anoxic lake sediment) at LBNL, California, USA - Biofuel metagenome 2 | ecosystem: Engineered > Bioreactor > Anaerobic > Unclassified ...
AGAAATTTTTCACCCCCCCCCCCCCCCCCCCCCGACAACCGCCCCCCCGGGCGGGGGGGCCGGGGAGAGGGGAAGCTTCATTAAAGCATACGGAGTTCTTGTATGTATTGCACATTTAATCCCAAATATTAGTATGGCTATATAGAAGTTTGATCATATAGTATTAGTCTAATTACAAAAAATGAAATTTATTCGACAGGACCTTTGTCGCACATAAATCACTAATTTTGCCCCTTACGACGGCGGGCGGGTCTTTCCAATACCCGCCCCGGCTTGCCGGGCCGGAGAGAGGGGAAACTCAAGAGAAAAATTTTATGCAAAACCTCTTCTCTTAAATACTATAGGCTAATGCTAAATGTATGATCAGCAGTTATTTTATGTTCATGAATGAACGCAGGGTTTGCCGGTATTTATTTATTCCCATTGTCTCAGGTACATTAGTGTGTACAGCTCCTTCAACTAAAATGAGTTTTTTCGGCTCAGGTGCATTTTCATAAACTACCCTTCCGTTATCGCGGTAACGTACAAAATCATCAGCAGTACCGTGAAGCAGAAGAAATGGAGTCTTAATTCTTTTAATTTCGTCTGCATTGTTAAAAGTACCTTCGGTAAGCCAGCCCTGCGGGATGTCCAGTATCAAACTGCCCTGAGTAAGTGAATTAGCAGATGCAAACGGAGCTTCGGCAATCAGACGATACGGATTAACAACTTCCGCTGCCAGATATATAGATACTACGTTTCCGAGGGAATATCCATACAGGCAAAGTGAATCGGCTTTAACATTATATTTACTCATAATAAAATTAAGAGCAGAACTGCCGTCCTCATGAAGTCCGGTTTCGGAAGATTTCCCCCCGGACATTCCAAATCCTCTGTAGTCAAAGATAAATATATTCACGCCCAAGCCATGAAGATACATAACCCTATCCCAATAGTTGTCTATGTTATTTTTATTCCCATGACAATATAAGATGGTTAAATTATTATATGGGTCACCGGACGCAATCCAATATCCGTAAAGTTTATTCCCTCCGCTTTGGAATGTCTCTTGTTTGATTAAAGAATCAGGAATGGTGTTGCCGGGCAGCTCATACTTAGAGATTGTCTTTTCATTAAAAAGGAAACTGTCTAATTTGCATCCAGATGAAAGCAGTAAAAGCATGGTTATCGCGAATAGTAGTTTTTTCATTTAGAACGCCCTTTCTAAAGCAAAAAGGATGGCAACTGCGCCATATTTTGCAATGCGTGTATATTCTACAGCAACCTGACTGCTTTTTATGTTTGCACCCTGCCACTTTATTTCAGTGATTAGTCTTAAGCTGCTTCCAAGCTCAAATCTGTATCCCGCAAAAGGGGAAAAAATAAATTTTGGCGAAGAGTTGTCATAGTCCGGTTTTGTAAATGGCAGAGTGAAATCAAAACCGGTAAAAATTAAATTATCTTTTATGTGCCATGAGGCAGTAGAAGTAAGAGTTGGGTATGCTCTAAATCTATTTTCTATTCCCGGTTTCAGACTAATAAAAGTAAGAAGTCCGGGGGAAATGCTGACAGTTGGAATAAAGCCGTTATTAGCAGTGGGGAAATAGGAAGCTCCCAGGTCAATTCCGAGAAGTTTATATGGTAACGAAGTAAAATGAAACCCCGCGCAAGCGTTAATATCCGAAGTTAAGCCGTACTTTGCTCCTCCTGTAATATAGGGGATTGGAATATGGTTGTTAAATGCTTTAACCACAGGTCCGCCGATACTCAGATTCACATCAATGTTTTTCTCACCAATCGGTTCAAGACTTGTGTGAGCTGAGCAGCCTGCCATGAAAAACAAAAAGGAACAGCCAAAAGCAATTATTAGAAGTTTCATTCTCTGACGCCGCATTTTTATTTTACTTTGATTTTATTATTTTACACGTAAATATAACGATTTATTGGTGCTAATGTTGATCTCGGCTAACACATTATTTCGGATATTACATTTGGAGTCTTTGGTAAATGATAAATGGTGCTGAATAAGTATTTATGTTTCTCCTTACTTTTGTCTTGATACAAAAGTAAGCAAAAAATCAAGACTGAAAATAAATTCACTAGGTACAATTTAATTTCGCTAAAATAAATAAAGTAGCTGTATTAGCTATACTGAATATGTGTATCAGTTAAATAATATTCAAGAAAGCAGTTATGCTTTCAGCCCCGTATTTATTTCTTAACGCTTCATTAAATTTTACCTTTTTCCGTGAATTTATTTTAGGTCGGCTCCTACTTCTGAATTTTCCGATAATACTAAGATAAAAATAGTACATAGAAGCACATATTATTTTCTTATGAATGTTTATCTCAATAATACTTCTTATTTTGACATTTACTCAAATATTAGATTTACATTTAAAATATTAATCGAATATTAACTTGAGATAGTTGGTTTTATCAAATATGACAAAGACACTCTCAATTATGAAAAATTATAGTTCCGGGCGGAGAAAAAAATGCGTTTTTTGTAATATGACAAAATTACTCTCATTTGGCATTATAATTGTTAAATGTTAAGAAAAACAGAGGATAAGTAAAATGCAACTGACAATGACCGGAGAATATGCATTGAGAGCAATGATTTATATATGCTCATTTCCGGGGGATAATGTATTTCAAATATCGGATATAGCAATAAAAAATGAAATCCCTGACAATTTTTTAAGAAAAATAATTCCTCTGCTATGCAAAAGCGGGCTGTTAAATTCAACCAGAGGAGCCCAGGGGGGCATTAAACTGTTGATCCCGGCTAAAGACATAACCCCCCTTATGATAATTGAATCTGTTGAAGGGGAGATTTCGCTTAACAAATGTATGATAGCCAATGAATTTTGTTCAAATGAAAATTGGTGCTCTGTGCATGTTTTATGGGCAGAGACACAAAAAAAGATAAAAGAAATGCTTTCATCCAAAAACATGGATGTGCTGGCACACGATAATACTGAAAGGTTTAATGCCTTTCACCTGCAAAAAGAAACTAATAAACAACTAAGAAAAAAAAATAAGGAGTAAAAGATATGGATGCCGTTATTCTGGCACGAATACAATTTGCTATGACTATTGGGTTCCACTTTCTTTTTCCGCCATTGTCAATTGGCATTGCCTGGCTTTTAGTAATTATTGAAGGCTTGGGATGGAGGAAAAATGATGCGGCTTTTGTTTCGCTTGGAAAATTTTTTGGTAAGCTGCTGGCATTAATATTTGCTGTCGGGGTTGCAACCGGCATTGTAATGGAGTTTCAGTTCGGGACAAACTGGTCTGTTTATTCCAAGTTTGTAGGAGATATATTTGGTGCTCCGTTGGCTGCGGAAGGTGTATTTGCTTTCTTTCTTGAATCTACTTTCCTTGGCTTATATTTGTTCGGGCGCAATAGAGTATCTAAGGGTGTGCATTGGTTTTCTATTTTAATGGTAGCTGTTGGGGCAACAATATCAGCTTTCTGGATAATTGTTGCAAACTCATGGCAGCAGACGCCGGCCGGCTTTATAATACAGAACGGCAGGGCGGAGCTGACCGATTTCTGGGCTGCTGTATTTAATCCTTCAACAATGGTAAGATTTCTGCACACAATTGATGCAGCATTAATAGCCGGAGCTTTTTTTGTAACCGGAGTTTCTGCAATTCTTATACTAAAAAAGAAAGAAGTTGAGCTTGCAAAAAAATCTTTACGACTTGCAGTGTTGTTTGGACTGATAGTTGCATTACTTGAAGTATTTCCGTTTGGCCATGAACACGGCAGGCAGGTTGCTCAGACCCAGCCGGAAAAATTTGCTGCTTTGCAGGGCCTTTATACTTCGCAAACAGGGGCACCGATTGCGTTGTTTGCTTTCCCTACTGAACCCCCACCGGAATTAAAGTCGAAGATAGAAATTCCGGGGCTGCTTAGCTGGATGGCTTTTGGTGATATTAATGCCAGGATAAGAGGTATTAATGAATTCCCCAAAGAAGAAATACCCCCATTATTCTTAACGTTTGTGTCTTATCACAATATGGTAGTACTTGGAATGTATTTTATCTTGATAATGGGCATTGCCCTATATAAAGTTAAAAGAAATACACTGTGGAATAACAAATTTATATTGAAAGTACTTGCATGGTCAATTCCACTGCCATTAATTGCCTGCCAGCTTGGCTGGATAGCGGCAGAAGTGGGAAGACAACCGTGGATAGTATATAAGCTGTTAAAAACAAGGGATGCAATTTCCGTAACAGTTGGAGCAGGAGAAATTCTATTCTCAATTATTCTGTTTGCGCTTATCTATATATTGCTTATATCCACCTTGCTATTTTTAATGAATAAAAAAATTAATGCAGGTCCTGAACCGGCAGTTGTAAAGGAGGCATAATAATGTTAAATATTATATGGTTCTTATTGGTGGGAGTATTAATTATAGGATATGCCATACTTGACGGATTTGATTTAGGTGTGGGCATTTTACAGCTTTTTACAAAAGATAAAAAGGAAAAGAGAGTAAATATAAATGCCATAGGGCCGGTATGGGACGGTAATGAGGTCTGGCTGCTAACCGGCGGCGGAGCTCTTTTTGCTGCTTTCCCCATTGTTTATGCGACAGTATTCAGCGGGTTTTATCTTGCTTTTATGCTTCTGCTTGCAGCATTAATTTTCAGAGCCGTTTCTTTTGAGTTCAGAAAATACGTTGAGTCAGATAAAGCAAAAGGATACTGGGATTTAGCCTTTTCTGTCGGCAGTTTGCTGCCTGCTGTTCTATATGGAGTAGCTTTCGGCAATATATTGCGAGGTTTGCCAATAGATAAAGATGGTAATTTCCTTGGTTCTTTCATTGGTCTTCTTAATCCGTACGCAATATTAGTGGGTTTAGTAAGCCTAACAATGTTTACGCTGCATGGTGCAATATACCTTACGCTTAAAACGGAGGGAGCACATAAAGAAAGAATAACAGGACTGATAAACAAACTTTGGATTGCTTTTGTAGTAATATATTTTGCTGCAACCGTATTCTCATTTTTTGAAGCTTCATATTTATTCTCAACGGTCATGAAAAACCCATTATTCTGGCTGCTTCTTATAGTATTATTCGGTAGTATTATATCCATACCGGTTTTAGTAAAAGCGCAGAAAAACGGATATGCTTTTCTTGCTTCATCAGTAATGATTGCCTGTATGACACTGCTATCCGCATTAAGCTTATTTCCAAGGTTGGTCCCGTCAAATATCAATCTGGATTATAGTCTTACAATCTTTAATGCTTCTTCCACTGCAAGAACTTTGGAGACTATGCTTATTATTGCTCTGATTGGAATGCCAATAGTAATAGGTTATACAATTTTTGTTTACCGGGTATTTAGAGGAAAGACTGAAATTACGAAAGAAAGTTACTAATACTCTCCCTAAAATGAATGAACAGAGCCCCAGTGTTTTGGGGCTCTGTTATTTTAAAGAAAGCAGCATAAAGCAAAGCGGCAATTGTTCCTTGCATTAAGCGTGCGATTGATTTTGAGAAAAGAATCTTCTATTATTAATGCAGCCCGGACACTTAGTTGTTGGTGGTCAGAGGGAGATATCTATCATTGTTTCATTTTACAGTTTATCTTATAATTAAATGGTATAAAAATCAAATTATTAAGCGGCTCATATTGACTATTTATTTAATATGGGTAAAGGTTAAACTCAATTTGTCCAAGTGATGAGCTCGTTGCATTTTGTTCATATATCAATAATATTGTTAATTGAAGGTCTCTATTAAAAAAAAGGAATTCTTAGAGATGATTAAATTGTACACAGCCAAAGCTACGGCTAAAGGCGGGAGAGATGGTGTAGTTACGTCCGGTGATGGTAAGCTAAAGCTTAACCTCAGCATGCCAAAGGAATTGTACGGTGAAGGCAAAGAAGGTACAAATCCCGAGCAGTTATTTGCAGCCGCTTATTCAGCCTGTTTTGATAACGCTTTAAATATGGTGGCAAAACAGAAGCATTTGCAAATAGAGTCGGAAATTACCGCCGAGGTATCTATAGGCCAGGAAGCAGGCGGGTTTGGGCTTTCAGTTACTATCACGGGAAAAATTACCGGCGTTGGCGTAGAAGAGGCATATGGATTGATGGAATCTGCGCATATTGTTTGTCCATATTCCAAAGCTATTATGGGAAATGTTGATGTTACTCTTACTCTTGCCGAAGACAAAAACCAGGTGCTAAACCGGGAGATAGCATAACAATTATTAATAAATATAGGAAAAATAGTGCAGACTATATTAGGATCAAGCGGAATTATTGGAACTGAGCTGGCTAAAAATCTTGTAAATTATACAGATAAAGTACGTCTGGTTAGCCGGAATCCGCAAAAAATAAATCCTTCAAATGAAGTTTTTCAGGCTGACTTGTTAGATGCCGGGCAGACAAAAAAAGCTGTAGCCGGATCTGATGTCGCTTATCTTACGGCAGGGCTAAAATATGATATAAAGGTATGGGAAGCCCAGTGGCCTGTTGTAATGCAAAATGTAATTGAAGCGTGCAAGATGCATAATACTAAATTAGTATTTTTTGATAATGTTTATGCATATGGTAAAGTTAACGGATGGATGACCGAGGAAACAAAGGTGAACCCTGTAAGCAGAAAAGGTGAAGTCAGAGCAAAAATAGCCAGCATGGTTTTGGATGAAGTTAAAAAAGGAGAATTGAAGGCGCTGATTGCAAGGGCCGCCGATTTTTACGGCCCCAATACTAAAACCAGTTTTATTAACTTCATGATAATTGATAATCTCAAAAAAGGAAAGAAAGCACAGCTTCTAATTTCAGATGAATTTAAGCATTCATTAACTTATACACCAGATGCAGGCAAGGGAACTGCAATTTTAGGAAATACGGAAAGTGCGTATAATCAGATTTGGCATTTACCTACCGACCGGAGTGTACTAACTACACGCAGGTTTGTTGAACTGGCCGCTAAGGAATTGGGAATAGAACCGAGAAGCACATGCCTTTCTAAAACAATGCTGCGTTTAATTGGGATGCTGAACGGAATTGTAAAAGAAGTTGTAGAAATGCTTTATCAGTATGACTCCGACTATCTATTTAGCAGTGAAAAATTTGAAAAGGCTTTTAAATTTAAACCGACCGGGTATGCCGAAGGAATAAAAGAAACTATTAAATCAGCTTAAGAATAGAATAAAAAAAGCCTGCCCGTTAAAAGGCAGGCGCTTAAAGTTATTTGTAAGCAACTACGGTTATACTAAAAATACCTACTTCTTTTTTCCTAAAGCTGACAATTTCTTCAGGAGTCTGATATTTGCTTAATACTTCATTGGGAAGATGGATTGTTTTTACTTTTTTAATTTCTGTATTATTAAATCCTGCTTCCGATATTATTTTCAAATATTCATCCTGTTGTACTGCACCGGCTACACAACCGGCATACATTTCGGCGGACTTTTTCAATTCAGGAGGCAATTCTCCCTTTATGACTATATCCGATACACAAAAATGACCGCCAGGTTTTAATATTCTGTACATTTCAGAAAATGCTTTTTGTTTATTTGGAACGAGATTCAGCACACAGTTACTTACAATAACATCTGCTGTATTGTCAACAATAGGCATTTCTTCAATATCTCCAAGTTTAAACTCGACATTCGTATAGCCCAGTTTCTCTTTATTCTGGTTGGCCTTAGCGATCATTTCAGGAGTAAAATCAATACCGATAAGAGATCCTGTTTCACCTGTAATAGCCCTTGCTATAAAAATATCATTTCCCGCGCCTGAACCAAGATCAACTACGGTATCCCCCTCTTTTATCCCTGCATACTCTGTTGGCAGGCCGCAGCCTAAATTTAAGTCAGCTTCAGGGACATAACCCTTTAGTGAGTCATATTCATCCTTCATTACAGTGTAACCTACAATTTTAGAACCCTGACCGCAGCAGCAGCCGGACTGATTGTTGAGGATTGCTATCTCACCATATTTTTCTTTTACAACATTTTTAATTGATTCATCTGAGTTCATATTGCTTCCTTTTTTTTTTTTGCTAAACTATTTGATTTATTCATTTCCTTGCTCGTGACGCTGCTCACCCACATTATTCGAATGGTAGTTGTTTATTCGTGATTATTTCGTTTTTGGCCGAAACGTTTGATAAAAAAATTAAGAACAGCAGATAATTTTTCTATCCAGGCCGGCAACTTTCTTTTTATCTGTAATAATTATATCCTCGTCATTTATCCAAAAATCGAGTGAGGATAGAATCGCAGATACTCTTAAGTCAGACGGACGGGGATTTATCATATAATTGACCCACTTACCTTCTTTGCTCTCCAATATAAATCCGCATTCCTTAAGGATGCTCAAATGTTGAGAAACTGTGGAATTGGCAAGCCCGATAAGCTCTCTGATTTCACACACGCACAAAACCCTGGACTGTAAAGCTTTAAGAATACGGAGTCTGTTAAGGTCTGAAAGGGCCTTGAATATATTTACACTGATTTCGTTCATAATATCATTTCGTTTAATACCGAAATATAAATAAATAGTAACTGCTTGTCAAGAGGTTTAATATAAAATAGTACGAAAATTAATATTACATTCTTACTAGTATTTTGATTTTAGGTACTTAATTTTTACTGTATTTATTCGATGATTATAGAAACTTACGCTTTTATGGTATTGCAAGATATGGATTATTCAAGATTAGATAGGGTGCAGCTTCTAAAAGAAATTGAAGCTCTTCAAAAAGAAAACGAACAACTAAAGCTTTCTGTATACATTAGCCAGAAAGAAAACATCATCTCAGATGATGAGAGGAAACTGCTGCGTTTGTTAGTAGAAGCAATTCCTGCTGCTGCAGTATATCTTGACGATACTAAGATGTTTTTTAATAAAGCAGCGGAAGAGCTGACCGGTTACAAAACCTCGGAGATTACTACAGTTTCCGGCTGGTTCAATTTGTTATTTAATGACAGCACGCAGGCTTTTAGTATATATAATAAGGCCAAAGGTGAAGGATTTCCAACCTCTGTTACCATTCCATTAACTACAAAAGACGGAGCAATACAATACGTTGAGTTCTCAGCATATAAATATGCTGAATGTGAAATATGGATAATGAACAATGGAACAGCAAAAAAAACGTTGGAAAAGGCTCTGTTAGAAAAAAATACTCTTTTAAAGTCAATCCTGGAAAGTCCAAAGGGGATGATAATATTTTCATTGGATAAAGAATATTGTTATACTGCGTTTACACTCTCACATAAAGAAGTGATGAAAAAGATTTGGAATGCAGATATAGCTGTCGGATTATGCATGCTTGATATAATTAAAAATCCAATAGACAAAGAAAATGCAAAACTAAGCTTTGACCGGGCTCTGAGCGGGGAATATTTTATTGAGTGTGAGGAATATGGTGCGGATGATTTGTACAGAACGATATGGGAAAACCGCTACTCCCCGATGTATAGTGAAAATAATGAAATAATTGGTCTAACTGTTTTTGTAACTGATATATCAGAAAGAATAAACGCAAAAAGAGAGTTAACAGAAAGCGAATCAAGGATAAATACTCTATTTGATTCAGCTCCGGTCTTAATATGGATGTCCGGTACGGATACCACATCCAGTTTTTTTAATAAACAATGGCTTGAATACAGAGGCAGAAGTATAGAAGAAGAGCAGGGATTAGGCTGGATGGAAGGCATTCATCCCGATGATCTTGAGATGTGTAAAAAAATATTTGAAGAAAGTTTTAAGAAACGCCAGCCGCTAAAAGTTGAGTATAGACTAAAAAGAGCTGACGGCGAATATTGTTATATGCTGGACAACGGGGTTCCAAGATATTTGCCGACGGGAGAATTTGCAGGATTTATCGGTTCCTGCATTGATATCAGCCATATTAAAAAAGTTGAAGAGGCGCTTCTAAAGAGCAAAACAAGAAACAAAGCACTTCTTTCCGCTTTACCTGACATGATGTTTATGTTTTCCCGCGAAGGTTATCTGATTGATTATAATGCTGAAGATAATGCTTCGCCATACATGAAGCCGGCAGAATTCCTTGGAAAAAACATTTCAGATATTTTGCCTCAGGACACGGCTTCACTTACAATGGAAATGATAAATAAAGCGTCTTCAACAGGGGAAATGCAAACTTTTGAGTACGAGTTGAAACTTGACGGCCTCAAATTTTATGAAGCCAGACTCGTTCCATGCGGGTTTGACAGGTTTATTGCAGTTATTCGAGATGTAACGGAAAAGAGATATGCTGAAAAAGCTCTGAAGGAATCTGCACAAATTCAAAAACTGATTTTTGAGGGATCGAATGATTTAGTCTGTGTTCAGGACCTTGAAGGCAGATATTTGTTTATTATTGGGTCGGATCAATTTGATAAAAAGGCTGATGATATTATTGGGAAAATGCCGCATGATGTATTAAAAATAATAAGCGCTTCGGAAGTTATGGCGGATTTTAGCAAGGTACTTTCAACAGGCGAGCGGTTAACGAAAGAATCGCATATTGAGCTGAAGGGACAATCCGTTTGGTTTTTAGTTGCTATGTTTCCTCTAAAAAATGAACTAGGCGATATAACTTCAATTGCTACTGTAGCGAGAAATATTACGCAGCTTAAGCAAGCAGAAAGCGTACTTAGAAAACTTTCAAGAGCAGTTGAACAAAGTTCGGCTTCAATAATTATAACAGATATTAATGGAAACATTGAATTTATAAATAAAAAGACAAGTGAGTTAACCGGTTATGCCCCTGAGGAATTAATAGGAAAGAATCCCAGGATATTCAAATCGGGCGAAACTTTGCCTGAAGAATATAAAAAATTGTGGCAGACAATTAAAAGCGGTGGTGAGTGGCGGGGTGAGTTCCATAATAAGAAGAAAAATAATGAATTGTTCTGGGAGCTTGCTTCCCTTTCGGCTCTTAGGGACGAGAATGAAATAATTACTCATTTTCTGGCAATAAAAGAAGATATTACTTTTAGAAAAGAAATGGAAGGATTATTGCGGTCCGCACTTGATAAGGCAGAAGAGTCTAACAAATTAAAATCTAATTTGCTTAACAATATGAGCCACGAACTGCGCACCCCCATGAATGGTATCTTAGGTTTTGCAAGTATTCTAAAAGAAGAAATATTGGATCCCATACAGAAGGATCTTCTTGAAAAGCTTATTAGATCAAGCAAAAGACTGATGTGTACATTAAACTCAATATTAGATTTTTCTATGGTCGAATCAAATGGATTTGAGCTGGAGCTAAAGAGTCAAAGCATTAACCAAGCTATTGAGGTTGTTATACCCATTTATACAGAAATTGCAAAAGAAAAAGACTTAGTTCTAATATATAATCCTAAAGTAAAAAATGCAGTATCATCTATAGATGAAAGGTTTTTGACACAGGTACTGGATAACCTTGTTGATAATGCAATAAAGTTTACAAATAAAGGTGAAATTATAATTACTGTTGACTCTGCAATAAATGACGGCAAAAAATGGAATTTACTAAAAGTAAAAGATACCGGGATAGGGATACCGGAAGCAAGCAGTAAAGTGATTTTTCAGGAATTCCGTCAGGTAAGTGAAGGCACTTCAAGGGATTTTGAAGGAAGCGGTTTAGGGCTTACTTTAGCAAAAAAAATAACTGAAATGATGAACGGAGATATTTCACTTGAAAGTTCGTTAGGTAAAGGGTCTGAATTTACTTTATGGCTGCCGGCTACGGAAGCGGATCCGGGTAATAATCTTAACAATATTAAGCAGACAATTATTTCGTCCAATGAAATTAAACAATTTGCAGAGCAGTCTGAATGTAAGGCTAACGTATTGCTTGTAGAGGATCAGATGCTGAATGTGCAGGTAACGCAATTATACCTTAAACCATACTGTTGCATGGAGTATGCAGTAAGTGTTGACTCGGCCCTAAAAATGGTAAAGAACAAAGTATATGATGCAATTCTTATGGACATTAACTTAGGCTTAGGTATGAGCGGAACCCAAGCAGCCAAGGTTATTAGAGAATTGCCGGGCTATTCTAAAGTTCCAATTATAGCCTGTACCGGATATGCGATGATTGGGGACCGTGAAAAATTTCTGAAAGAAGGATTTGATGGTTACATAGCCAAACCCTTTGAAAAAGATACCCTTATACAAACACTTAAAGATTTGCAAGTCGGTAAAAAGAAGAACTAGCAAATACAAAACGGTTTATTTAATACCCAGTAAAAACGGTAATCGCGTATCATCTTTAAAATTTACCTGCGGGTAATCACGTGAAAATAGTGTAGTTGAAGGGCCGCCGTCCAGATTCATTACATCCAATTTTTTATTTGCAAATAGCTGAAGGGTGAGCAGGTAATTTCCCAAATCAATTAAATTTACTTTATCGCGGACAATAATAAAATATAACTGTCTATTTTCAGTTGCGGCAAGTAAAGTTCTTTCAGCATTCCTTTTCCCATTTATGGCAGCCTCAATATAGGCGGTTGCAAGTTTACTGTCTTCAATAACCAGAGGCCCCGTCTGTATCTCCAGTGTGCTGCTGTCATTAACGGGTGAGTAATTTTTATAATCAAAGAAATAAATATTGTTAAGTTTCTTGTTATATCTTATAACGTGCGTAAGCTGCTTGTCGTATTCTTTTTGAGCAATTGACCTGCCGTAAATATTTAATATGCCCACGTGCTTTGCATTGTTTGCTGATCCTGCGTAATAAGAAGCGTTAATAAGAATATTCCACCCTTCAACTTTCCCAATCTCATTTAATGATTTAGGATTTACGGGGTTGTAGATAAAGTTTAAAGTACCGGAAATAGAAATAATTGATGTATTGTATTTTTTGAAGTTATAAATAGTTATACCATTACCGGATAGCGAATCGTAAGGCATAGGAGAAGATATTCCTTCCTTTGTTGAAGAAGCGTGTTTACAATTTAATAAAGAACTACAGGCAAAGAAACAAAAAATTATTACCAGAGCCAACGTTGTATTTATAATTTTCATAATTGCAAACATCATATAATTGAAAAAATAATAATAAAGTATTTTAATGATAAATACAAAGTCAGACTTTATAAAGTCTGATAGCAGGGATAATTAGTACTTGTTAAATTCAGAAAATAATTATATGTTTATATATTAGTTGCTTACTCGATAAGGTAAACAGATAATACATAATTTATAATTTTATTTAGCTAAAGGTTCTCATAATGAAGAACATACTGTATTATATCGCAGCTTTTTATCTATACAGCCTCATCGGCTGTTTCTCAAATAAGTTGGTTGTTAATATGCATACTGTTAATGGAGACTCTGTGTTTAATGCACAGTATAATTATAATATGCTGATTGCGGCTAAGATATCAAATACTGATGAACGGTACAAAAAAATTAAATTTCCATCCGATTTTCCGGACTTACAGCTTGCCTCGGTACATTTTCAGCCTTTCCAATATTATCATCATCTGCTTTTGCACGGCGGCATAACTCAGAAAGAGTTCGATAAGATCATCAAATTAAAAAATATTGATACGAAATATTATACTGATGAATATATAGACGAAGAATTTATTTTCGGCTTTAAACAGTTAAAAGACAGCAGTTTTGTCGTTTATCCGGATTTGAATAATGACAACGATCTGTCAGATGAAAAACCTATTTCCCAATATGATCTATATAAAACTCCTTTTGATTTTAAGAATATAAATACTTACCCGTGCTATAATGTCCATTTTAAGTATTTCGACGGAGAACAGACAGCCGACTCCATTATGCCTGTGGTATTTTGCCTGGGAGAAAATAAAATAATAATTGATACAATAGTTGCAGGAATAAATGTTGTCCAAATAAATAAAACCCATAGGGAGGGCATTCTAAGCATTGATGATAAAACTGTAAAAGTAATTGCAGAGAATGGAATAACTATGCCTATTCCCCGGAATTGCTCAATTAATATAATCGACTCAGTCTGGTCGGATCATCATTTTGATACTTATAACCCGGGCGATACTATAGCTGTTTTGGATAAGTACCTGCTCTTTGATTCCCAGTCTCCTAAGGGAGACAAGCTTATTTTTTACAAATTAGATGACAATATTAAACCAATGGGTATTAGTCCCGGATACTATGCCCCGAATATGCAGGGTGTTTCATTAAGTAATACCGGCGTTTCTTTTGAAGACATATCTAACAGTTACAATTTAGTTGTTGTAAAGGATTTAAAACATATTACAAACAAAGACATTGATTATCTTAACGGATTATATGACAAATATAAAAGCGACAAATTAAATTTTATTTGCTTTAGTACTTATGATGACATAGGGAAGATTAGTCAACTTGTTAAAAAGGCACAGTTAAAATGGCAGGTGATTGGGGATCTAAAAAAACATCCCACTAATGTTATCAGTCATCGTGAATTATTTAGTTATTTGTTGCAGATTGACAGACGTTTTTATCTTATAAATAAAGAAGGTAAAATACTTGAGGGTATGGATAATGATAATAAAGTTCAGAAAGTTCTACGTAAATATTTGGGCAAATAAATGAAAAAGAAGCCGGTATTATATAGCATTAACGTAAGACTTAGGCTGCAAAAGGCTACTGCAGTAGTCCAAATATAACAGAAAAATAGCTTAAAGTAATGGACAGATGGATAGTGTCTTATTATTAAGGACACTTATTTCTTCTAAATATAGTGTTGCGACAATCACGTCAGCCCCTCAGGCTTAATACCTTATAATCCCGCAGGGGTGATATGATAATTTAAGGGTATATAAAAATTATTAGTTCCGTAAATTACTGACACACCGCAACGCTACCGTGAGAATGCAGAACTGAAACCGGTTTATACAACTATGTATGAATTGTAGTTTCCACCTTATATCCTATTATCATAGCTATAAGTCCTTATAACATAGGAATATCCATAAGAAGAATGTCAGAGTTATCCAGCTCTGATTTTATGGAGACAGAATCCGTATCCCAAATTCCCAGACCGTCTCTTTCATTTAATAAATGTCCTTCCACTGAGAATGAACCCCTAATGCAAAAAGCATAGAGCCCATTCCTTTTATTTTTGATATTATACAGGGCAGTAATATCTTTGTCAAATTGTCCTAAACTAAACCATGCATTTTGATGAAGCCAGAGTGTCCCGTTATTCTGGTCGGGTGAAATGATCTCCTGCAACTTGTTGTGTCTGTCTGAAATATTTAGTGTGGTTTGGTCATAGCGCGGTGTTGCATCTTTTTTATTAGTCAAAATCCAAATCTGCAGGAGTTTTAAAGGTGTTTCTTCATTTTTGTTATACTCACTATGGTAGATGCCTGAGCCTGCACTCATTACCTGAATGTCACCATATCTCAGAATTTCCTTATGCCCCATACTATCCACATGTTCCAATTCGCCTTCAAGCGGTATGGTCACAATTTCCATATTGTCATGCGGATGTTTGCCAAATCCTTCAGCCGGTGCAACTGTGTCATCATTAAGAACACGCAGAACACCGAAATGCATTCTTTCGGGGTTGTAATAAGAAGCAAAACTGAAAGTGTGATAAGTATCCAGCCATTCGTGGTTTATATGTCCGCGGGAATTAGCCGCATGATATTCATAATTTGCCATTTTAATTCTCAAAATGTTGAAAAAAAATTATTTAAATACTTCTACAAAAAAGCCAACCATCTTTTCCCAGGAGCGTTTATCAGCCTGCTCGTTATAAGCAACGCCTTTTTTTGGATCGTTACCTGAGTTTGGGTTTGTAAAACTATGGACGGCCCCTCCATAGAGGTCAATTTCATAATTAACTTTGGCGTTTCTCATTTCTTCAACGAACTTAAGGACAGTTTCAAGCGAAACAGCCATATCGTCGCTGCCGTGCAATACAAGTACTTTTCCCTTAATATTTTTAGCGTCATTAGGGTTCGGTGTATCAAGATTGCCGTGGAAAGAAACAGTGCCTAAGATATTTGCTCCGCTTCTTGCAAGTTCCAAAGCAACACCTCCGCCAAAGCAATAACCCATAGCTGCTATTTTATTTGGATTAACATTTTTTGTCTTTTTAAGCTCAGCTAATGCAACGTTAATACGTCTTCGCATTAACTGCCTGTCATTTTTATAAATAGAAGATTGTTTACTTGCATCGTCATATGATGTCGGCCTGATGCCCTTTCCGTAAATATCAGCGGCAAATGCAAAGTAACCAAGCTTTGCCAATTGGTCGCATCTTCTTTTCACGTAATCATTTATTCCTGTCCATTCGTGAACAACCAGAACAGCAGGCAGTTTACTTTTGAATCCCTTACTGTAGGCAATGTATCCTTCAAGAGTAACATCACCGTCCTTATATTCAAAATTTTTATGAATAATCTGAGCTTCCATACCAGTAAAGACCAATATTAGTAAAACAATTAATAATTTTAACATAAATACCTCACTTTCAAGCACAATCAAATCTATACTTTAGAGCTCATATTTTACAAATTTATTATACACAAAAGTTTGATATTGTAAAGTGATATAAGAGGGAAGTGAAGGGTATTGGAAAATGTTGAGATGCCGTATTGATGGATTGTTTGACAAGAGATTTTAGCCGCATATATAATTTACAATGTAGGACAGGCATTCCTGGAATGCCCGTCCTAAAAGAGAAGCAATTATTAATTTTATGATTTGCGATTCTTATAAAACATTGTTGGAGTTGGATAATTACTGAAGTTTATATTCCGGAGTACGATGTTATTGTTCTCAATTCTGAAAAACATATCAACGTGTACTTTCTTTTTTTCGCCGTTTTGAACATAAGCCATATCACCATTGTCCGATATTGACATTCTGAATTTGATGGATTCTTTATCTTCAAAGTATTTATTCAAAAGACTTAATGCGGTTATACAGGAAATATCCTGATAAAGTGAGTCGTCAAGCCGTATGGTCATCGAATTTGAAAACATATCCTCAATCAAATTGAAATCACCGTCTTTAACAGCCTGCTCAATTCTTATTTTTTGCATATCTGCGCCTGATAAACTCTGAGCCGGGCAGGTTGAATAAATAACTAAAGCAAAAAGAATTACAAATATGTATTTCATACTGTTACCTCTTAAAAATAATAATACTTAATAATATCGTTTAACTTATAGACCAGCCAAATTATTAAAAAGTTTAATTGAATAATATTTAGGACTAAGTGATAAGCCGTAAATCACTTAGTCCGTATTGTAAAATAAAATTAAACTTCCCGGTTTCGTTTATCAAGTACTAAAAAAATCCCAAATTAACGAATTACTTTAATAATACAAGTTTCTTTGTAAGTACATTTCTGCCGTTGTTCAATGAGTAAAAATAAATTCCGCTTGATAATTTTGCCCCATTAAATTCAACTGAATACGTACCTGCGGTTTGATATTCGTTAACTAATGACACAACTTCTTTACCCAGTACATCATAGATTTTCAAAGTAACATTTCCGCTTAAAGGAATGCTGTACCTAATAGTAGTTGAAGGATTAAACGGATTAGGATAATTCTGATTTAAAACGAAATTTGAAGGAATATCGGAGTTTATCTCTTTTACAGCAGCAGGGTTGCCAAACAAGTTTTTATATAAGGAGAAATTGCCGTCATACTCACCGATAACAAAGTCTTTCCTGCCGGTGTGGAATAAATTAGCAAAACCCGGGGAAGCCATTTGCTTAACACCAATGCCGGCAAACAGAGTGTCATTCTTTGTCCAAACCGGATGGAGTTTGTTCCCGGTGTTTTCGTAATAATAAATATCACCCCAGGCGTTTCCCATAACCAGGTCAAGATCGCCGTCACCGTCAACATCAACAAATACAGGCCTTGTTTGACTTGGGAATACAACCCCAGTCATCATCGTGTCGTTTGCAACAAAATTATTATTTCCTGAATTCATATAAAATTTAGAATTTGATCCTGTTTCTGCGCCAACAAGCATGTCTATGTTGCCGTCTCCATTTATATCTCCAAAAGCAGGTGCGCTAAATCCGCTGACATCAACACTGCTGAACATTGTAGTATTTTGTGTGAAGCTGCCATTGTTGTTAATGTAGCAGAATAATTTTCCGCCCAATGAACCCGAAACTATATCCAGTTGACCATCATTATTAAGATCAACAAAAACCGGAGTACTGTAAGAACCCGGGTTTATATTTGTAATGGCGTTGGACGTTGCTGTAAAGATTGGGCTTTCCGCGGTGCCTGTATTCTTAAAATATGAAAATTTACCTGTGCTGTTTCCGCTAAGTAAATCTATTTTACCGTCTTTATCAAAATCGCCAAAAGATACTGTTGCTGCTCCAAAAGTTTTAACAACCTGAAAATAATTAGAGCTATACAAGAAGTGTGGAGCAGTTAGTGTTCCGTTGTTTTCATAAAAAAAGACATCGCCGCTTGCAGAGCCGTAAATAATATCAAGTTTCCCATCACCGTTTAAGTCGCAGAAAGTTGGAACTTTCCAATAGGTAGTAGATTCAAAATTGTTAGTAAAAGTGTTATCAGCGGTCCATACAGGAGAAGATGTAGAACCGGTATTTTTATAGAATACAAAAGTTTGTGTATCCCTTCCTAAGAATAAATCGATTTTACCGTCATTGTTAATATCTGCAAAAGTAGGGAATGAGTTTAACCCTATGTCCGGGATACCTGTAACGAGAGTAGAGTCCAGTACAAATGAGGGGGCAAGTACGGTCCCTACATTTCTAAAACCCAGAGTTGTTCCGGCAGTTGGGCCTCCAAGTATAGATTCTCCGGCGCCTACAAATAAATCCATATCGCCGTCTCCATCAAGGTCAGCAAAAGCAGGTTTAGGATCTTGTCCGATTATGGAATTTACATTGACAAAGACGGTAGTATCTTTTTCCCATTCCGGATGAGTTGCAGAGCCAATGTTTTTATAATACAGTAATCCGTTAAATCCGCCGATAACCAAATCCTTAAGGCCATCGCCATTCAAATCAACTGCAACAATGTAATTGGAGTTAGTGCCCACAGTACCATCTTTATAAATGGCTGCAAAAACATTTGTATCCCGCATAAAACGCGGATTGGCGGTTGTGCCAACGTTATAGAAATAATCAGCTCTATCATTGCTGTTACCTAACAGCAGGTCATATTTTCCGTCTCCATTTAAGTCGCAAAAGAATGGGGCGGAAAAGCTTTGGACGGGCACACCTGACGGAGTAAAGACAGAATCAATCTTCTGCCAGTTTTGAGACAGTGCCGGAAAAGTAAATAGTAGCGTAAACGCCAGTGCGTAAAGAGTTTTCATACGGAAATCCTTTTAATCTTTGTAAAATTATATAAATATGCTTATTAATGAATCGCATTAAAGCCGGGTATGGTGGAAATATGCTTAAGCAAGCCACCTTAAAAACTAACAAATAATTGATTAAGAAAAAAGATAATAATTTAAAACGCTGTATTGCCAGTGTTAAAAATATTGCAGCCATTTCCAGACAGTGCTAAAGTGAGCCGGGTGCTGATTAGCTTCGGACTCCTTAATTGTTAAAATATAATTAAATATAATGAAATAGTTGTTGCACATTAATGTTATATTCATTAAATTGAAATCGATAACATTTACTTATTTTATCAATTATATTAATATTCAAACAAGAATATGAATTTCACGGCAAATATATAATGTAAAAATCTGCTGGCACGTAATTGATATTTAGCTTGTCAGTTTAATAAATAATATATGTAATATAAAATATCACAATAAATAATCGAAGGAGTGCGTATGAACATTAAGCTGCGTCCTATTCTAATTTTATTTTTGGCTGTGTCCGGGACAATATTCGGCCAATTACCTGCTCTTTATTTTCATGAAATTACCGGAAATACTCATGGCGGGAGTCCTACTTCGCCAATATATGAAAAAGAAACATTGTTTGGACTGACTAACATTGACAGTGTACAGGGTTATTTCTATGCCACTACAACACCTAATGCTCATATATATAAAATTAGTTTGCTAAACAATACAATCACTGATTATGGAGCGGCAGGGGCGGATAGTGCATACGATTTGAAATCTGGTCCAATGATAACTACAGATGGAAAATATATTATCGGATGCTCTGCTAACAGAACCCATGTCTTTTACATGGACCATAGTGCAGATCCTAATTCATCTTCTAAAATTATTTATTCATTGGGGCATACTCAATTAAAGAATGATGATGTGAGGGGTATTTCTTCGCCAACCTATTACGATCCCAGTCCCAACCCCAAATTCCATAAATATGTGTTTATGGGAATGGGCAGTGGCGATAATATAGCGAAAATCCTAAAATGGGATTTCACGGCTACTTTAAATGGAAACACAACGTCAGCATTGACCTATATCCCTTGTACTAACATGGGACAAGCTTTAGCAGGCGGAACTGATTTCTTATCAATAGGAACATACCAAGGGGCACCTGCATTATATGCATGTGTTAAAAGTAGTAACACTGATTATATCGGGATTTACAATTTGAATAATGGAAGCTGGATAAAATTTATAGACATCAAAACTGGATATAATCTTAACTCTTTTAATTCCGTTGTGAATGGTAATCAGATATTCCTATTTAAAGAAACCGGTAATGGGCATGGGACAGTTATTAAACTTAACGCCGAAACCGGTGATACCTCTTCAAAATATATTTCCGATTGGACACACATATATAAAACATATTATAAGGTTAAAGATGGTTTTATATACACACACAGTTGCAAAATAAGTTGTGATTCATTGACAGTGTCCCCCTACTCGGGTCCATGGACTTATATGGATTCAAGGAATATTTTAGTCAATGATTCATTGATTTATGGAGCATATAGTCCTGAGTCTAATGATGACAAGGCAATCTTCAAATTTAAGAAATCAGATGGTAGTTTAGGAATCAGGACATCACTATCAGAGCCAGCTTCGCCAAAATCACCATCGGGGGGCAATTTTATAACAGGACTTGCAGTCGGTGATAATCAAATATATGCAAGTTTATTCTGGAATGGTATTGAGCTGAGAGGATCTGCTACCAATCCTTCTTGGGGGGTGTATTCTGTAGGGCGTTCTCAGGCTGACCAGATATGTGTGGTTGATCAATTTAGACTATACGGACTATATTCTAGACCAATATTAAGGATATATTATACCTGGACCTACACTGATATTGATTTACAGGATTATATCTATCTACCAGAGCCATACAGTAGTTATCATGATACACTCCAAGTTAGAGTGACAAAGATATTGCCTCTTGAAAATGATAGTACTGGTTATCAGAAGTTTTTAATAGGTACCGGCTCAAGTGAATACGTAGCAGGTTCTTATGCAAGAATATTATTGCTTAAGCTGAAAATTACTAACGGAACACTTGAGACTAACATTACCAAAGTTGCCACAGTGGGTCCTACCTGTTCAGTAGCCGATTTGGCATGTCTGCGACTGCCCGGATTAAATAACTACAGGATTTTTCTAACCGAAGGAGCTCATCCTGGAGTATTTGATTATCAAAATACTGAAAGATTCTTAGATGCCACTCTTTTCGCACCTGCTTATTGTTTTAATACAGATGGAATATTAAAAGTGGGAAATAAATTAATTACCAGCTCAACTGGGTGCTCATCCAGACCCTCTGGTACTGCACAGCATTTATGGGTGTATGATCTAACAGGCGCAAACGCTATTACTGCTACGAGTGATTTCTATTCAGCAAAAGGAACAGAATATGCAAATATAGATACTTACACTCCTGATGTAGATGGCCGTGTGATAGACCAGTTTACTAATCAACCAATAAGTGGGCTAATACTTGGTAACGGAACCTATCCATTAGTTTATTGTGTCCACGATGGTGATGTGTTGTATTTTTACCCTAATAATATTGGAACAGAGGGTAATTACCATATAGGTCGCATAAGGATACCGGGATATACGAGTAGTACAAAGCTTGGCTATGAAATAACAAATCTTGCAACGGATAAACTTCTTTCTACAAATCAGTCAGTTTATGTTAGTACAAGAATGGGCAGGCTTTATTATATTGATGGAAACGCTGAACAAGACCCGGGTGGCTCTTCAAGTGAAAAAAAGAGTTCTAAAAAAAGTAATTATGAATTTACTCTAAATCAAAATTATCCTAATCCTTTCAACCCGGTAACTAATATTTCTTATTCAGTTTCTGAAAAGAACGTTGTGCAGATAAAAGTATTTGATGTACTGGGCAGACAGGTGACAACATTAGTAAACGAGGAAAAAGAACCGGGAGAATATAATATCCAATTCAATGGTAAATCCCTTTCTTCGGGTGTCTATTATTATCAGCTTCAATCCGGTAGCCGTATAACAAGTAAGAAATTTATTCTTCTTAAGTAAGTTATCTCTTTTTGTTAAGAAAGCTGTAGAGCAGATATTGTTCTACAGCTTTTATATAATTAAAATCAACAATAAATATAATATGTTATCATTTCAAGTCTCTCCCTTTTGCGGGGATAATGCCTTCTTCTATCTGCCAAATTGACCGAGATGATGTTTTAAATGATAAATGACCAGTTTTTTCCATCCGTTTTATCAATTTCGCCATAGTAAGGGTGAAATGAGTATTTGTAATTTGCATCCGTTTCTATAAATCTATTCAAATATGCAATCAGTATTGCCTTATCTTTTTCTAATTCGGTTGGTCGTGTCCCTTCACCGGCTATTTGGTCAAGGCAGGCAACGGCAGGGAGAGGCTCATTTTTAATTGCCATTTCTCTTAGTTTTACTATGTCGACTTCTTGTCTTCTTAAACCTCTTATTTCACCAAATGCCATTCTTAATTGATCCGCACAATGGCAAATCATCTGTGAAACATTCATTTGCCCAAACTTAGCTTTATCTTCTCCCGTTACTGTTAAAATACGGCTAATAAACTCATTTTTAATCTCATTCGTCATTCGGGTTTGCTCCTTTGTTTGATCTGTTGTTTTGCAATTTGATTTAAAAAGATAACTGCGCGATAATCTCAATAATAAAACCAGCGAGATGCTTTTGCTATATGTAGTAAATGCTTACAATACTTAATATTCGACAAATATTCCTAAATGTCAAATGGAGATATTTAATTTTCCAAGAAAAAAATTATGAAAGTATCTAGATGGTATAACTTTTTAGCAACCGTGGCAGCAAGTTTATTTGACTAAATTAAAGAAATTTCGTATATTTGTTATCTAAATATAGCGGGGTGGAGCAATTGGTAGCTCGTCGGGCTCATAACCCGAAGGTTGTAGGTTCAAGTCCTGCCCCCGCCACAAGTAAAGCTCTCAAAGAAATTTGAGGGCTTTTTTTATTTTAAAGAATCTTGGTCGGGCTCATCCCGCCTGAGGCGGGGTAGGTTCAGGTTGGTGTGGCTACCCGCCTTATGTCGTGGCCCGCCACAAAGATTGGCCCTCAAAGAAATTTGAGGGCTTTTTTATTCTAAATGCTCGCCGGACTCATGAAACTGTCTCATAAATAAAAAATTATGAGACAGCTTCATAAAATTGTAATTCTTACATCTTTATAAATTCTACTCTGCGGTTAAGGGCTTTATTTGTACTGTTGTCGTTTGGAGCAACCGGTTCAATTTCGCCTTTACCATCTGTTTCAATTCTTGAAGCTTCTATACTAAAAGTTTTCACTAATGCATTTTTTACAGAAGCCGCACGGCGCTTTGATAAGTCTAAATTTGAGTTATCGTCTCCATCCGAATCAGTATGTCCGACAATTTTAATTTTTACTGCCGGGTTTTCTTGAAGTACCGTTGCAATTCCTTTAATGGTGCCGAAAGACTCCGGTTTTACAACATCTTTATTGACATCAAAATAAATTCCATAACTAACCAGTTTACCTTCTGTAAGCAGTTTACTGCGCATATCCGGAAGTCCGGTTGCTATTCTGAAATTGCTTATCATAGGAGCACCGGCATCAAAACGAATCATATTATATTTATAATTCCTGGACATTGCTTTGGGGACATCAAAGAGTTTTTCTTGTCCTACATATAACCGTATTCTTTCTTTCTGTACCCAAATTGAGATTCTATATTTTTTATCAGCCATTAAGCGCGGCTGGTTTTCTACCCCGGAGAGGTCAGGGCTTTTATCGTTAAAATAAGCCAGATACGAATCGGTATATTGGAATGAAAATTTGATGGCGGCATCACCCGGCCGTGCCAGTCCGTAGTTTAGAACTTTCGGCTTGGAAGTGCTTAAAATGTAAAAGTTGAAACTAGTATTATTATTGTTCTTATTGTCTTTTTGCGGAATAACGTCAAACTCAATAGTGTAATTATCAGGTAAGGTCAGCGGGTCATTCAGGGTGGTTATACCCCGTGCATTTGTAATTTTAAACCACCGGCCCTCATATAGATTAGTAGTCATTACTTCTCCGGAACCTGTAGTGTTCCATATTACCGGGAAATCACCTACATTATCTGAATTAAAGTCGTCAAATAAAAGGACCTTCTCACCGGGGATAAAATCATATTTTGATGAGGTCGTAAGTTGGGGCTCTTTTTCAGTTTCGGTTACTTTTTTGTCTTTCACAACTTTTGACTTATCAACAGTTTTTGTAGAGTCCTGTTTGTTCCCTTTTTTGTCTTGATTTTTGCCGTCAATTTGATTCTCTATTGAATCATAGGCATTGTCTATACCCTTATTGACTCTTTTCTCAGTCCTTTTTTCAGCTTCTTTTTTAGTTTTTTCTACAGCCTTTTTCTTCAGTTTATCTAAAAATTGGGCTTGTGTGTCCAGGGTAAAACTCGTCATCAGCAATATAAAAATAATAAAGTATAATTTTTTCACGTTACACTCCTTTAGTTTGTTTTTGAGTACGGCTATTTAAGTATTTATAATTAATTAATCTTTGTTGCTTTTTAAAATTATTAGTGGGGGAGTATAAGAGGGGAGATAATAGTGCATCATTTAGCTCTATTAGCAATTTATCACTATGTGAAACTAATGCAAAAATGAAGTCACCTCATCTTTCGGCAATTGTTATGAATAAAATATTTATATTTTTGTCCCTTGTCAAGGAAAGGGTCATCGATTGTGATATGAGATACAGAAACTCATGCAGTGTGGTTATGGACTGTATGGCGGGTTTCTTAAATATAATTTTTTAATAGAATAATCACTTAATTTAGATCGGATAAATAAAGGAATTTGAAAGATTATAAAGTTAATAGCCAGTGCAGCTAAATAAATGTTTTGCATTTTCACTTGCTTTTGTCTTTATACAAAAGCTACGACTTTGCCAGTAGAAGATCCGGGAAATAATTAATTGTCAGCCATATCCATTTCAAAGCCGCTTTAAACTTTTATCTCCAACGGCCAATAGTTGTTCTGAGTCAGAGGCTTGCTATCCAACCTATAATGGTACAAATCACGAAGGGACTATCTCAAATCCAAACTAACTGATCATAAAAATATAAAATATAGGATAATTAAAACTTCCTATTTAAGCGGGTAACTATACTATCTTTATGTCTGACTTCATACACATTCTTATATACTTCAGAATATTCACAGTTTGGATTTCCAACCACTCTTATACCAAACCACAATCTATCTTTTTCATTTCTCACTCTAAATACTTTTAGTGAGTCTATCAAATAAGAAGTTGATACAATGCCTTGCGATGGATAATTCCTTTTTAAAGCCTTCATGAGTCTATAATCAGGATATGCATTTAAAACATTATCAGGTGATTCGGCAATCTTTTCGTCAAGAACAAATAGAATTGAGGATCTATTATTTGAATAATAGTACCTTGGCAAATACTTGTGAGGTGAAAGAAGAACCAGAGAATTGCCGGCCTGTGTTTCCCGTAAATCTTTAAGCATTTCCTCACGGCTTGGGTCCCTATAATTAAACGAGGCCACAATTGGAGCCAGAACGAGTCCAAGTAATATCAATTGCAAGATTTTTTCCCGTTTAATTAAAGCAAATTTCTTGATTATAATATCTTTATAATTGTCCATAATAGTTATTGCTATCAGACCCCAAGCAATATCCGAAATAATCATATATCTTTTTACAAACACTGGAGTTAAGAATAACGAATAAACAAAAATAATTATCGGAATTAACATTAATGTGAAAGATAATATGCAGAAAAATAACTTCGCATCGTGGTCTCTTGCTGTTGAATTATTTTTAATTGCAGTAGATACTTTTTTAACTATAATATTCGAAAAGTAAAGTAATCCTATTACAGAAATAATTAATGTTAACCACTTAGGGCAAATTATTAAATCATCTATAATTCCCCCCAGGACATTTCCGATTGTCGGTCTATTAATCCAAAAATGAGAATCACCCACTTTTATTTGGTTCAAAAATACAGGCAGATAAATAGCGCTTAACAGAAATCCTGCAATGCTGGATATTATAAGACGATAATTTATTTTTGTAACAAAAAAGTACATTAACGAACTAAACATTAGTGCTAAACTGTACAAAATGCCAAATGGATGTGTAAGTATTAACATCATTTGCATCAATGATAATAAAATATAATATTTTTTATTATTTAAAATAATTTCTAAATAGAGATACAGCAGTACAGAAAACTCAAATAGGAACAAACCATAACATCTTGCTTCACTATTAAGATCAAATATAGAATTATTAATGAAAAATATAACAATTATCCCAATAACAGCTTCGTATATGCCGAACACTTTCCTTAACGATTTGAACAATACGATAAAAGAACCAGCCATCATCAAAGAGGAAAATAATCTCAATGGAAGTTCTGATGAGCCAAAAACAAGCGCCCAAAGATGTAGAACAATATAGTAAAATGGGGGTGAGCTATCTACTTGATCAGCTATTGAATGAAGCATGTGCAAAAGTGAGTTATCAGTGACCAGATAGTAAGTTATTAATTCATCCATCCAAAATAATTTATTACAAGAAACAACAACACAAGAAATAAGAAGAGAGAAAATCCCAAGGACAATAAATATTGTAGAAAACTTATTTTTATTCATATCACAAATAGTATAATTATTACTTCGGCTGTACTGTTATGTTAGCAAAATTTACATATCTGCAAGTACTGCAAATATTTGTATTCATACGCTTTGTTTCTCTTCCAAAATCACGATATCGTGACTTCGGTTTTAATGATTTTGGCCCCTCGGTATTAAACCAGTTTGCACAATTTTACTGCTGTTTTATTTATTTTTGTATGAATAGTATCTGCTTTTGGATTACCGTTTAAAGAATCAAAGAGAGGAGAAGGGTGAATATTCTTTATGCTGATAAATAATTTGTTGATATCCAAAATTACTTCAGAAATAATGCCGACTCATCTCTCAATAAGCACTATAAGCAAACATAATAATATTATTAAGGATTTCCAAATGAGCAGACAAAATATTTTTCCTTCTGTAATAACCTTTAGAAATATCATTAATTGATATAGGTTATTATTTAATTGTTGTATAACCGTCTCTTATTGTCTGGTCGTCTTATAGCAGAATATATTTATTAAGTCTAACTCGTCCGGCTTTATTTGGGCAACGATAATTCCGGGTTTAAGGAAAACATCTTGTTGTGAGGCTCCATTAAATTTTCGTCAAAGTGTTATTTTAGATTTAGATATGTTGAAATCTCCTCTCGTTTTAATGCGTTTGCCAGCCTGTACTGGAACGTCCCGTTTTCTCTTTATGTCCGACCCGTTACTTTTAACAATTTTACGTAAATCGCCTTATTCCCCAATTCTATTAATGTCCTGCCAAAATCCGTCAGAGTGCTTACTGCATAATAAACACTATGCCTATCTGTAAAGACACTTCTTGGTGTCCCATATTTTATGCAATAACCCCATAATGCCTCCAATACCT